>JAEIGA010019530.1_pt1 | contig 10333 bp, 9 predicted proteins | sample 9270691 | NCBI WGS metagenome assembly JAEIGA01 (sample SAMN17057246, study PRJNA624740) | gut metagenome | biome: biome; isolation source: fecal sample | host: Bos grunniens | place: China: Xizang | collected 2019
AACCGAGTGAAATTGAGTCAGCAAGGCTCTGATCGCCAATGTTTGCATCGGCAAATGCCTGCTGTGCAGCACCAAGACCAGGAGTGTTGGTAACAGCACCCGACATGATACCCACCATCGTAGGCAATGGCTCACCCGTGATGTAGTGGATGGCGAGTGTCACGCAAGCTCCGAGAAGGATTACAAGCGCAGCAAGACCGATAAGCTTCAAGCCACCACCCTTGAGTGATGAGAAAAACGATGGTCCCACCTGAAGACCAATGAAGAACACAAAGAGTATAAGACCAAACTCTTTGACAAAGTGAAGGGTGTCGTGGTGGATAGCATCCGAAGCACCGAACATGCCAAGGAAGTGACCTGCTGCGATACCCGTAAAGAGTATCCATGTCATACCCAACGAAATACCCTTAATCTTGATGCGACTCAATGCCAAACCTGAGGCAATGACAATCGCCAAGATGAATACGGTGTGTGCCACTGAAGGACCCAGAAACACAGTACTTAACCAATTACTCATTTTGGTGAAAATTAGGGTTAGTTATATAAATATAAAGTGATTGCTAAAAAATTCAAGGCGCAAAGGTAACTAAACAATTTCTATTTACCAACTTTCCGCCCCGATTTATATAATAAAACATCCGCTTTAAGGAGTTACATCAGCTCTTCGAGCGATTGATAACATGCTCAAGAAGAATAACCGTAACTACGCCCATTGCAAAACCATTGCCAACAAGAGGCTGGATGACATCCGGTGCGATACCCTTGGGCATAAGCTGGAAGAGCATAGCAACCATGATTGGAAGGCCCAACGTAAGCGCATCAGCAAAGGTTGTAGCCGCCTGACGCGATTGCAGCATCTCGAACGAAGCTGCGAGCTGTGTACCCATCAAAAAGAGGAGTATCACACCTATGACGGGAGAGGGAATAGCCGTAAGCACCCATATAACATCGGGAATGAATGCAGCGATGAGCAGCATCAGCGATGCAGGAACAAGAGCATAGCGCGAGGCACAACCCGTAGAGGCGATGACACCTGGACTCATAGAGTAGTTCACAGGACCGAGAACACCAAAGATACCTGCAACGACATTCATGATACCGGTGATGCGCATACCTCGTTTTGTGCGACGCTCCATATCCTCAACACCAAGCATTGCGCCGAGCGACTGTATAGAGCCAATATCGTTGATTGCCAGCGCAATGTAGCATATCACAAACGCCACTACAAGACCCCAGTCAAAGCTGAACTCAGGGATAAGCAATCCATCGAAAGAGGCTGCACTCGCTGTGTGCACAGGAGGCTCAAAAAGGATGAAGTATATGGCGCTACCCACAACCAAAAAGATGGGTATAACAAGGCTCTTGGCAACACCCCTGAGGTTGCGGTTAAGAATAACCATCATAATCACACCGACAACGGCAAACAAGAGGCCGAAGATGTGCTCCTCGTGCGATGCCGACCTTGGGAAGACGAGATTGGTAAACGTTGGCGTGAGCGTGAAGGCAATAAGCATGAGTATCACCACGATGATGCGTGGCGTAAAGACGCGCTGCACGAAGCGCAGGAGTCCACCCATGGTGAGCAGCGCCACAAGCACACCGCCCAAGGCGATAGAGCTGTATATCGCCGTTGTATCGGCACCCGCAGAGAGCGACGAAAGCACACCGACAAGAAGCACTGCCGCAGGACCCACAACAAGTGGCAGACGGTGACCAAAGAGAACTTGAATAAGTCCCGTAATGCCCATCACACCAAAGAGTTTTTGCGAGAAGAAGAGCTTATCCGCAGGCGTGCCCTGCGCAACAAAGACACTGGTAGAGACCACAGCGATGCATAACACAAACCACTGCATGGCATAGAGCGCAAGCTGCCCAATAGGCAGACGGTCATCGACATTATATTTCAGTTTCATAGAGTTATAGTTATCAGGTTATTAAATCGTTACAATATTAATCAGTACTCAATTCTGTCCTCCTTGTCGTTCCACTTGCGGAAGGCCGCCATCGCCTCATCACGCATAAAGTGTTCGCAATGTATCGAGCGACGGTCATAGTCGAGGCGCAACTGATCATAGATGAACGAGTCATCGAAGTCTATCGCCGCAGCATCGCGCTTGGTGTTGGCATAACAAATACGGTCAATACCCGCCCAGTACAAGGCACTCAAGCACATCGGGCATGGCTCACACGATGAATACACCGTACATCCCGAGAGGTCAAAAGTGGCCAGTTCGCGACAGGCATTACGTATGGCCATCACCTCGGCATGTGCCGTAGGGTCGTTGTTGGGAACCACTCTGTTGGCACCCATAGCCACTACCCTGCCATCCTTGACTATCACAGCACCAAATGGGCCGCCACCCTCATCTATGTTCTTGATGGACATGTCGATTGCCATCTGCATAAATCGTCTATCGTCAGCCGAGTAGTTTTCAATCTCGGGCAAACCATGTTGTTTATCTATCATAGTCGTCGCATTTTCCATCTCAACAGAACAAATACCTTGCAAAGATAATAAAATATTTTGGATGAAGTTAAAATTAAGATACCAACATGAAGCAATACCACACATACGAAATGAGGGCTGCGAAACATAAGCAGTCGGAAGCTCTAAACTACGGTCTTATCACAAGAAATTTTGCGAATAAAAAATAAATATGTATCTTTGCGGGGTTGTAAACAGTACAACCATACCATATATAGATATATAATCTAACTAAATAACAATATTACTATGACTATTACAGCATCAGACATCAAGATCGGCATGTGTGTGGAGATGGATGGTAAGACATTTATCGTTGTTGACTTCCAGCACTGCAAGCCCGGCAAGGGTCCAGCATTCGTGCGTTCAAAGCTCAAGAACCTCGAGAATGGCAACGTTCTCGACAAGACTTTCTCTTCTGTATCTCAGAAGATTGAGCAGGTACGCGTAGAGCGTCGTCCTTATCAGTTCACTTACGAGGATGACCTCGGTGCACACTTCATGCACACTGAGACTTTCGAGGAGATCAACATCGACAAGAAGCTCATCAACAACGCAGACCTTATGGCTGACGGCCAGATCGTTGAGGTTATGTTCCACACTGAGAAAGAGACTGTTCTTTCAGCTGAGTTGCCCCCAATCGTAGATATGGAGGTTACTTACACTGAGCCTGGTGTTCGTGGCGATACCGCTTCAACAAACTCACTCAAGCCTGCAACTGTAAACACAGGTGCAACTGTTAAGGTGCCTTTGTTCATCAACACTGGCGACAAGATCCGCGTTGACACTCGCACACGTGAGTATTACGAGCGTATCAAGTAATTCCTTGAATTTCTTGTGATAAGGGGTCATTCTCGACCTCTCAATTAATAGCCTGAATGGGAAATACGCCAAGTATGTCCCATCCGGGCTATTTTCATGTCGAGGCCAAGACTAACCCCTTCTGACAAGAAAATGGGAATATGCTGCGAATTCACAACGAGTTCCCCGCCATTTCCGCCACCATTTTACCACCAAACCCAAAAATATTACAATCTGTTAATAACTTTAATCATTTTGTTTGGTGAAAGTTAAATAAATTTTACTACTTTTGTAGGCGTAAAATTATGCCCACGGCAACGAGGGCGTAGGATTATTCTAACAAGGCACAAAAAAAAACAAAAACACTATAACATAGTAAAAATTTGAGACTATGAGCAATACATTGGTAGTTGTAGGCGCCCAGTGGGGCGACGAGGGAAAGGGTAAGATTACCGATTTCTATGCAGGTGGTGCCGATGTCGTAGTGCGCCATCAGGGTGGCAACAACGCGGGTCACACCATCGTATTCGACGGTAAGAAGTTCGCACTTCAGTCAATACCCTCGGGAGTCTTCAACCCCCACATCATAAACATCATGGCCAACGGCATGGTCATCAACCCCGTATCAGTATTCGAGGAGCTTGACCGCCTTCACAAGTCGGGCATCACCGACTACAAACTCTTCATCTCGGACCGCGCAGCTTGCGTAATGCCATATCACGCAATGCTCGATGGCGCATACGAGGCTCTCAAGGGTGGCCGCCAGATTGGCACTACCAAGAAGGGTATCGGCCCTGCATACACCGATAAATACAGCCGCGTAGGCATCCGCATGGGCGACTTGCTCAACAAGGAGTACTTCGCAGAGCGACTCAAGGATGCTCTCACACAGAAGAACATCGAGCTTCAGGCACTAGGCATGGAGCCTTGCGACTTCGACACCATCTACAACCAGTACCTCGAGTATGGTGAGAGACTTCGTCCAATGATTTGCGACACCTCGGTTCTTCTCAACCGCCTCGTGGAGGAGGGCAAGAAGGTATTGTTCGAGGGTGCTCAGGGTGTTATGCTCTGTATCGACCACGGTACATACCCATTCGTGACATCATCAAGCCCAACTGCAGCAAGCGTACCCGTAAACACAGGCCTCGCACCACGCTACATCAACAACGTGATGGGCGTAGCTAAGGCATATACAACTCGCGTTGGTGAGGGTCCATTCCCCACTGAGCTCTTCGACGAGCGCGCAGAGTACATCCGTGAGCGCGGCCACGAGTATGGCACCGTTACTGGTCGTCCACGTCGTGTGGGTTGGCTGGATACTGTCATCCTCAACCACGTACGTCGCATCAGCGGTGTTAACTACCTCTCACTCATGCTCTTCGACGTGTTGTCAGGCTTGGACAAGATTCGCATCTGCACTGGCTACAAACTCGACGGCAAGGCTATCGACTATGTACCATCGACAATCGCCGACCTTGAGCGCGTAGAGGCTGAGTACATCGAGATGGATGGCTGGAGCGAGGACATCACCGCAATCAAGAACTACGACGAGTTGCCAGCAAACGCAAAGGCATACATCGCAAAGTTGGAGGAGCTGACACGCACAGAGGTTGCTGTTGTGTCAGTAGGTCCCGACCGCGAGCAGACTATCATCCGCAAGGATATTTTCTAATAATTCATACTATTGGAGGGGGGGGCAAAACTCTCTCTACATGGGGAGCGAACAATCACAGTTCGCTCTTTTTTTTATCCATACACCACCGCGACATATCGCACATAAACACAATCTTAGCCCGTGCATCTTAACAAAATAGGTGGTAAAAATAGTACAAAAGTCCACAACATTCCGTCTGCGAAAAAAATATTTGTTGTTTGAAGAAATTTATCGTATCTTTGCACGTTATGTATATGTTTTGATACCTTTGGTATCATATTGCAAACAGAAAAACAATAAAAGACTAAACACTAACTCTAAAAACGAGAATAGATATGTTCACAGAACTAATATCTCTTGAGGCGTACAATATCTTCCTTGCCGCAATGGCAATAGTAGCCATCGTTGTGTTCATCGCCCTCTACTTTGTGGAGGCGGGCTACGGCTACCTCTTCAACCCTAAGTTCGGATTTCCCGTACCCAACAAGATTGCATGGGTGCTTATGGAGTGCCCCGTCTTCTTTGCTATGGCAGCGATGTGGTGGATGTCACCCGTACGCTTCGAGGCGGCACCTCTTGCACTATTTGCGATATTCCAGTTGCACTACTTTCAGCGCTCGTTCATCTTCCCACTGCTCATCCGTGGCAACTCGAAGATGCCTGTGGGCATCATGCTTATGGGCATGATATTCAACACGCTCAACGCAGTTATGCAGGGCGGCTGGATATTCTATTACGGCAACTATGAGGGATGGATGTCGAAGCCCTACTTCTACATCGGTGCGCTGGTATTCCTCTTTGGCTTTATCACCAACCTGCACTCCGACTACATCATCCGCAACCTGCGCAAGCCTGGCGACACCAAGCACTACATACCCAAAGGTGGCATGTTCAAGTATGTTTCGTCAGCAAACTACTTTGGCGAGTTCATGGAGTGGGTGGGCTTTGCCATAGCGTCGTGGTCATGGGCAGGCGTTGTCTTCGCCATGTGGACATTTGCAAACCTCGGCCCTCGCTCTGCATCGCTCTACAAGCGCTACGAGAAGGAGTTTGGCGAGGAGTTCACATCGCTCAAGCGCAAGCGCATCCTCCCATTCATCTACTAAAGAGATAAACACAAACAAAAAATAATACCATGGAAAACAAGAAGAGACTCGAGGAGTCAAAATTGTTCACTCCCTATAAACTTGGAAGCGTAACATTACGAAACCGTGTTATTCGCTCCGCAGCATTTGAGTCTATGGGTAAGGATTTCAATCCTACACAGCAGCTCAAGGACTACCACGTTAGCGTGGCACGTGGCGGCGTCGGCATGACTACCGTTGCCTACGCATCTATTAATCGTAGCGGCATCTCGTTCAACAAGCAGTTGTGGTTGCGCGACGAGATTATACCCTCACTCCGCGACCTTACGGACGCAGTACACAAGGAGGGCGCTGCCGTAGGCATTCAGCTTGGCCACTGCGGCAACATGACACACTGGTCAACTGCTGGCAGTTTCCCCGTATCTGCCTCTAACGGCTTCAACCTATACTCACCAACATTCCACCGCCGCATGACACATGGCGAGATACGTCAGTTTGCCAAGGACTTCGGCACAGCCGTGGAGACGGCATACAACGCAGGTTTCGACTCTGTGGAGGTGCACGCAGGCCACGGTTACCTTATCTCGCAGTTCCTCTCGCCCTATACCAACCACCGTCACGACGAGTATGGTGGCTCGCTCGAGAACCGCATGCGCTTTATGAACATGTGCCTGGAGGAGGTGATGGAGGCAGCACGCAAGCGCGGCATGGGCGTACTCGTAAAGCACAACATGGAGGATGGCTTCAAGCGCGGCATACAGGTACCCGAGTCTATCGAGATAGCAAAGCAGATTGAGACATTCGGTGTCGATGGCATCGTGCTCTCTTCGGGCTTCGTATCCAAGGCACCAATGGCAGTTATGCGTGGCCGCATCCCTACAAAGACCATGGGATATTACATGGGCTGGAACGAGTGGTTGCAAAAAATCGTTGTCTCGCTCTTCGGTCAGTGGTTGATTAAGCAGTACGACTTCGAGGAGTGCTACTTCCTGGAGAACGCCAAGAAGTTCCGCGCAGCGTTGAAGGGCCCATTGGTATATGTTGGCGGTCTCGTATCGCGCGAGGGCATCGAGAAGGTGCTGGATGAGGGCTTTGAGCTCGTGCAGATGGCACGCGCCTTGGTCAACGACCCAGCATTTGTGAATAAGCTCAAGGCTGGCGACATGGCTACACGCAGCGGCTGTGACCACCGCGACTACTGCATGGCGCGTATGTACTCAGTGGATATGCAGTGCTGCCACAACTGCAAGGAGCATATCCCCGAGCGTTTGTGGAAGGAGATTAACTCTATAAAGTAGGTGCACGACGATGTGTTTCAACAGAAATAGAGGCGTTGTAGGACGCGGTACGGCATGGGCATTGGTTACGGGTGCGGCAAAGGGCATCGGTCGCCAGTATGCCGAACGTCTCGCCATGATGGGTTACAACATCTACATGATAGATATCGACCCCGCCATCACCACCGAGGCACTCGTGATTTCCGAGCAGCATAAGGTGAAGTGCGTGGGTGAAGTGCGCGATATGTCGGAGGTGGATGCTGCACGCACACTCCACTCAAAGACCGTCGCTGAGGGCTATGTATTTGATGTGGTGGTCAACAATGCAGGCATCTTCTCATTCTGCGACATACTCAAGACTCCCCTCGAGCGCATCGAGCGCATGCTCCTGTTGCACGACCTCACGCTGACATCCATGTGTCGTCTGTATGGCGAGGATATGGTTGCGCGCGGTAAGGGTTACATCCTCAATATGTCGTCGTACTCAATATGGATGCCCTTCCCAGGTTTGGCACTATACAGCGCATCGAAGGCCTACGTTAAGAGCTTTACCGAGGCATTTAATAAGGAGTTGTGTCGTACAGGTGTTTCGGCTACGGCCATCTGCCCCGCAGGCATTGCCACCGACCTTTATGGACTCTCGAAGAGACTCCAGAAGTTCGGCCTCAAGACGGGCATACTCATGTCGCCACAGAGCTGCGCGCGCCGTGGTCTCAGGGCCATGTTCCGAGGTCGTAGCGTCGTGGTGCCCGACTGGTGGTTTAGACTACTTATACCCATTTGCAAGTATCTGCCCGGATTCCTTATTCGTCCACTGCGCAACTTTACAATGAGGTGGCAAAAGTAGAATTGAAACGATAAACGTAATATAAACAACTAACAATTAACACATTTAAAAAAAACAATGAACAAGTATTTGAAGGCAATGGGCGTTATCGCCCTTTCGCTCGCTACCGTAGCATGTGGCGGCGAGACTAAGGCACAGAACGATGCAGTTCCTGCAGCTGTGCGTAACATCAAACTCGAGAAGTACACAGTTAAGGAGGGTGCAGAGATCGATACTCTCTCTTACGCAACAGGTGCTTCACTCGGTTTGCAGATGCGTTTCGGCATCGCAGACATGGAGCTCGACCACGACACATATTTGAAGTATGCTATCGATTTCTTCGAGAATGGCGACCGCGAGGATGAGACACTCATGGAGGACCAGCAGAAGTTGATGGAGTTCCACTACACTCGTTTCATGCCATACGTACAGGCAAAGCAGACACGTGAGAACGTAATCGCTGAGGGTGGCGACGTAACACTCCTCGAGGAGACTCCAGCACTCTACGACGAGACATTCACCAAGGATATGATTACAGCATTGCTTGGCCGTAACGCAGGTGCTATGCTTCTCGACATGAAGGAGTACATCGACATCAACTGGATCGTTGCAGCATTCCGCGATGGCGTAGCTATCGAGAATGAGGAGGCTATCGAGACAGGTTTTAAGCTCACTCAGCAGGAGATGAGCAGCGCATACATGAAGTATCAGCGCGAGCGTCAGCAGATCGAGATGGAGAAGCGCGAGATCGCAAAGGTTGAGAACATCGAGCTCTCAGCAAAGTGGCTTGCTGAGGTAGAGCAGATGGAGGGTGTACAGAAGACTGAGTCTGGTCTCTTGTATCGCATCGACCGCGAGGGTTCAGAGGTTAAGGCTACATCTGACGAGGACACAGTTGAGGTAAACTACGAGGGTAAGACTCGCACAGGCAAGATTTTCGACTCAAGCTACAAGCGTGGCGAGAGCATCTCATTCGGTCTCAACCGCGTTATCAAGGGCTGGACTGAGGGTATGAAGCTCGTAGGTGAGGGTGGTCAGATCACCTTGTGGATTCCTGCAGAGTTGGCATACGGTGAGCGTGGCGCAGGCCAGGACATCGGTCCTAACGAGGCTTTGGAGTTCAAGGTTGAGCTTATCAAGGTTACTCCCGCAGAGGTTGTTGAGGAGTAAGACCCGCAACTAAAGCAAAAGATATGGCGTTGACTATTTAGTAAGTCAACGCCATATTTGTTTTTGGTGGGTACCACTACCCTAATGCCACGTCGAGTATCATCATTATCACAAAGCCAATGGCAAAGGTTATCGTACCTATGTTGGAGTGCTCGCCACGCTGCGTCTCGGGTATAAGCTCCTCGACAACGACATACAACATCGCACCCGCCGAGAATGCCAAAAGATAGGGTAACATGGGTGATATATGCTCAAACATAAGCACCATAATAGCAGCCGATATAGGCTCCACTATGCCCGAAAAAGCACCATAACCAAATGCCCTGCGGCGTGACGCACCATCGGCGCGAAGAGGCAGCGAGATGATTGCACCCTCGGGGACGTTCTGTATAGCCATACCCGCGGCGAGTGCCATGGCAGCAGCGATGGTTATGCCCGAGTTGTCCTGCATAGCGCCAGCAATGACAGCACCCACAGCCATACCCTCAGGGATGTTGTGCAGCGTAACGGCAAGCATAAGCATGGGGCGCTTGCCGAGCTTGGTCTCGGGGCCCTCGGCAGAGTTGCCCGTGGGATGCATGTGCGGCACAAGGCTATCCAAGGCGAGCAGAAAGAGCATGCCGAGGAGTATACCCACAGCGGGTGGCATCCAATTGAGGTTACCGAGGTGCTCGGAGAGGTCTATGGCAGGCATTATAAGCGACCACACCGAGGCAGCGACCATCACGCCGGCGGCAAATCCCAGGAGCGCATTCTGCACACGCGAAGAGACCTTGTCGCGCGTGAGAAAGACGAATGCCGAACCTATTACAGTGCCGGCAAAGGGGATGAGAAGTATAGGTAGAATATCCATAGCGCATAGTTGTAACGAAGGGGGCAGAGCAAGAATTGTGCTTGCCGCCCCCTTTGTGATTGGAATAATTTGTATAATAAGAGCTGATTTTAGGCGCACGAAACTCTGAAAAGCGGAGTTTACTTATGCGTAAATGAGCATTTGAAGAGTGAGTGCAACGCCAAAGCAGCCTTATTAGA
>JAEIGA010019531.1_pt1 | contig 10333 bp, 7 predicted proteins | sample 9270691 | NCBI WGS metagenome assembly JAEIGA01 (sample SAMN17057246, study PRJNA624740) | gut metagenome | biome: biome; isolation source: fecal sample | host: Bos grunniens | place: China: Xizang | collected 2019
GGTATATGGCGTGTACGGTACAAGCTGTTGTACCGTCAAAATCGAGCATTATAACTTTGTAGTTTGCCATCGCTTGTTTGTTAATGTTTGTAAGTGGCTCGTTCCTCTATCCGAGTACGATTTTTGGTAGTTCCGAGTAGTGATCTATTACGTAGTGCGCACCCTTGTCGCGCAACATCTCCGGCGTATGACTACCGAACGATACTCCGCAGAGGTGGCAATTTGCTTCGCGTCCCATATCCATATCGTAGGTAGAATCGCCTACGACTAACGCCTCCTCTGGTTTGACGTTGTAGCGTTCGAGTGCTAAAAGAGCGATGTCGGGAGCGGGCTTGGTGTTTACAACATCGTCTGCACAAATAATGTCATCGAAGAATTGCGCAATGTTGAGTCGTGCGGTAAGTCTATCGAGTACACTACGGATATTGTTCGATGAGATGAGTAGCGTTACGCCTGCCTTTTTTAGAGTCTCTAATGTTACAGCTACATCGTCGAAGAGTTCGATTAGAGGCTCGCACTCGCTTTGATATATTTGGTTGAACTCGACAATCATCTGATCCATAGTCTTGTCGTCTATGGTGTCATCGTTGGCAAAGCAACGAAACGCCTCAGGCAGTGCCAGGCCAAAGTTACGCTCCACCTGTACGGGATCGATCTCATAGCCGTGCATCTTCAGCATCTTCTCCGATGCGTGAAGAATGGCGGGGATAGTTCGAGCGAGAGTCCCGTCGAAATCGAGCATTACAACTTTGTAGTTAATCATCGTTTTGGGTTATATTTACCAACTGCTCACGGTAGGCATCCAAGATGCGCGACTTGGAGATGAAACCGCGATAGTGATTATCCTTGTCAACAACCGGCAACATCCAGGTACGGTTTGCCTCAAAACGAGTCAGTACCTCCTGCATCATCTCGTGTTCGAGAATCTTGTCCGGCGGTTGAATCATATATTTCGTAATAGAATTTCCGCGCTTCGAAGGTTTGAACATATCCTCGCGTAAGTCGTCCAATTGTACGATGCCCAAGAGGTGTCCGAAGTTGTCGATAACGGGGAATATATTGCGGTGTGCAGTGGAGATGATATCCAACACATCACCCAATGTAAAGTGCTCCTTGATGCGTACGAAGTCGGTCTCCATCAACTCGTCGAGGTTGAGGAATACCAACACCGATTGATCCTTGTCGTGAGTAAGCAACTCTCCTTTTTGGCGCAGATGTTTGGTGTAGATGGAGTCGGGGTCGAGATAGCGACCTACGGCAAAGGCTATGCACGCCACAATCATCAGTGGGATAAATAGGCCATAGCCATTCGACAACTCTGCAATAAGGAAGATTGCGGTCAATGGCGCCTTCATAACGCCCGCCATAACGCCTGCCATACCAACCAACGTAAAGGTTGCAATCGAGAGCTCCATACCGCACATATTGCAGATGATGGCCATACTTGCGCCGGTGAAGGCACCGACAAAGAGCGAAGGAGCAAATGTTCCGCCCACACCTCCTGCGGCATTGGTGGTCGCCATAGCGATAACCTTGAAGAAGATAATCGCCACGATATAGATAAGTACCACCCATTCAATATCGCGGAATGGGTAGAAGAGAGAGTTTTCGAATATGGAGAGTTTGTCGCCCCTCATCAGCGATACGAAGCTCTCGTAACCCTCTCCATAGAGCGGAGGAAAGACGAAAATCAAAATGCCCAATACCACACCGGCAACGGCCCAGCGTGCATATTGGCTCTTTATTGAACTCACAATCTTGCCCACTTTGGCATTTACGGTGGTGAAGTAGTAGGATATGCCACCGCATACAGCTCCAAGCAGGATGAAGAGCGGAATATGCTTGATTTGGAAGATGTCGGCCTCAGTAAGAGTTACCGAGATAATCGGGTCGAAACCGCGCAGAACAAGAGCAATGGTTGTGGCGGTAACCGAGGATACGAGCAACGGAATAATCGACGCGGAGGTGATGTCGAGCATAAGAATCTCCAATACAAAGACCACACCCGTCATCGGAGCCTTAAAGATGGAGGCTACCGCAGCACCTGCACCACAGCAGAGCAGAAGGGTGATGTTCTTGTAGTTGAGTTTTGCCAGTTTGCCGACATTCGAGCCAAGGGCTGCTCCTGTCAATACGATAGGGGCCTCAGGGCCTACCGAACCTCCGAATCCGATGGTCAAAGCGCCTCCTGCCATTGAGGTCCAGCAGTTGTGTCCGGCAATCTGTGAACCACGTCGCGACATCGCATATAGTACGCGTGTAACACCCTCCGAGATGTTATCTTTGACGATGTATCGCACAAAGAGTGTCGCCAATATGATACCTATGGCAGGGTAGAGCAGGTAGAGCAGGTGATATGTATCGACATCGAACCAGTTTACCAAACCGCTCTTTATGAGGTGGAGTACCATCTCGAAGAGATAGGTTGCCACACCCGCCAAGGCACCCACCACCACAGCGAGTATGAGCAACATCTGTCGCTCACTCAACCTCTTTGTGATGTTGAGAAACCAACGATAAATCTTCTCCCTATTGGCAGCTTTTATGTAGCCGGAACGCTCGATCATATCCTTCTTTTAATTTGCGGAAGCAGAACGGTAACGCTCTGCCTGCTCGGCAATCAGCTCTTTGTCCTCGAAGTAGTTGATTTTCATTGCTTCACGTACATCATTGAGAGTTGCAGCTGCAGTAGCGCGAGCCTCGGCTGTGCCCTTTTCGAGGATGGCGTAGACCTCCTCAATCTTCTGCTCCCACTCCTTGCGGCGAGCACGGATTGGCTCCAACATCTCCTCCAATACGGCAATCAAGAGCTTCTTGCACTTTACATCACCCAAACCTCCGCGGCGGTAGTGATCCTTCATCTCGTCGAGATTCTTGTAGTCGGGAAGATACTTCTCGAAGTGCTCGTCGCGACAGAATGCATCGAGGTAGGTGAATACGCAGTTACCCTCGACCTTGCCCGGATCCTCGATGCGGAGATGGTCAGGGTCGGTGTACATCGACATAACCTTCTGCTTAACCTCCTTCGGAGTGTCCGAGAGGTAGATGCAGTTACCGAGCGACTTGGACATCTTCGCCTTGCCGTCAGTGCCCGGCAGACGCATACAAGCCGAATTTGTAGGTAACAAAATCGAAGGCTCAACCAATGTTTCGCCATATGTAGAGTTGAACTTGTGAACAATCTCGCGAGCCTGCTCAATCATAGGCTCCTGGTCGGCACCCGCAGGTACGGTCGTAGCCTTGAATGCGGTGATGTCCGATGCCTGCGAAATAGGGTAGGTAAAGAATCCGACAGGGATACCCTGCTTCTGTGTGGTGTCGCCCTCGGCGGTGTTCTCCGAGAAACCACGCAACTGAATCTCGGTCTTGACGGTCGGATTGCGCTGCAAACGCTGAACCGTCACAAGGTTCATATAGTAGAATGCCAACTCGCACAACTCGGCCACCTGCGATTGGATGAAAATTGTAGATTTTTCGGGGTCGAGGCCGCACGAAAGGTAGTCCAAAGCCACCTCGATAATGTTCTGGCGCACCTTCTCGGGATTGTCGAAGTTGTCGGTCAAAGCCTGTGCATCGGCAATCATAATAAAGATGCGCTCGAACTCGCCTGAGTTCTGCAACTCGACACGACGACGCAACGAGCCTACAAAGTGTCCCAAATGTAATCTTCCGGTAGGTCTGTCACCTGTAAGTATAATTTTTCCCATACCTATTTTTAAAAAGTGTTTAATTGTGCAAATATAGAAAAAAAAGTTGATAGAAAGAGTATTCGATGCGATAAATTATCGACTTCGCATAAGGTTGGCTAAAAATGTTTCAGTAGAACAAAATAGAGAGATGGCTGCTACGGTAAATTTTAGCGTAGCAACCACCTCTCGGTTGTATGGCGTTTCTTGCCTATTTAAGACCCTGTTGAGAAGCCTTGTTGAGCCATTTGGCGGCCTTAGCTTCATCTTTTTCGACACCCTTGCCGAGTTTGTAGCAGTAACCCAGATTGTACTGCGCATTGGCATTGCCCTGCTCGGCTGCTCGGATATACCATACTGCGGCCTCTGCATAGTCTTGTGCTACGCCGTGTCCGTTGTAGTAGCAGTTACCCAACCAGCACTGCGAGTCTGCATAGCCATTGTTGGCAGCTGTGAAGAACCATTTTGCAGCGACAGCGTAGTCTTGCTCGATGCCTTGACCGCGATAGAAACATATTGCCAAGCTGTGCTGAGCCTCGATAACATCCTGCTTTGCGGCGCGATAGTACCACTTTGCAGCATTTGCGTAGTTCTGCTCTACGCCCAAACCGTTGTAGTAGCAGTTGCCCAATTCGTACTGCGACATTGCATCACCCTGCTCGGCTGCCAATTTCCAGCAATTAACGGCTTCGGTGTAGTCGAGTGTGATACCCTCGCCTTTGTAGTAGCATCTTCCCAAGCTGTGCAGAGCGTCGATATCGCCATTGTTGACCGCCTTCAACCACCACTCAACCGCGGTGGTGTAGCTCTGCTCTACGCCGTAACCGTTATAGTAGCACTCTCCCAATCGGTCTTGCGAGTAACCATCCTCTTTTGTTGCTGCTAAGCGGAACATCTCGATCGCCTTAGCGTGGTTTTGTTCTACGCCCTCTCCCAAGAGGTAGCACTCGCCAAGGTTACGCTGAGCCAAGGTGAAGTCCTGCTCGGCAGCGAGCTCCCATAGACGGATTGCCTCGGCTCTGTTTTGCGTTGTACCGTGTCCGCCGAAGTAGCATATACCTGTGTTGAATTGAGCCTCGGCCAAGCCTGTTTGTGCAGCTTTGCTGAACCACGCGAAGGCCTCTTCAAAATTTTGCTCTGTGCCATATCCGTTCCAATAGCAGATACCGCAGTTGTACCAAGCATTGATATTTCCGCGCTCGGCCGACTCCTTAAACCACTTTAAACCCTCCTCGTAGTTTTGTTCAACGTGAATGCCATTGAAGTAGAGGATACCGACTGCAAGTTGTGCTTTGTCGTTGCCCTGCTCGGCCGATTTGAAGAACCACTTTGTTGCCTCCTCCTGATTCTGCTCTACTCCCAAACCGTTCGAGTAGTATAAACCGCACATATATTGAGCCTCTATATCGTTCTGCTCGGCAGCTTTGAGATACCACTTTAACGCTTCGGTAGGATTGTACTCTACGTGCTCGCCATCGTTGTAGTATTGACCAAGTGCGTATTGAGCATCCGAAACGCCCTGTTCGGCAGCCACTTTATACCAAGCTATCGCCTCGGCGTGGTTGATTTCGGTGCCGCGTCCTTTGCGTAAACACTCTCCCATAAGGTATTGAGCGAATGGATATCCTTGCTCGGCCGATGCATAGAACCACTTTATGGCCTCGTCGTAATTGCGAGCAACAATAACACCTTCATAGTAATAGATGCCGACGTTAACTTGTGCGCTTGGATTGCCTTGCTCGGCAGCTTTGATGTACCACTTGAACGCCTCTTCGTGGTTCTGTTCTACGCCCACACCGTCACGATAGGCTGAACCCAATATATCCTGAGCTCTAATGTGGCCTGCTTCGGCTGCCAATTGCAACCACTTTACTCCTTCGGCGAGTTCTTGTTGGATCTTATATCCTTCGTAGAGGCAATATCCATAGTAGTATTGAGCGTCGATTATGCCCTGCTCGGCAGAGGCTTTAATCAACTTTATACCCTCTTCGACATTAACTTCGATGCCATAGCCTTCGCAGAGTTGTATTCCATAGAGGAATTGAGCATTAATCTCGCCCTGCTCGCCTGCCAAACGTAACCACTTTGCTGCCTCTTCCAGATTCTGCTCGGTGCCCAAGCCTTGTTGTAGGCAGAGACCCAATGAGAGCTGCGCCTCGGCCAAACCCTGCTCGGCTGCTGCACGATACCACTTGATGCCCAGCGCGAGGAGATTCTCCTGATCCGATTCTGCGTTCATATAGTGATGTCCTAATTCGACTTGCGCTTCGGCCAAACCCTGCTCGGCAGCTTTAAGCAGCCAATTACAGCTTTCGGTATGATTTTGCTCTACGCCCCATCCTTTGCGATAGCATAATCCGAGGTGTAGTTGCGCCTCGGCATCGCCCATCTCTGCTGCTTGGAGGAAATATTTTACCGCTTCGGCATAGTTTTGCTCGATGATTTCGGTGCCGTTTAAGTACTTCAATCCGGTCTCAACGAGTTGCTTGGCACTCGGCTGTGCCGGCTCTTCGTTGGAGACTACCTCCGGTGGTGTGACAACCTCTACTGCGGGGGTTGCATTCTCAACTACGATTTCGGTTTGAGCCGATGCCCATACAGGCGTAAGGGTTGCAATGCATAGTGTTGCGAGCGATTGCAACCATAGATAGTTACGTTTCATATAAATTATTTTTTTGAGTTATTCGATTTTTGTATTGGTATGACAAATTTATACAAATTATATATTAAATCCAAAAAAAAATCTCTTAAAGATTGAGTTAGATTTTGAATGATTTTGTTGAAGCGAATTATAATCGAAATGTTTTGTCGGTTATAAATTATTTTTATACCTTTGTGGTGATTAGTATCGAATGCTAATATATCAACCTGTTAACAAAAGCTATGAAAAGAGTCGTTTTAATATCGTTTGCGTTGTTGGCAACCTTTGCCACAAATATCTATGCAGCTGATCTTTGCATCGGATTAGCGCCCAATGGTGTAGCCGTTCAGCAGATGACGGCTGATGATATGTTTTATAAGGCTCAATGCTTTATGCTTGGGCAAGATGGTCATCCGCAAGATAATGCTAAGGCTGCCGAGTGGTTCTATCAGGCAGCTGAAAATGGGCACGTTGAGGCTCAGAATATAATCGCCTATCTCTTGGCCGAAGGCGTAGGTGCGAAGAAGGATGAAGCTAAGGCGATAATGTGGTATACTAAAGCCGCCGAGAATGGTCACACCAGAGCACAAAGCCAGCTTGGAACAATCTATGCCAACGGGTTATTGGGCGTTACCAAAAGTTATACAGAGGCTGCAAGGTGGTTTCGTATGGCTGCAAAAAATGGAGATGCTAAGGCTCGCAAATGGCTTGCTAAAATGGCCGATAAGTTGGAAGAACCTGTCGAATAGCGTTCGTTTTCGATGATTATTCATATATAAGTATTCTCTATATTTTTGTTATAAATAATAAGCATAGTTTTATGACAATCATTCAGTTGGAGTATCTGTTGGCAGTGGCAAATTTCGGTAGTTTTTCGGTGGCTTCGGAGCACTGTTTTGTTACGCAACCCTCTCTCTCAATGCAGATTAAGGCGTTGGAAGAGGAGCTGGGCGTAATGTTGCTCGATCGCTCGAAAAAGCCTGTTGTGCCGACTGAGGCGGGCGAGGTTGTATTGGAGCAGGTGCGTAATACTTTGCGCGAATTTCACACCATCAAGGAGGTTGTGCAGCAGATAAAAGGCGAGATTTCGGGTAAGATTCGTTTGGGCGTCATTCCTACCATTGCGCCATATCTTCTGCATAAGTTTGTGCCGGAGTTTGTACGACTCTATCCAAAGGTCGAAATCGAGGTGCGCGAGATGAAGACTGCCGATGTGATTGAGGCGCTCAATCGCGACCATATAGATGTGGCCCTTGTGGCGGGCGGAACGTGTGGTGACGGCTTTGTGGAGTATGAGCTTTTTGACGACAAATTCTACGCCTATGTATCGCCTCGTAACTCGTTGTATAACAAGTCAAATGTGCGTTTTGAGGATATAAAAATGTCGGAGCTTGTTTTGCTCTCGTCGGGTAACTGTATGCGCGACCAGGTTATCGAGCTTTGTCAGGCGAAAAATGCTCTGCCGTCGCGCTATACTTTCGAGTCGGGACAGCTCGATACACTGATGCGAATTGTCGACAATACCTCGTTGATGACCATCATTCCGAAGATGGCTCTCGACTTCGTTCCAGAGGAGCGCAAGCGGCAGGTTAAGACCTTGTTCAAGGGGGCTTCTTCTCGCAAAATTGCCCTCGTGACAAGGCGTTCGTATGTAAAAAAGTCGATTGTTGATGCATTGCGCAGTACAATTTTGGAATACAAATAGAGTAGTTGGTGGTAATTAGGAGCTATCGGAGTTTTTCTGATAGCTCCTTTTTCTTTGAAAAAGTCCAAACTATAAGTTTTTATTTTTTATTTTCCGTTTTTTTTATTATATTTGCTCGATTATTATGTATAATGCTTAAAATTCAGATATGGAAAAGTTGATTGAAACTATCGTTGAAGGTATTCAGGATAAAAAGGGTAAGAATATTGTATCTCTTGATTTGTCGGGATTTGATGGCGCAATTTGTTCGCATTTTGTGGTGTGTAATGCCGACTCAACAGCTCAGGTTGCAGCTATTGCCGACGGTATCGAGGAGAAGGTCTACGAGGAGTTGCACGAAAATCCTTGGCGCGTCGAGGGTAAGCAGACTGGTTTGTGGGTAGCTCTTGACTATGTGGATGTTATTGTTCATATCTTCCAGAGTGACCTTCGCGACTACTATCGCTTGGAGGAGTTGTGGGCTGATGCTCCGATGACCAAGTACGAGAGCGAGGAGTAATTGAGTCTATTCTGCTCCTTTTTGGATATACTTTTCCGCCCGTAAAATCGTTAGTAGGGTGGAATAATGTGTAATTTTAACTTTTTTATGGCAAAAAACAAGAGAGATATAAAGATGCCACGCCCAAATATTATGTGGTTGTGGAGTGCAATAACACTCGTTATTGTCGGTTATTGGATATTCAATAGCGAGGAGAGTGCACCTGTGAAGTCGGATTGGGCGACGGTGGAGCAGATGGTCGAAGCCGGTGATGTTGAGAAGATTGTTGTAGTGAATCGTGACGAGGCGCGTGTGGTGCTCAAAGAGGATAAAATCGAGGCGTTGCGCGAGAGTGATCTTCGCTACAAGCAGTTGCCAAAGAGCGGCCACCAACTCTACTTCAATATTGGCTCGGTAGACTCCTTCAAAACCGACTTGGAGAAGGCCGAGGAGAGTAGCGGACAGAGCGTAGTGCTCACCTTCGAGAAGGAGGAGCCTTGGTACGACTCGTGGCTTATCGGCCTGTTGCCTTGGGTGATTATGTTTGGCATATGGTTCTTCATTATGCGCGGAATGTCGCGTGGTGGAGGAGCTCAGGGTGGTATTATGAATGTAGGCAAGGCTCGTGCTCAGGAGTTTGACCAGCAAGACCCTAACAAGCGTGTTACATTCAAGGATGTAGCGGGCTTGGAGGAGGCTAAGGTTGAGATTATGGAGATTGTCGACTTCTTGAAGAATGCGGCTAAATATCGCGAACTCGGAGCGAAGATTCCGAAGGGTGCGTTGTTGGTAGGCCCTCCGGGAACGGGTAAAACCCTCTTGGCGAAGGCTGTTGCAGGCGAGGCAAATGTGCCATTCCTCTCGATTTCGGGTTCGGACTTTGTGGAGATGTTTGTGGGTGTTGGAGCTTCGCGTGTGCGCGACTTGTTCGACCAAGCCAAGAAAAAGGCCCCTTGCATCGTCTTTATCGATGAGATTGATGCCATAGGTCGTGCGCGTGGAAAGAATGCAGGATTTTCGGGCAATGATGAGCGCGAAAATACTCTCAACCAGTTGCTTACCGAGATGGACGGCTTCCAAACCAATGCCGGCGTAATAGTCTTGGCGGCTACAAACCGCGCCGATATCTTGGATAAGGCTTTGATGCGTGCAGGACGTTTCGACCGTCAGATCGAGGTCGGCTTGCCGGAGTTGAATGAGCGCAAAGAGATCTTTGAGGTGCATCTTCGCAAGTTGAAGCTCGATAAGGATTTGGATCGCGATTTCTTGGCAAAGCAGACACCTGGATTTTCGGGTGCCGATATAGCAAATGTATGTAACGAGGCGGCACTGATTGCTGCACGCCACAACAAGGATTGTGTTGGCAAGGAGGATTTCTTGGCTGCGGTAGATAGAATTATTGGCGGCTTGGAGCGCAAAAATAAGGTTATCACACAACAGGAGAAGAGAACTATTGCGTATCACGAGGCGGGACACGCTACGGTTAGTTGGTTGTTGAAGCACGCCAACCCGTTGGTGAAGGTTACGATTATCCCGCGAGGTAAGGCGTTGGGTGCAGCGTGGTACCTGCCTGAGGAGCGACAGATTACCACTCGTGAGCAGATGATGGATGAGTTGGCATCGTTGTTGGCCGGTCGCATTTCGGAGGAGAAGTTCTTCGGACACCTCTCAACGGGAGCATTGAACGACTTGGAGCGTGTGACCAAGATGTGCTACGCTATGGTAGCATACTACGGTATGAGCGACGAGGTGGGCTCTATGAGCTATTACGACTCGACGGGCCAGAGCGATATGGCCTTTACGAAACCATACTCGGAGCGTAC
>JAEIGA010019532.1_pt1 | contig 10333 bp, 10 predicted proteins | sample 9270691 | NCBI WGS metagenome assembly JAEIGA01 (sample SAMN17057246, study PRJNA624740) | gut metagenome | biome: biome; isolation source: fecal sample | host: Bos grunniens | place: China: Xizang | collected 2019
TACTGAAAGTTTCTGTCAAATGTATCTATAAGACATTTTGTACCAAGCAGACTTTCAAATGTAAGGGGTGATATAAACTGTGTTGCATTTTTTGTCATAAGCACATCGACATTGCAACCAAGTTTTTTCAGCATTCTTGCAAGATTTACAATTTTATACGCTGCTATACTTCCTGTAACAGCCAGTACAACATTTTTTCCTTTAAGCATAAAAATACTTCCTTTTTTAAAATATATAAAAAGCATATCACAATTTTTTAAAAAAAGCTATACTTTCTGAAAAAAATGTGATATAATTTTCCCGTATTGTATCTCCTGTATGGTCTGATTGCATGTTTAATACATATCAAATTAAGAAAGCCACTGACTTCAGGGTTTATCTTTTGTATTAAATTATATCAGATAAACGGAGAATGATAACAAGGAGGAATATATAATGAAAAAATCACTTTCAACAAAAAAACTTGTGCTCCTGGGTATGATGGGTGCTCTGCTTCTCATTATGGCGTTTACACCGCTAGGGTATCTTAACATCGGACTTTTAGCCATCACCTTAAACATTATTCCAGTGGCAATATCCATCGTAGCCTGCGGAACAGTGGGAGGACTTGTTACAGGTGGATTGTTCGGGCTTACAAGTTGTCTTCAGTGCATAGGAATAGGCGGCACCAGTGCTATGGGTGTGGCACTTTTTGCAATAAACCCATGGCTCACTGTATTGCATCGCCTTGGCTCAAGACTTTTAACAGGTTTTGTTGTAAGCATTATATATAAGCTTTTGAAAAATAAAACCGGCAATGCATCTTACTTTATAACTGGTTTTTGCTCAGCGTTTTTCAACACCGTTTTCTTTATGGCTACATTAATATTGTTCTTCTATAATACAGAATATGTGCAAAATCTTATGGGCGGAAAAAATGTCATTCTCTTTGTGTGTACATTTGTCGGCATAAATGCTTTATTCGAAATGATTGCATCATGCGTTGTTACAGGCGGAGTTTGCTCTGCACTGAAAAAAGGCAATCTCATAGATTAAAAAAAGGAGCAAATGTATGATTCTTGCCATTGATATTGGAAACACAAATATAGTTATTGGTGGTTTTGAGGATAGTAAAATTATATTCTGCGAAAGAATTTCTACAGACAGAAATCTTACAACATTGGAATATATGATTACTCTTAAAAACCTTTTTGAAATAAATAATATAGATTTTAACGGATTTGACGGCGGCATAATATCTTCTGTCGTTCCTCCTGTCACCCCTGTGGTAAAAGAGGCTATGGAACGCCTTGTCAAAAAGAAAGTTCTTGTGGTGGGTCCGGGTGTAAAGACTGGTCTTAATATTCTTTTGGATAATCCGTCACAGCTTGGCAGTGACAGGGTTGCCGATGCAGTTGCCGCAACCACATTTTATCAGGCGCCCTGTATCATTATAGATATGGGCACTGCAACCACAATTTCCGTTATTGACGAAAACAAAAATTTTGTCGGCGGAGTTATAATGCCAGGTGTTTATACATCCTTAGACTCTCTTGCATCAAAAGCATCTCAGCTTTCAAATATCAGCCTGGAGCCTGCTCCAAAAAAAATTATCGGCACAAATACAGCTGATTGTATGAAAAACGGTGTTCTTCTCGGTACTGCATCAGGTATAGATGGTGTAATAGAACTTATACAGGAAGAACTGGGGTATAAGTGCTCGGTTATTTCAACAGGCGGAATTGCAAAAACCATTATTCCGCACTGTAAACACAACATAATCATAGACGATCAGCTTTTGCTCAAGGGTCTTATGCTTATATACAATAAAAATATGTAAATTTTAAAACAGGAATTGATAAAATTCAATTCCTGTTTTTTTATAAAAATTATGTTGACAAAAGTAGAAATATATTTTATACTGTAACTGTATTAATACACATAATACAGTAAAGGAGTGATAGAGTGATTAAACTGGATTATAAAAATGATAAGCCATTGCATGAACAGATAACTCAGGGCATAAAAGAGCTTATAATCTGCGGTGCCATGGCAAAGGATGAGCAACTTCCGTCTGTAAGAGACTTGTCGGTAAGCCTCACTGTAAATCCCAATACTGTTCAGAGGGCATATAAAACCCTTGAAACAGAAGGGTTTATATATAGTGTCAGGGGAAGGGGCAATTATGTGTCAGACATCCCGAGTGCCGACAGAAAAACCATTGACACTCTCTATGATGAATTTTCCGAGAGAGTGAGAGAACTCATTTTCTTTGGCGAAGACAGAGAAAAAATTCTCCTTGTACTTAACAAAATTTTTGATGAAATGGAGGATGCAAAATGATAAATGCAAAAAATGTAGTAAAAACCTTTGGCGCTTTCAGAGCACTTGACGATTTTTCAATGTCGGTTCCAAAGGGTTGTATATATGGTCTTGTCGGCTCAAACGGAGCAGGAAAGACTACCATTATAAATCATATTATGGGAATTCTCCTTCAGGACGACGGTTGCATAACCATTGACGGAGAAAATGTTTTTGAAAATCAGTCTCTTTTTCAGAGAGTTTTGTGTATTAATGATGACTGGTATTTTTACCCCGGCTATACCACAAAAGAAATGGCGAAATTTTATGAGGGGATGTATAAAAATTTTAACAGAGAAAGATATGAAAAACTTGGCACAGTTTTAAAAATAGAAGAAAACAGACAAATAAGATTTTTGTCCAAGGGAATGAAAAAACAGATTGCATTCAGACTTGCACTTTCGTGTATGCCCGATGTTCTTATTCTAGACGAACCATTAGACGGACTGGATCCTGTAATGAGAAGACAGATAATGAATATTATTATTTCTGATGTTGCCGAAAGACAAATGACAGTGCTTGTTTCTTCACATAATTTAAGAGAACTTGAAGATATATGCGATTATGTTGGAATTATCCATAAGGGAAAAATGGTTATGGAAAAACCGCTTGACGATTTAAAGGGAAATATACTTAAAATTCAACTTGCGTTCAAGGATGAATATCCTGTTGAACTTGATGAGGATATTGATATTCTCCATAAGACAAAAATCGGCTCGGTATATACTCTTATTGTCCGCGGAAATAACGAAGAAACCGATTTTGCAATAAAAAGCTATGAGCCTATTGTCTATGACAAGGTAAGTCTTACTCTTGAAGAAGTATTTATATACGAGTTGGGAGGTCTGGGTTATGAACTTGAAAACATCATTGTTTAATAAAGCTATTTTTCAAAATACATTAAAAAGGTTTAAATGGGGAAGCTTTTTGTATTTTATAATTCTGTTTTTGTCTGTACCATTTGTATTTCTGGTAGAGGACTACGAGCGCTTGTTAAGACGCGTAACTAACTCTGATATAGCCGTAGACCTTTTAAGTCGTACAGATTATATAATTACCCCTGTTCTTCTGGCGTTTATAGTGCCTACCATTGCGGCAGTTCTTATCTTTAATAATGTTCATTCATCAAAACAGGCTATATTTGTGCATGGTCTTCCTGTAAGCAGATTGGCAAATTATGTTTCAAGCCTTGTTTCAGGTTTTATCATTATGGCGGCTCCTGTTATTTTAAACGGACTCATTCTTCTTGTAATGAGTTTTACCGCTTATGGAAAAATAATCGCATCATCATCTGTTGTTTACTGGGTGTTTTTAAATTTGTCTATCTTGTTTGTTATGTTTTCTGTGTCGTCTGCCACCGCCTTTTTAACAGGCAATGCTGCAGCGCATATCGGCATAAATGTACTGGTCCATGTTTTTCCGCTTCTTTGTGCACTTGTTATTGCTCTTGTAAGCGAGGTTTTTCTGTATGGTTTTATATCCTCGCAAAACTTTGTTGCACTTAAGATAATGGAAAATACACCTCTTGTATGGCTCTTTTCCACTCCGTTGACAGGACTTTCAAGGAGAACAAATGTGTTCTTGACTTATCAGATGTGGATTTATATAATAGGGGCAGCTGCAATATATTTCCTGGGATATATTTTTTATAAAAAGAGAAAAATTGAAGCTTCGGGCGATGTGGTTGCCTTTAATGTGTTTAAGCCAATTTTCAAATACATCATCACAGGCTCAAGTGCAACTCTGATATTTGCCATAATGCTTAATATGAATATTAATTATATCTATAAATATATCGTTGCGGCAATTGTAACCTTCATAGTATATTTTGCCTGTGAAATGATAATAGGAAAAACCGTTAAGGTTTTCGGTAAATACAAGGGTTATATAGGATTTGTACTTGTAAGTGCGGCATTTATCAGCTTTTTTGCATACACCAGTGTGTTTGGTTATGAAACCAGAGTTCCAAAAGCAGATAATGTGGTTTCTGCTACAGTATACACTGGTTGGCATGAAACAGAACCTTTTGTAAAAGACAAAGATGTGATAGATGATGTAATACACATTCATAATATTGTTTTGGAGGATATTCCCGTTAAAGCAGATGAATTTACGGGTGGCAGCAGAACTTTTTATATAAAATATAATCTTGAAGGCGGAAAGAAACTTGAAAGATTTTATTCAGTACCCGAAAAAACTTATGATATGGCACTTGGAATGATGTATGAGAGCATTGCTTACAAAAGAGCCGTTACAGAAATTGAAAATGTAAATGTAGAAAATGTTGCAACTGTAAACTTTAACTATGGCGGAGGCTCATATCACAGAAACAAACAAATTAATAATGCATCAGGACTTCTTTTAGCTATAGAAAAAGATATAGCAAATCTATCGTACGAGGAAATGAAAAAAAGCTTTAATTGGATAAATATTTCTATTGATTTTTCATGCTCTCTTGCAGATAATGAAAGACTTAAAATATTTAAGGATTTTAAATCAACAGATGGTGTGAATGATATTTACAGAACAAGGCATTTTGATATTTCTATAAATAATAATTTCAAAAATGCAATAGCATGGCTTTCTGAAAATGGATATTATGAAGAAATAAAAAGAGATATTGCATCCTCGCTTTATATATGCAAAGAACCTGTCAGATCAGATGGGGAGGAAATAATGTATAAAGATGATATAGGAGTGCAAAAGGAGTTTGCCGTTAGTTCAGACGATTGCGTAAAAATAGATTTCCCGCATGGATATGATTTGGCAAAAATTATGCTCGAAGAGGTAAGAGAAGATTCAAAAGGCGGAGAATTCTACTATATTTACTCGTTTAATGAAGATATAAGAGAAGTTTTCTCTATGGGCGGCTGTGCAATACGATTTGCAAAAGAAGAACTTCCAGGCTATCTGTATGAATATATAAAATAAATAAAAAATACCGTAAAAGCTAAATGCCTTTTACGGTATTTTCATTATCTTCGTCGAGTTTCAATTTCCTTTCTGAGCTGTCTTTTGTATGATTGTATTCTCTGCCTTTTTTTCTGCGAAATCTGATATAGTTTTATTTTTCTTTTTATAATCAGAAATGCAATAATGCCAATTATTATAAATATTACAATCACTTTTACAGACAGAGTAATTTTTCCTTTGTTTTCATCGTTTTCCACTCCGTCAGTATTAATGCTGGCATTACTTATGGGAGTTATTTTGTAATTTCCTGTGTACCACATTGATATGGCTTCATAGGTTTTTTTAACTGCTGTGTCAAATTCTTTTTTTGCAAAGTCAGGCTCCATGTTTTTTAAGAGGAAATTGGTTACGGTTTCCTCATCAAGAGCACTTCTCAGGTGACTTCCCACAATAGCCCAGTAATCCATATCATCTGTCGCCATAAGTATAAATGTGCTTGATGAATCTCCGATGCTGTCAACACCCCAGGCATTGTACATGTTTTTTGCATATACATCTATATCTTCACCGTCTGTTGTAGGAACTGTAACAAATATTATTTTCGATTCGGTTCGTTCCATCAATATGTCGTTTGCTGAATTTATCTGTTTTTTTGTTTCATCGCTTATTACTGACGAAAAGTCATTTACACCAATGCTTTGTGGGGCATCAAAAACATCTTTTTTTGCATAAGATGTAACCGAAAACACAGATAGCATAACACATGCCAGTATAATATATTTAAATAGTTTTTTCATTTGTTTCTCCGCTTTTTTAGATTATAAATAAATTATATCAGTAATTAATAATTAGTCAAGGGAAAATATTTGAAAAAAATTTAAAAAAAGTGTTGACAATCCTTTTTTCTGGTGATATAATAACAAAGTCGTCACCGATTGGGACACAAAATTTAATAATTTGCGAGCATGCTGGAATTGGCAGACAGGCACGTTTGAGGGGCGTGTGTTTATGACGTGTGGGTTCAAGTCCCACTGCTCGCACCAAAAATCCGTACACAAAAGTGTGCGGATTTTTACTTATTTCTTCTTCGCTATCCCTTTAAAATGTTTGTCGATTTTTGTAAAGTTTAAATAAGGAGATAGTAACACGCCGGTGTATAAACGGATTATATAGATGATGAGTGTATTGTAGGGATATCGCTGAAATTTCAGTTAAAAGCACACAGTCTGAATTCGCATTTTTTGAAAAACCTTGAAAATTAAAACCCAAGCAATTTCGCGTAGAAAAAGTAATTAAAAAAGAGAGTTGTTATAAGAAAAGGATTTTGAAAAATGCAGACTAGGAAAGAGAGGATAACAAAAGATGTTAGATATCAAAAGTGAACAGAAATGACCCCGCTGCAGGCAAGAGGCAGACGGGGTCATTTCTTTTTTGTTTTAATAAAGATCTATTGAAAAAGATATTGTATATTGTTATAATAATTTCAAGCTGTGCTTGAAATCAGCGTTATAAATTCTGTTTAATTCTCAATATGTCGCTGTTGCAACAAGGTTTAATGCAAGCCGGCAAGCATCAATATTCTCGGGTGTTCAAATGGTACCTGTGATTTCGTGTTGGGTAAACTTAGTTTGAACTATATGGCACCCGTAGTTTATATATCTTGTATAAATGTATCAAAAATATATTATATTTTAAAAAATAATGCAGATAGAGGCTGATAATTATGAGAAAATTAGAAATCGGAGCTGTTTACAGGCACTTCAAGGGCAATTTGTATAAGGTGGAGGATGTTGCAAAACATTCTGAAACTGGTGAAACCTATGTGGTATATCGACAGATGTATGGAGACAAATCGTTGTGGATAAGACCGCTTGATATGTTTTTGGAAGAAGTTGACCATGAAAAATATCCTGATATTGAGCAAAAATACCGATTTGAAAAACAATAGATAAAAGGAGATATTATTATGTTTAAAATTTATGTGAAATTCAAGTGTGTTCCCGGTAAAAGAGAGGAATATATCAACACTCTCAACAAGGAGGGAATTGTAGATGCTATAAGAAAAGAAGATGGTTGTATCTGTTACGATTACTATTTTTCCGAAAAAGACCCCGACGAAATTCTTCTCATAGAAATGTGGGAAAGCAAAAAACATCAGGAAATACATATAGAACGACCTCATATGGCGCGACTTTTTGAGCTTAAACCAAACTTTGTTGTTTCTACCAAAATAGGTGAATTTGAAATTAAGTAGAATGGGGAGTTAATAATGAAAATATCAGTAGATTCATATGTTCTTGCAGATAGATTGGCGATGCAAAGGCCATAGAAATGGTGGCGGAAGCAGGCTTTGATGCAATAGATTATTCATATATCTGTAATAAAGAAAGCGAAGAGGTTTTGGGCGCAGACTATATAAACTATGCAAAAAACCTGAGAGCACATCTTGATAAGGCGGGAATAACCTGTAATCAGGCTCATGCTCCCTTTACTTTTGAATACGGAATGAATGTTGACATAACAGAGAAAAAATACCTCTATATAGTTCATGCTATAGAATCTGCAGCAATTATCGGTGCAAAAAAATATTGTTGTTCATTCTGTAACAACTCCAAAGGGAGTAGATTTTGAACAGTATAATATAGAGTTTTACAAAAGCTTTATTCCGTATTGTGAAAAGGCGGGAATTTGCGTTGCTGTAGAAAATCTTTTTGGCAGAGATACAAAAAGAAACCGATTGACAAGCAAACTCGGTACTCCAAAAGAACTTAACACTATAGTTGAAAAAATCAATTCGCCATGGATTGTAGCTTGCGTAGATATTGGTCACGCTTCACTCACAGGTTATGAACCCGAAGAATTTATCAATGGTCTTACTCTGGGAATTCTTAAGTGCCTTCATGTTCAGGATAACGACTATCTTGATGACAGACATATTGTACCTTATATGGGAAACCTTAACTGGGAAGCTATTATTACATCTTTGAAAAAAACAGGTTATACAGGGGACCTTACCTTTTAAATTATTTATTTTCTGGGAAAATTGCCTGATGAACTTTTGCAGGACGCTTTGAATTTTTCTGCAAAAGTTGCTAAGCATCTTGTTTCAATTTATAATAAATAATGTTGTACCGCCACAAACCCGCCTTTCTTTGTGTAAAGAGAGGCGGGTTAAAAAATAGCTCAGAGAGATTTAAGTACAACAAAAAACTTTTTCTTAGAAAATTAAATAATGGTGTTGTGTGGCCCATAACTCTTAATTTTTGTGGAATGGGACAAAATATTGAGATTACACACAAAAATTAAATTCAAGTAATACAAAAATCAGCCAAGTTGGTTGGTATGCTGAAAATATTTTTTGTTGGCTTTTTATATAACGGATGTCAAGTTTTTTATAAAAATGGCTAAAAGTTTTATAAAACTGTCAAACTTTTTTATAAAACGCATCCGTTAATTCAAAATTACATTTTTATTGAAATCACGCCTTTTTTTCGCTATAATATAAGAAAAATAGCGTAAAGGGGGCGTTTGCTACAAGTATAAAGAAAAAAGCATTGGAATTACGGGCAAAACAGCAACGGTAAGCCGAGCTTGATGAAATCGCCGAGAGGCTGACACCCGAAGAGATAGAAAGACTAATTTCGACCTATGAGGAAAAGACGGGCAGAAAGGCACTAAATCCAGCACCGCAACCTGACAAGTTTGTGCAATTTTTGAAACAACAGGATTTTCATATACTCTGTCCTTATTGTAAGGGCAGGAATTACTACTCGCATAGCCATCCTAATAGTCGGGATATTAGATTTTATTGTAATGATTGCCAAAAAGCATTTTCTCCGTTCACAGGGACTTTGGTTCAAGGGTCTGGGATTCCTTGGGAGGTATGGGTTGAATTAGTACATTGCACTTTGGATAACTTGTCTCTTGTTGCAACCAAACATATACTTGAGGCAGATTACGGGTTATCTATGAACCAGCAAACAATATTGTCATACCGCCACAAAATACAAAAAGCAATCACCCTGACATTCCCTATGCCGAAGCTTTCAGGTGTGGTTCAGGTAGACGAAACCTACTTTCGGGAGGGGCAAAAAGGCTCAAGAAGCCTTGTAAATGTTGCCCCGACAGCCGTTGACAAGCGTGTTGCCCGTCTACATACAAAATCACACCCGTTAAAAATGGGTATAAATGGACCTGAATTTTGTTGCGTTGTCACGGGTTCGGACAGTTCGAAGCATATTGCCGCCGTTGTGACAGGTTTGGGAAAAAGTTCTTCACAACCTTTTGAAGAATATTTTGCTGATTACCTTGGTGATGTTGCGTTTTTATGTAGTGACGGCTTTGAGGCATACAGCAGATATGCCGACAAACACGCTATACCGCACTATGTTCATAAGTCCGAGACTTGGAAAATTGAAAATCAGGAATTAAAGGCATACAAAGAACGCTATAAAGTTGATACAACCCGTGAAGCTGTGCGAGAAAGACTTTATAAAACAAGAGAACTTGAATATATAGATAATTATGGACAGCTAAATTACAAACAATTCAAGGAACTGAAAGATGCTAAATCCTTGAAATTAGACGGGATTGACAATTATCATGCCGAGCTAAAGTTAAGAATAAATCGTGAAATGCGAGGTGTTTCAACTATCTATTTGCCGATATATATAGGTTTTAGGGTGTTTGTGCATAATTGGAAAGTTGACCACAATGACACGCCTCCATCCTCAAGGAGAGATGCGGAGCAGATTTTTACTGCTTTACTTATGGCGGGTGAAAATTTTGTATCCCGTAAGGATTTTGAAGGACTGTCAATTCTTGACTTTAAGAAGCCTGCAACTAAATACATAAACTACCTGAAAAAATCAACAGAGGAAATTCGCAGACAATCGGGAATAAAAGGTTTTACTTTTGATGATAATGATAGGCTTTTAACCTTTAACAAGAGAAAATATTTTGAAAATTCCTTAAAAGTACGATTGAAAGAAATTGCAAAAGAATATCACATTAAAGGTTACACCAAAATGAAGGAATATGACTTGGCGCGGGGAATTTCTAAGCTACCCGAAGTTAATGA
>JAEIGA010019533.1_pt1 | contig 10333 bp, 5 predicted proteins | sample 9270691 | NCBI WGS metagenome assembly JAEIGA01 (sample SAMN17057246, study PRJNA624740) | gut metagenome | biome: biome; isolation source: fecal sample | host: Bos grunniens | place: China: Xizang | collected 2019
AAATTCTTCTAATATTTTATTAATTCGTGACTCAAAATCTCCGCGATACTTTGTATTAGCAACGATACTTGCAACATTAATAGATAATATTTGTTCTTCATTTAATAGTTTTATCGCTAAACCTTCAACCAAGGCGGTCTTCCCTACCCCTGCACTTCCGACTAATAAAATATTGTTTTTGTTTTTTCGTTTTAGAATAATTTCCATTCTTTTCAAATAGTCTTCTCGACCGATTAAGGAATTTAATTTTCCTTCTTTTGCTAATTTTGTTAAATTAAGCGAATAATTATCAATTTCTTTACCGATGTTTAAATTAAAGTAATTCTTTAAATCTTCTAATAAGGTTAATGGATTAAGATTTAAGCGATTTATTGTATCAATAAAAATAGTGTTTTTGACCATCAACAAAGCAAAAAACAAATGTTCTTCGAATACTTTTTCCACGCCGTTTTCGCGGGCAATCAGCTCAGCTGTTTGAAAAACCTCTTTAAGTTTTTCGGTATATTCATTATTATTACTACGGATAATGATATAATCACGCATCAAGTCCTCAATCTCTAATAAACTCACCCGATATTCTTCTAAAAGAATTCGACAAAGCGAATCTTCATCATTAAACATTACATATAAAAAAGCCTCGGTTCCTATCTTTCCTAGCTTAAATCGACTTTTACTATATTCTTTTGCTTTTTCAATTATCGCGATGGTCGTTTCATCGAAATGTTTAAACACAGCAAATCCTCCTTCTTATTTAGTCGCTGTTATATTATATGTAAGTTTTTAAAAATTATAAATAATTCGCTAGCAACTCACTTTCCCTTCGTTTATAATATAAAAGATAGGTGGTGAAACAAATGGATAAAGCAATTTTAGTCGGTGTTGAATTACCAGATAATGAATATCCTGTAGAATATACCCTCAAAGAATTAGCTAATCTAGCTAAAGCTAATAACATTGAAGCTGTTGATTCTATTAGTCAAAAACTAACAGAAATCAATCCAAAATACTACGTTGGTAGCGGAAAAGTCGAAGAAATCAAAACCTTACTCACTTACCATTCTGCTGATACTGTTATTTTTGACGATGAACTTTCACCTAGTCAAATTCGTAATCTAGAAAAAGTTTTAGAATGTCAAGTTATTGATCGAAGCCTTTTAATTTTAGACATTTTTTCTGAAAGAGCTAAAACCACCGAGGCAATACTAGAAATTAAATTAGCTCGTCTTAGTTATATGCTGCCAAGATTAATTGGTTTAAATGCATCTTTATCACGTCAAGGAGGCGGTTCTGGTGCAACTAGTGCCAAAGGAGCTGGTGAAAAACAATTAGAACTTGACCGTCGACAAATTATGGGCGAAATTGAACAGACCAAAAGGAAACTTAAAGTCATCAAGAATAACCGCGAACAACAAAGACAAAAACGCAGCAAAACAGGTATTCCTATCATAAGTTTAGTTGGATATACAAATGCTGGAAAATCATCCACTTTTAATACCTTAGTTGAATACACAAAAACCCAAAACAATCGAGAAGTTTTAGAAAAAGATATGCTATTTGCAACTTTAGGTACAAATGTTAGAAAACTAACCTTACCAAATAAACAAGAAGTTCTTCTAATTGATACAGTCGGCTTTGTTTCAAAACTTCCAACACTTTTGATTAATTCTTTCCGTTCTACATTAGAAGAAATTCTTAATTCAAGTTTGATTCTACATGTTGTAGATATCAGTAATGATAATTATGAAAAACAAATTCAAGTGACAAATGAAGTTTTACAAGATATTGGCGTGCATGATATTCCACAAGTCTTTTTATTAAATAAGTGTGATAAAACCGATAATATTCCAACGGTTTTCAGCGAATCAATTGTTTTTTCTAATAAAACAAAGAAGAATATTGATAAACTAATTCAAACTTTAGAAACAAAAACTAAAGAAATCTCAAACACGCTAATAGATGTTAAAATTCCTTTATCAGATGGCAAGACTATTAGTATAATGGAAGCATATGGTATTGTAGAAGTTAAACTATATACTGATACATATATTTACTATAAAGCCTATGTGCCAAATAATCTTTTAATTAAATTCCAAAATTATCTAACAAACGCATAACTAAAAGAAAAAACGCAATATTTGCGTTTTTATTTTTTCCAAAATTTGTCTAATTCATTTTTAAATTCATAGGCTTTATTAATTCGTTGAAAGTGATGCCAATGCTCAGGTAAAATTGATAAATATCGATAATTAGTAATTCTTTTATCGGCAATAACAACTACCCCTTGATCACTAGCACTACGAATAACTCGTCCGGCCGCTTGTAATACTTTATTAAATCCAGGATAAGTATAAGCATATTCAAACCCTTTATCAAACTTGTCTTCAAAATGTTTTTTTAATAGTTCATTTTGATAATTAACTTGTGGAATAGCAACTCCAACAATTAAAACACCACTCAATTTATCGCCAATAAAATCCACGCCCTCTGAAAACATTCCGCCCATTACAAAGAACCCAACTTTTGCAACATCATTATCATCAAATAATTCGATAATCAATTCCCGTTCTTCAAGTGGCATGTCTTTTTCTTGTTCAATTATTTGATAATAATTATTGCGATTTTTCACTTTATCTAAAACCATCTTTAAATATTGATATGACGGAAAAAAAACAATGTAATTGCCTTGTTTTGCTTTAACCATAATATCAATAGTTTCAATAATTTGTTCTACACTTTGACTACGATTTTGATAATAAGTATCAACTTTATCCATAAAAACTAATTTTAAATTTTCGTATTTAAAAGGCGATGATAAAATAATATGTTCTCCTTCACCCTCTGTTAAGAGTTGTTTAAAATAATCAAGAGGGGTTAGTGTTGCACTGAATAAGACAACTCCTTGTAATTTTTTCATACTTTGATGGGTAAACTTTGCCGCATTTAAACAACTAATTTTTAAAAGATAGTTATCATTTTCTCGTTCGATAATAAATTTATGCGCATCACTATAATATTCATTAATTTTCAAAAAGCTTTTAATCGCTAAATACTCTTTCATACAGTTTTGACGATTTTTAAATTTATCAGCAGGTGTTTCTTCAAAAATCTTTTGACATTTATCAATTAAACTTTCTAAATTATCAATAATCTCTTTATGAACATCCTCAAAAATCAGATAATCATTTTCTTTATCACTAAATATTTCTTTAATAAAATTAATTACATTATTAATGTTTTTATTAATAGTTGGTTTTAAACCTTTAAAGCTTCTTTTCATTTGCTTTAAAATGTCAATTGATAATTCTTCGCTATACATACTTCTAGCACGATCAATCAAATTGTGTGATTCATCAATCAAAGCATAAACATTATAATCATTTTCTTCTTCAAAATAACGAATCAAACGAACTTGCGGATCAAAGACGTAATTATAATCACCAACTACTACATCCACATATTCAGATACATATAAAGAAAATTCAAAAGGACATAACAAATGAACTGATGCATAATAGTCAACAATATCTTTGGTAATAACTCTTTCTGTTAAGATATCTTTTATTGCATCTCTTAATTTTTCAAAAAAGTTTTTTGCATAAGGACAGTTATCTGGATCACAAAATTCCTGATGTAAAAAGCAACTTTTTTCTTTTGATGTTAATTCTAATAAGCGGATATTGGCGCCACTTTTTATCATTAGGGAAGTTGTATCAATAGCTAATTTTTTTAAGGTTGTTTTTGACGTTAAATAAAAGATTTTATCCTTAGGATTTTTTAACGATTTTAATGCCGGGTATAAAACCGATACCGTTTTACCGATCCCAGTTGGCGCCACCCCATAAAGAATTTGATGATCACGTAAAGTACAAAAAACAGCCTTCATAAAATCCTGTTGTCCGCGTCTATACTCTTGAAAAGGAAACCGTAACTTTTTTAGGCTTGCATTCTTTAATTTATGATCATTTTCCAAAAATAGTTGCCATAGCAAGTAACTTTTTAAACTCTCATAGTAAAAGTCTAAAATGCTTGTTTTTTCAAAATGATAATCAAAACTTTTTGTTTCATAAGAAGTTAAATTGATATAAGTCAATCTTCCAGCGATTGTAGACAAATCATGATTTAATAAATACATAGCCATATAGATTTTTAATTGAGCTAAATACTCCTTATGATAATCTTCCTCAATATCTTCTAAGTCTAATTTTGTGGATTTAATTTCTTCAAGCAAGTGGTTTTCGTGTAGTCCATCAATAAATCCATTAATTTCAATTTCACAATCATCAATGATTTCTTTTCTTTTGATATAAACTTCAGCCTTTGAAGACTCACTAAAACGTCTTTGCAAAAATTGATGGGCTTTTTGGCCTTCATTTTCATCACGATTATAAAAAAACTCATAGGTAAGGTTACCACTTGAATACAAAAAATTAGCTAATTCTTTTACTGCAATTTTCATCATGATAACCTCCTTTTCTCCTATGGTAAAATTTTTGTTAGATATTGGCACATCAACGGCAACCAAGTATTATTAACAAAGTTACCAGTTTTAAAATTAATCGTTATTTTTTGATTATGATAACTTAACAAGAAATTGTTTGATAATTCAAAAGCACTTCGATAAATAAATTCCCCATTGACATTTTGACTACGTTCATAAGACATAACCATCGTTACCAATTTTGGCTTAATTTCAACACTTTCTAAATCGTTCTTTACACAAAGGGTATTGAATAATTTTTCATACATATAGAGTGTAAGTTCCTCATCTTTAATCGCAAACCGATCGATCAATTCGTTTTCTAACTGTTTTAATTCTTCTAAAGTAGTAATCTGTGCAACCTTTTGATGTATTTCAATTTTTAGTGATTGAGGTAGTTCATAAGTGGTTGGAATATAACGATTAGCTAAAACCGTCTTATTTGGTTTAGCTTTTGGTAACTCTTTCTTTTCCCCACGCATTTCTTTTAAAGTATCATCTAAAATTTGCATATATAAATCAATACCGACGGAATCGATAAATCCTGATTGTTCTTGTCCTAAAATATCTCCGGCACCTCTAATTGCTAAGTCACGCATAGCAATTTTAAAGCCACTACCTAATTCTGTAAATTCCTTAATTGCTTCTAGACGTTGTTCAGCTTCAGGTGTTAAAACTTTTCTTGGCTCATACATTAAATAAGCATACGCAATTCGGTCACTTCGTCCTACTCGTCCCCGAATTTGATATAACTGTGACAACCCTAAAAGGTCTGCATCATTAATGATTAATGTGTTTGCTTCCGGAATATCAATACCTGTCTCAATGATTGTAGTAGATACTAAAACATCGTATTCGTGATCAATAAATGCGCTAATGATCTTTTCTAATGCATACTTATCCGTCTTTCCGTGTGCGTAACCAACTCTTGCCTCAGGAACCAAACGACTAATTTCGGCCGCTTTTTGGTCGATATCTTCCGTCAAATTATATAAATAAAAGATTTGTCCACCCCGTAATAGTTCACGTTCAATAGCTTCTTTAATAATCGTGTCATGACGAGGTGTAACATATGTTTGAATTGGATAACGATTTTTAGGAGGTGTTTCAATCATGGATAATTCTTTAATGCCTATCAAAGACATTTGGAGGGTTCGAGGAATTGGTGTAGCCGTTAGAGTAAGTGAATCGATATTGATTTTCATTTCTTTAATGCGTTCTTTGTGCATAACGCCAAAGCGTTGTTCTTCATCCGTAATTAACAATCCCAAATCTTTAAACTTGATATCGTCACTTAATAAACGATGCGTACCAATTAGTACATCAATCGTTCCAAACGCTAAATCTTTGATAATTTCTTTAGTTGCTTTAGCAGTAACAAAGCGATTTAAAAGTTCAACCCTTACTCCGTATTTTTCCATACGCATTTTGAATGTATGATAATGTTGTCTAGTCAAAACGGTTGTAGGTGCTAAATAACAAACTTGCTTACCATTCATAACCGCTTTAAAAGCCGCTCTTAAAGCCACTTCCGTTTTTCCAAAGCCCACATCACCGCAAACTAAACGGTCCATTGGACGAATTGATTCCATATCTAATTTACACGCTTTAATAGCCGCCAATTGATCAGGTGTTAATTCATAATCAAACTCGGCTTCAAATTCTTTTTGCTCAATCGTATCAGCTTCGCAAGCAAATCCTTGTGAAGCTTCTCTTTCAGCATATAATTTAATTAATTTTTCACCAAGTTCTTGAACTTTTTCTTTGACTTTTTGCTTTGTTCTATTCCAACTATTTGAACCAATCTTTGTTAAAGTCGGTGCCTTAGCATCTGAACCACAATACTTCTTAATTGACTTTAATTGCTCTACTGGAATATATAGATGATCGCTATCAGCATACAAAAGTGATAAATAGTCGCGTTTCTTTCCACTTAATTCTTTGGTAACAACCCCTTCATATAAGCCAATTCCATAATTCATATGAACAATATAATCTCCAGGATTTAAATCATTAAAATTAACAATCTTACTTCCTTCAGAAAAAGTTGATTTATAGCGAATTTTTCTGCGTTCAACACCATTAATAAACATCGTTGATTCAGTTAAAATATAGATTCCTTCAGAAGGTATAGATAAAGTTAAAGCAAATTCATTTAAAAGTAAATTAACACAACTTTTATCCGCTTCATTAAAACTACTGATAGTCTTATATCGAATCATATTTTCTAAAAAAGCATCTTTTAATCTTTTTAGTCTTTCAGCATTATTAAATACTAAAATAACATCGTGTGTATTCAAGCGTCGTGTACAATCTTTAATGATTTGATCAAAATTCCCATAAAATGAAGCTACTTCTTCAACGCCTATTTTAAAATTATCATAATGGTCTATAAGTGTATCAATTTTTAAAACCTTCTTATCTTTTAATACAGCTTCAAGCTTAATAAAACAAGAATAGTTTTTTAACACCTTACTAGCTAAATCCGTATGATATTTTGCTGTTTCTCTTTGAATATCTTCACTAATTCCTAAAATTTTATCTTCATTAATCAAATATATTTTACTATTAGCTTGATAATCAACAATAGACTCTAATTTGCTAAATAATCCTGCATAATTAAACACAACATCCAACTCGTTGCGTTCATCAATTCTTAAAATATCCTTACACAAAATATTATATTCTAACTCTGAGGCTTGACTCTTCAATGTATTCAACTGATTAACTACATTCTCTTTTTGTTCATCATCATAAAACAGCTCAACAATCGGAAATATTTTTGTGTTTTTTAATTTTAGTTTAGATAATTGACTCCCTACATCAAAGGTTTTGATGGTATCTAATTCATCATCAAAAAAATCCAATCTTATCGGATCTAACGAATTAATTGGATAAAAATCAATAATTGATCCTCTTGCGCTAAATTCGCCGCTTTTACTAACAACACTAACGTTTTTATAGCCAAATTCAACCAGTTGTTTTTTTATCCGATGAAGGTCATAACACTTACCAACTTCAAGATTAACTATGTTTTCTTGCCATTTTTTATATGGTAAAATACCTCTTAAAATCCCATTGATATTAGTGACAACAATTTTAGGTTTACCTTCTAATAAACTAATGATGGTAGAAATTCGTTCAAATTTAAATTCATTTGAAGCGATTAACATACTTGCTGCAACCATTTCATCAACCGGATAAAATAAAACGTCGTCCTCGCAAATCAGATTTAATAACCCATCATAATAATTTTGAGCATCAAAAAGCGTTGGCAAGACGACAAAAATCATCCGATTATTTTTTTGATAGTCGGATGCGATTGTATACATATTAAAATTCGTGTTACTTTTACTGATCCGCTCAACCTGATCGTTGAGGCAAGTTAAAAGTTTTTGACTCTTACTTAAATAATTTAAAATCATTTATATCAGCTTCTTTATATTTTTTTCCCATTATAATTACCCATGATAATTGTAAATGGTTTATTATCTAAAAATTCAATTATAGCATCATCTACAAAACTTATAATGCCTTGTAAAATTGCTTGTTCATCTTTAGAAAAATGTCCTAAGACATAATCTTTAGCCTCAATATTAGCATGTCCTGAAATACCTACTCGAATACGTTTAAAATTATCTGTATTCAAATGAGCAATTAAACTTTTAATGCCATTATGTCCGCCAGCACTTCCCTTTTCTCTTAATCGTAAATTACCTAGTGGTAAATCCATATCGTCATATATTACTAAAATATCTTCTAAGTTTACTTTATAATATTTACTAATTTTCCCAACTGCTTCACCACTTAAATTCATATATGTTAACGGCTTAACAAAAATACATTTTTCGCCTTTATATAGGGTTGTTGCAATCTCAGCTTGCATTTTTGTATCAACTTTAAAATTTAAATTTAATTTGTTTGCTAGGCTACTAAGACACAAAAACCCAACATTATGTCGGGTTAATTCGTATTGTTTTCCTGGGTTACCAAGTCCAACAATTAGTTTCATTTTTCATCATCCTTTTATAATAATTCACGTTTAGATGAATCATAACTATATGTAAATAAGCCAGATAATGGTTCGTCAGATAAAATTTTTAAAATACCATGTCCTAATAAGTGTCCAACTGATAAAGTAACAATCTTAGAATGACGTTTTTCTTCTGGTAATTTTACTGTATTAGTAATAATCATTTCTTTAATTGGTGAATTGATAATTCTTTCAAGTGCCTTACCTGATAATAAGCCGTGTGTACATGCTGCATATACATCGACTGCTCCAAAGTTAATTAATGCTTGAGCCGCTGCTGTTAAAGTACCAGCTGTATCACAAATGTCATCAACCAAGATACATGTTTTACCCTTAACATCCCCAACAATGTTCATAACTTCAGCTCGATTTGGTTCAGGGCGACGTTTATCAATAATAGCTATTGTAGTACCTAAAACTTCCGCAAATTTTCTAGCACGTACAGCTCCACCATGATCTGGTGAAACAACTACAACATTTTCTAATTTTTTATCAATCAAATAATTAACTAGGATTGGTAGACCTAAAAAATTATCGATTGGAATGTCGAAGAAGCCTTGAATTTGTGGTGCATGTAAATCCATTGCAATAACGCGAGTTGCACCTGCTGCTTGCAATAAATCAGCCACTAATTTAGCAGTAATAGGTTCACGACTGCGGCTCTTACGATCTTGACGACAATAACCGTAATAAGGAATAATTAGGTTGATACTTTTTGCACTTGCACGTTTTAAAGCATCACACATAATTAATAATTCCATTAGGTGTTCATTAACAGGATTAGTTGTAGGTTGAACTACAAACACATGATGTCCACGCACCGTTTCTTTAATTGAAACATTAATTTCACCGTCTGCAAAATGGTGAACTTCACAATTGCCTAGAGGCACACCAATTGATTCACTAATTTCATTAGCAAGTTCTGGATTGGCACTTAAAGTAAATAATTTTATCTTTTTTCCTAATAATTCTGACATGATTTTTTACTCCCTAATTCCTTTTTTAAAATACAACCTAATTATACTTGATTTTATTATTAAAAACAATTCTTTATTAAACATAATTTAATAAAGCAATCAGAAAAACTTAATGATAACGTTTTTAACTTTTCAACATCATCGCTAATAACGAAGATTGTTGAACCCGAACCAGTCATATGTGGCATAAACCCTAAGTTATTAATTCTATCAACTAATAGTTTTAATTCTGGCTTAATTTTGAGTGCTGCGGCAAACAAATCATTTTTTAAATTAGCATTGATATATTCTAAATCACTGATATTGTTAATTAGTGACCAAGAATCAATGACTTCATCGTTAATAATCACCTGTTCAAAAACTTTTTTCGTTGCAAGTCCAAATGAAGGTTTAATTAATAAAACGTTGTAAGTAAAAGCTTTTTCGATTAGTTCAATTTTTTCGCCCCGTCCTCTGCATAAAGCAAGTTGGTTATACAAACAATAAGTGTTGTCCGAACCTAATTCATTTGCTAAAACTTCTAATTCTTTCAAAGGTAGTTTTAAATTAAACAACCTATTTAGCCCTCTTAAAGTTGCACTTGCATCGGCACTTCCCCCACCCAAACCAGCTTCAGTAGGAATTCTTTTGATAACCGTAATTTTGCAATTACCTGTATGATATTTATTAATAAACAATCGAGCGGCTTGATGAATACTACTATCGATTATATTAATTCCTTCGATTTCAAGCACATCTGATTTTTCAAAAAATAAGGTGTCATACAAATCAATGGGTGTCATAATTGTTTCTAAATTATGATAGCCGTTTTCTTTTCCAATAACTCTTAAATTTAAATTTATTTTC
>JAEIGA010019534.1_pt1 | contig 10332 bp, 10 predicted proteins | sample 9270691 | NCBI WGS metagenome assembly JAEIGA01 (sample SAMN17057246, study PRJNA624740) | gut metagenome | biome: biome; isolation source: fecal sample | host: Bos grunniens | place: China: Xizang | collected 2019
GACGACCATCTGGGATTTGAGCGTCCGGATACAGCGTGATACAGATACAAAAAGCCCCCACCGGGTTGTGAACGGTGGGGGCTTTTCAAAGCAAATTGCTTGTTCATAAAATGTTTACAGAAAATGGGGTGCGGCATTTTTGAAAAAAATATGCTATAATCTGCGCAAAGAGACAAAACAGCACAAAATGAACGCTGCCGCGAGCGCACAGCGGTGCGGGCGCACGGGTGCGCGGGCGCGTTTTATGAGATACAAACTTACGAAAGGAGGGAAATTTTGGGAAAACGAGTCAGAATAGAGGACTGGGAGACCCCCGAGGGGCTGGCGTTGCTTAGAAGCATGGCCAAGCTGAAGCTGGAGGAGATAGCCGGAATCATCGGCATCAGCCGAACCACCCTGAACAAGTGGTGCATACGAAGCGAGTCAATCAATGATGCGCTCCGACAGAAGCTTGACGAGGAGACGGCCAGGCGCGTGGAGAAGGCGGTCATTGAGAGCTGTTTCGACCGCAAGGTTAAGGTCAAGATCAGGAAGCAGGTAGTGGACCGCGAGGGAGTGGTACACGATCTGGAGGAGGTCAAGGAGCAGGTAATACCGGCGGACACGCGGGCGCAGCGGTTTGTGTTGACGAATCGGAGCCCGGGCAGATGGCAAGAGAAGGTCACTGTAGAAGCAGACGCCGGAGAGAATGTCGTGTCTTTCATACCTGTGCAAGAGCGAATGGAGACACCGGCGGAGGACGTGAGCAATCGTGGCTGAGCTAATGGATCTGTACAAGGCCGGTGACGTAGTAAACGGAAAGCGTGTGGCCTGGGTGCCTCAGCCGCGCCAAGCCGAGTTCATGCGGCGTTTTGAGGATGAGGTACTGTTTGGAGGAGCGGCAGGAGGAGGCAAGAGCGACGCGCTGGTGGCCGAGGCTCTGCGGCAGATCGGTAAGCCCAAGTACAAGGGGATCATCCTCCGTAAGACCTTCCCCCAGCTGCAGGAGCTCATCGACAAGTCCCTCGCCCTCTACCCGCTGATAGACCCCAAGGCTTCCTACCACTCAACCAGCCACACGTGGAGGTTCTCCAGCGGCGCAAAGATCCAGTTCGGCTCCATGCCCCACAAGAACGACCGATTCCAGTATCAGGGTATCGCCTACGACTTCATCGGCTTTGACGAGCTGACCCACTTTACGTGGGACGAATACGATTTTCTCCGATCCCGTAACCGTCCCAACGACGCGGGGATGCTGGTCTACATGAGAGCCACGGCCAACCCGGGCGGAGTCGGCCACGGCTGGGTCAAGGACAGATTCATCACCCCTGCGCCGCCCAACACCACGATCTGGGAGAATTCCACCTTCACAGACCGAGATGGCACGAAGTACACCCGCCGTATGTCGCGGATCTTTATCCCGTCCTTTTTGCAGGACAATCCGGCACTGCGGCAGAACGACCCCAACTACATCTTCAAGCTCGCCAGCATGAGCGAGGCACAGCGCAACGCCATGCTCTACGGAGACTGGGACTCCTACTCCGGGCAGGTCTTCCGCGAGTTCAAGAACGATCCCGCCCACTACGGAGACCACCGATGGACGCACGTCATCGAGCCCTTTGAGATCCCCAAGCACTGGCCGATCTACAGATCCTTCGACTGGGGCTTCTCCAAGCCCTTCTCGGTGGGCTGGCACGCGGTGGGACCCGACAAGACCCTGTACCGCATCAAGGAGTTCTACGGCTGCAAGGAGGGCGAGGTCAACAAGGGCTTGGAGATGCCCGCCAGCGAGATCTTCGCGGAGGTGCGGCGCTTCGAGCAGGAGGACTACAACATCCGCGGCCACAAGATCTACGGCGTGGCAGACCCTGCCATCTGGGAAAAGTCCCACGGGCCCAGCATCAACGACATCGCCGAGAGCCAAGGCATCTACTTTGAGAAGGGCAAAAACGCTCGGATCATGGGCTGGCAGCAGCTGCACGAACGGCTAAAGTTCGACGAGGAAGGCCGCGCTATGTACTACGTCTTCAACACCTGCCCTCACTTCATTCGCACCGTGCCATCGCTGGTCTACAGCGAGACCCACGTGGAGGACGTGGACACCGAGGGAGAGGATCACATAGCCGACGAGACCCGCTACATGTGCATGACCTACGTCATCGAGCCCCGCATCACGGTAAGACGTGAGGTTTGGCAGCACAACCCCCTGTACCTGTATCTTGACGTTAAGCAAGGAGATTTGAGATGAACGATATTAACGAGAAAACCCAAGCCCCCAAGGCCGAGGGAAAGAAAGCGGCCGCCAAGCGCATCGGCAAGGAGCAGGTCGAAAAGGCGCGGATCAAGCTGGAGATGTTCAAGGCCGCCAAGGGCACAATCAACAACACCATCAAGTTCAACGAGCAGTGGTTCCGACGCCGCTATCAGGAGTACGCCGGCACGGATGCGAGCGGCTACGCCCTGATCGGCGACACCGAGCCCCGCAAGAGGGGCGAAATAGTCAGCCCTCAGTCGGCATGGCTGTTCAATTCGGTCATGAATTTCGTGGGTGACGCCTCAGACAACCGTCCCCGCGCCAACATCATCCCGCAGGAGGCGCAGGACGAGGAGGAGGCCTACCTCCTCGGCAAGGTCATTCCCGTGGAGCTTCGTCGCATGGGCTTTGAGAAGGTCTACGACGACAACCAGTACGTCAAGGGAACTCAGGGCTGGTGTCTCTACACCCATGGATGCGACCGCGAGACAAAGACCCTGTACGTCAAGGATGCGCAGATCCTCAACTTCTACTGGGATCTGGAAAAGAAGGATATCCAGGACTCCTCCGACGTGTTTTATCTGACACAGATGGACCGCGACGAGCTGATCCGCGAGTACCCCGAGCTGGAGCGGGAGGCCTCCTGCAACGACGGCGACTATGAGCGGTACGACGGCAACCCCACCAACGGCAAGCCCACCAAGATCACCGTGGTGGACTGGTACTACAAAAAGCGCAACAAGGATCGCAAGCGCGTTCTGCACTACTGCAAGTTCGTGGGCGACGTCGTCCTGTACGCCTCCGAAAACGACGCGGAGCTTTCCGAGGTCGGCTGGTACGAGCATGGGGACTACCCATTCGAGATCGACGTCCTATACCCCCTGCAGGGACAGGCAGCGGGATTTGGTAAGGTGGCTGTGGGACTCAACACTCAGCAGTACATCGACTACATCGGAAAGGCTCTGGTGCAGAACGCCCTGTGGGGCTCTCGTCCTCGCTACTTCTACAAGGAGTCCGCGGGCATCAATGAGTCGGACTTTCTTGACGTCAACAAGACCTTGGTCAAGTATCAGGGCAGCGGCGGTCGCGAGGAGATCTTCCCCATTGAGGTGCCTCGGATCGACGGCAACGTGCTGAACCTGCAGGCCTCCATGATCGATGAGCAGCGCACCAACTCGGGCACCACCGAGGTGGCCACCGGCGCGACCCCCGGCGGCGTAACGGCTGCGCAGGCCATCGGAGCTCTGCAGGAGGCGCAGGGCAAGCAGGGGCGACTCTCCAACCGTTCCTCCTACGAATGCTACAAGCGAATCGTGTACAAGCTCATCTCCCTCATCCGCCAGTTCTACGACGAGGATCATTTCTATCGCATCGTAGGTGAGGACGGCGAGGCGCAGTACGTGACCTACAACGGCCGCACGGCTGTCAGAGACGGCAGACACCCTGCCTACGACATCGAGGTCACCACGGAGAAGCAGAGCGAGTACACCCGGATGAGCAACAATGACCTCATGCTCAATTTCTTCTCTGCGGGGTTCTTTTCTCCTCAACTGGCGCCCCAGGCGTTGGCGTGCCTCCAGCAAATGGACTTCGACGGAAAGGACGAGCTCATCCGCATCATCCGCGCCAACATGGAGGAGCAGGAAGAAAAGGAGGCATTGGGACAGGCGCTCGTGGAGTACGCGCAGGTCATCGACGAGCTGAATGCAGACCGTGCCGCCCGAGACGCGGCCGATGGGCTCCCCTCGGAGGACGTGCCCAGCTACGTGGAGCAGACGCAGGCGGTGCTGTCTCAGATCCTCGGCGGTGCAGAGCCGCAAGGAAGCGGACGATCTGCAAGCCTGAGCGGTTCTGCGGGTCCCGGAATTAATCAAGCTCGGAAGGAGGCGGCGAGCGCGGCATCGCCAACGTAACATGATCGAGATCAAAATCCTGAAGGACAAGACTGCACGGAGGATCGCCGTAGAGGCCAAAGGACACGCGGAGACTGCACGGGGGCAGAGCCTTCTGTGCGCGGCGATATCCTCCCAGATGCTGGGATACTCCAAGGTTGTAGCGGCCATGGGGAGCAAGATCCTCGACGGCATCATCCGTGTGCAGTACGGAGACGGCATCGTAGACGTTAAGCTGGCCACCGCCAAGGACTACAAGCGCGTTGAGCGGTACTTGGCTCCCGTTGAGGCCGCCATCGACGCCTACGCCGGGAGCTTTCCCGACTCGCTCCGCGTTGAGCGGAACTAAAGACGACTTGCCCGCGACAAGGGCTACCAAATACATTTACGGAGACCCCACGACACGGGGAGAAAGGAGGCGCACATGATGCGACTCAACAACACTACGTGGCAGGACGGCAAGCTGCTGAGACTGTCTCTCCAGTTCTTCGCGGAGGGAGGCGGCGAGGGCGGCACAGGCGGCGACTCGTCCGGGAGCGGTGACATGGGAGCGCCTGCGGGCGGCACCGGCACCGATACCACCACAAGCACGGGCGGTAGTACCGCCGAAAAGGATTTCTTCGAGCAGATGGACACCGAGAGCCGCAACGCTTTCCTCAAGAAGCACGGCCTCATGCACCACCAGGCGGCCACCAAGCGCTACCAAGGCTCTGTGGAAAAGGCGGGCAAGTACGATGCCCTCACGTCCCAATTAGAGGCCGTGGCCGAGCGGTACGGCGTATCCGTAGACGACCCCGAGGCCTTTGCCAAGGCCATCCTCAATGATCCTGCTCACGTAAGAGCAAAAGCAAGAGAGATGGGCGTGACGGAGGACGTGGCGAAAAGCCTTGTCGCGGCGGATGCAAACGAGGCTTTGAGCAGAGCGAGAGCGGCGCAACAGGTTAGGGCGGATGCTTTTGCGCGTGCGCAAGCGCAGGAGCAGGAGGTCAAAGAGGCCTATCCCGACTTTGACATGGCAAAGGCACAGAAGAATCCTGCATTCAAGGCGCTGTACGACACCGGAAATTTCTCTATGCGGGAGGCCTACGAGATGGCCTTCGGCAGGGAGCTTCACGCGGCGGCCGTCGAGGTTGCCAAGCAGGAGGCGAGAGCTGCGGCTCTGGCCGAGCGCGAGGCCAACGAAGGAAGACCGCGAGAGGGAGCGGCGGGCTACACGGGGCACGCATCCGTGGATCCTTCCAAGCTGACAGGAAAGGCTCTGGACGACTTCCTCGAATCCTTTATGACGCACTAAAATCCAAGAAAACAAAACACAAACACCCTCCGCAGAATGGAGAAAAATATGAAAACCAAGTTCAACGGCCTCACTATCGAGGCTATCACCATTGACCTGCAGCTGTTTGCGGCTACCGTCGTTCCCGAGAACGCGGCTACCAACATGATGACCTCCGGCAGCGGTGATATCAGCGGCGCGTTTCAGAAGGCCAACGACGCCAAGTTCGTGGAGATCCACAAGGCAGCGCTGGTGTTCGACCAGTACGTCGGCTCTACCAATATTCCCGCCCACAGCGGCAGTACTGCACGCTTCCCCAAGAAGGTGCGCATCGCTGTCAAGAACACCAAGCTGGCCGAGGGCAAGACCCCCGATCCCAGCAAGATCTCCCTGAGCTTCGTTACCGGTCAGGTGGAGCAGCATGGTGACTACGTCATGTTCACCGACGTGGCTCTGGGCACCTCCATCTACGATCTTATGGGCGTTGCCCGCGAGGCACAGGCTTACCAGTCCGCCGAGATCAAGAACGCCCTGCTCCGCGACGACATCCTGGCCGATCCCGAGGTGGCTACCGCCTACGGTGAGAGCGGGGGAACTGCCGCCACGGCCGCATCGGCCATTACCGCTAACCACAAGCTGACTGTGGCTGTTGTCAAGAAGCTGGTTGCTACCATGAAGCGCAACAACATTCGCCCTGCCGTCGGCGGCGATTACGTCATGTTCATTCACCCCGATCAGTGGTATGACCTGACCAACGACGAGGACTACAAGGCCATGCATCAGTACGCAGATCCCACTCCTCTGCAGACCGGTGAGATCGGCCGCGTCTCCGGTTGCCGCTTTGTTGAGACATCCACCGTGCTGGTGACCAAGGACGGCGCGTCCTCTGCAGGCGTATACCACGCCATCATGATGGGTGCTGACGCAGTTGACCAGATCAAGCTGGCCGAGGGCGGCATCAAGACCATCGGTAAGGGTCTGGGCTCCGGCGGCACCGCAGATCCTCTGGATCAGAGAGCAACCGTCGGCTGGAAGATGGCCTACGGCGCGAAGGTCAAGGATCCTTTGGCCGTTATCGAGGTGATGACCGGTTCCTTCAATTCCGGTTCCATCGCCGCAACCGATCTCAACACCGCCTCGTGGTAATGAGATGACAACGCGGGGGAGAACAAAATCTCCCCCGCTATGAAAGGAGAATAAAAATGGAAAAAGATGAAGTGAAGATCGACACCGAAAAGAAGGTCGAGATCGGCCCCATACCCTACGACATGGAAAACCCCTCCAACAAGTACCTGATGGTGTCCGTCAACGGCGAGACCATCATGCTGGAGAGAGGACAGATGCACAAGGTGCCCGAGCGGTTCGCGGAGGCGTACAAGCACCGTATGGCCATGGCAGGCCGCAAGATCCGCGAGCGTGAAAGAATGGCGCAGGAGCTGCGCGAAAGGCAGACTCAGGAAGGCGTTTCCTTCCTGTAATTGAGGGGCGGAAATTTCCGCCCCTTGCACCATACAAAAGGAGGTCGCACGACATGACCATCAATCAAGCCATCGCGCGGATCGACGATCTGCGCGACAACTCTATGACTGCGGACATCAAAATCATGCATCTGGAGGCCGTAGACAGACAGGTCTACGAGGAGATCATCAAGGGACGCGAGGGCGCTGAGGCTGTCGATTTCCCTACCTACACAGACAACGACGGCGAGAAGACGCTGCTGGTGCCTTCGCCTTACGATATGCTGTACGTATACCGGCTGGAGTCGGAGATCTGCTACACCCTGCAGGAGATCGACCGACAGGCTAACGCCCTGACGCGCTACAACGAGCTGATGGACTCCTTTGCCCGGAAATACGCACGGGAGCATCAGGCTCTGCCTCACGCCCCCGTGATCTACTACTAACCAAATAAGGAGGTGAGCCCATGTCGCTCTACCAGTCTCCCTTGTACTCGATCCCGTCCACGCGAACTATGACCGCCTCCTTCGGCGGACTCAATCGCCGACCCGTAATCGCAGACGGGGAGTTTTTTGATATGCAAAACCTCACGTCCGACGACGCACCTCTGCTCTCGGTGCGCCCGAAGCGAGGGATCCCATTCCAACACGAGAAGCAGAAAAAGCCCGCGGCCATTGCGGTACGCGGCGCGGGAGGACTCGGCGTGGATCAGGCGGTATGGCTGGACGGAACCGTCCTGCACTACGGCCTTTCCTGGGCTCTGGACCTTGCGCCCTACGGCATGACCGACGACGACACCGAGCGGCGGCTGGTGGCCATGGGGGTATACATCATCGTGTTCCCCGACATGATATACGTCAATGCTGTGGAGACGGCTGAGAGAGCGGTCGCACCTACCGACGTGGGAAGGATCGAGGACGGCTTTTATGGCGATGGCGACAAGATCTACGATGTAAAGGCCACCATCACCATGTGCGATATTGACGGAGTCGCTCCGCAGTACGCGCAGAACATCGAGCCGATTTTTATCTACAACGAGGAAACGAAGGTATACAAAGACGTCAACAATGAGACACATAAGACCGTGAACGGGTTCCTATGGCAAAAGATCGGAGAGGCAGACGGTCTCTACCGATACAGCGAGGAGGAGGGATCATGGTATAAGATCAAGGCCTACGTTAAGTTGTCCTTGGATCAGAATTACAACATGCTTGGCTGGATCAAAGCACTCAACCTGCGCGAGGAGCTGCGGGAAGGAGACGCGCTTAGATTTGCGGGAGTGTATGATGAGACCAACGGCGGCATAGAGGACGGAGCGCACATGGTCATGAAGGTGTTTGGGAGAAATGACAACGTGAGCGGTACGGGCTTTGAGGTCGTGGTAGAAGGAACCACAAAGGTCACTACGCTGGAGATCCAGCAAAGCGTGACGGGCAAGACCATAACCGTAGAACGTCCTGTCCCCGTCATGGATCACATGATCGAGGCGGGTAACCGCCTGTGGGGATGCCGATACGGAGACGACGGGAGCGGTCATTTCGTCAACGAGATCTACTGCTCCGCAAGCGGCGACTTCTACCGCTGGATCCTCGGGGACGTGACGAATGACGATTCCCCCGTGACCTTCTCGGTGGGCGCGGACGGCGGCTTTACGGGAGCGGTCACCTTCCAGGGCTACCCCACATTTTTCAAGGAGCATACCATGTTCCGCATCAGCGGCTACGGCGCGTCGGGCTTTGCGGTCAATGACACCCCCTGCGTGGGCGTGGCGCGAGGCGCACACAAGTCCCTGGCTGTAGTCGGAAACGCCCTCTACTACAAAAGCCCCACGGCGGTCATGGGCTTTGACGGCTCTGCCCCTGTGTCGGTATCCGAGCGGTTAGGCAAGCTCACGGGCTACACAAGAGCCGTAGGCGGCGCGTGCGGAGATAAATACTACCTGTCACTCTACGGATACAAGGGGCAGGGAGCGGTGCTGTACGCCATGGACACCACGCAGGGCGTCTGGCACAAGGAGGACGCCACCGAGGTGGAGAGCATGGCAGCCGTCTCCGGCAATATGTACTTCGTCCGCGTTCTGCGAAAGAAGGTAGGCGAAGAGGAGACTGTGACCCATGAGATCCGCACGGTGACTCCGCGGTCTGCGAATGACCCGACAGAGACTGAGCCCGTCCGCTGGTACGCCGAGACGGGATTGATCGGGCTGGACGACCCCGATGCCAAGTACATCAGCAAGCTCGCGATCCGCATGAGCCTTGAAGCAGGGACTTTGATAAGAATAATGGTGCAGTACAATTCCTCGGGATACTGGAAGCAGATTGGCGCAACGGAAGCGGCCTCCGTCAAGACGGTGACTATTCCCGTCGTCCCTGCGAGGTGCGACCACATGAGACTGAGGCTGGAGGGAGTAGGCGGTTGCAAGGTCTACTCCATCACCAAGACCCTGCAGGCGGGAGCGGAGGTATAAGACATGTCTAAGCTGGTACAAAAGATCCCCCAACTAACGGGGACACCCGCCGAGCAGACCGCCAAGCTGCGGGAGCAGGTAAATCGCGTGGTGGACGAGATCAACCGAGCCCTGCAGGAAAAAGACCGCGAGATCGAGCGGATGAGAAAGGAGATCCAGAACAATGAACGGAAGTAAACAGAAGTACCGCCTTGACGACTACTTGCAGGATAAGGCGGCAAGAGCTGCACAGCCCCTATTGAGAGGCGGCGTGTCGGGCGTTGGGCAAAACGCAGTTGCAACACTTATTAACTCATCCGCCGTGCCCACGGTCAAGGGAATGGCCGTAAAGCCTCCTCACGTGGTGCAGAAGCCTGCGAGCGATGGGGCGGCCGCGGTAAGCACCGGGCAAAACGTGACCGTGGACATCGCTAATCCCGATACCGGGGCGAGCGCAGGCGGCGGTACTCTGACCCAGTCCCAGATGACCACGGCCTACACCAAGCAGCTGATGGAGTCCGCCCTACAAGGGCTGCTGGAAATGCAGAACCGCAAATTTAAGTACGACGCCAAGTCCAGCCCTCTCTACTCCATCGTGCAGAAGCAGGCCGAGGAGAACGCCCGACTGGCCTCCGGCAGAGCCTATGCCCAGGCCAAGGCGGCCACAGGCGGCTACGGCTCCTCCTACGCCACTCTTGCCGCAGACGAGGCGGGCAGGCAGGCCATGCGAGAGCTGGACGACCAGCAGCTTGCGCTCTATGAGGCGGCGCGGTCTGAGTTTGAGGCAGAGAACCGGTCGGCTCTTGACTGGTACAACGCCACGAAGCAGCTGTATGCGGATGCCGCCTCGTTGGAAGAGGAGCAGAAGGCTGAGTCGGGCATGACGCAGGGCGCATCGGAGGCAGCGCAGTACCTGTTAAATACATACGGCGTTGCATACTCGGAACAGGCCATGAGACAAGACCTGCTCGGAAAAGGATACAGTGAAGCGGATGTAAATGCCGCTTTGGAAAGCCAGCGAAAAATGGTGA
>JAEIGA010019535.1_pt1 | contig 10332 bp, 7 predicted proteins | sample 9270691 | NCBI WGS metagenome assembly JAEIGA01 (sample SAMN17057246, study PRJNA624740) | gut metagenome | biome: biome; isolation source: fecal sample | host: Bos grunniens | place: China: Xizang | collected 2019
ATACACTACGCCATCATCGACGGCGGCGGAGCATCTCCCAACGTGGTTCAGCCCACGGCGTCTGTGCTCTATATGGTGCGCTCCAAGATGGTAAAGGACGCTCTCGCCCTGCAGGCAAGGGTCGACAAGATCGCTGACGGCGCGGCTCTTATGACCGAGACGAGCTACGAGCGCGTATTTATCGACGGTTGCTCGACTACGCTTCCAAACTCGACCCTTGAAGAGCTTGCTTATAAGAATATGTGCGAGGTCGCTCTCCCCGAATACACCGAGGAGGAATGGAAATTCGCCGAGGCTATGAAGGCTACCTACGAGAGCTACGGCGATCTCTCCATCGCCGCACAGTACGATAAATCGGTCAAGGCAGAGATCGTGGCTCTCACCGACGGCGGCAAGCGCGCTCTCAACGATTTCGTAGCACCGCTTCATCGCGGAGATCACTTCTCGCCGGGTTCTACCGACGTCGGCGACGTGTCCTGGCAGACTCCCACGGTGCAGGTTTATACTGCCTGCTTCACGTCGGGTGCGCCCGGTCACTCCTGGCAAAACGTCTCGCTTGGTAAGACTTCGATAGCTCATAAGGGAATGCTCTACGCCGCAAAGGTGCTGGCATCTCTGGCGGTGGATCTCTACGAGGATCCCGAGGCACTTGCAAAGGCCAAGGCTGAATTCAATGAAAACGTAGGCGACGGCTACGTCTGCCCGATTCCCAAGGACGAGTACGCCAAGGCCGTGGAAATATAAACGTCAAAAAATAAAAACGCCGAGCGGTTTTGTGCCGCTCGGCCTGCTTTTTGTAAACTAAAGTTTTCGTTATAGCGAGTTTTTCTCCAAAACCTCAAGCAGCTCCTTGAAATTCTCGGGAAGCTCGCACTCAAAGGTCATACGCTCATTCGTTCTCGGATGAGTGAGCGAGAGGCGCTTTGCGTGAAGCGCCTGACCGTTTAGTAGGGGGGCGTGTCGCTTTTCGAAGGGGATTTTCGACTGTCCGTATACCTCGTCGCCGAGTAGCGGATGCCCCGTGTAGGACATATGCACTCTGATCTGATGAGTTCTGCCGGTCTCGAGCATCAGCTTCAGATAGCTGATATTGCCGTATCTCGCCAGCACCTCGTAGTGTGTCACGGCCTCGCGTGCCGACTCCGAGTTCTTCAGCACCGCCATCTTCTTTCTGTCGATGGGATGACGCCCGATCGGCAGATCGATAGTTCCCGTGTCCTCGCCAAAGCCACCCTTGACAAGAGCGTGATACTCGCGCTCGATGCCGTGATATTTCAGTTCCTCCGAGAGCGCCGTGTGGGCAAAGTCATTCTTCGCCACAACGAGAAGTCCCGAGGTGTCCTTGTCGATTCTGTGTACGATACCGGGACGCATAACGCCGCCGATACCCGAGAGCGAATCGCGACATCTGAAGAGCAGAGCGTTCACAAGAGTGCCGGAATAGTTGCCGGGCGCGGGGTGAACCACCATGCCCTGCGGCTTGTTTATAACGATAATATCGCCGTCCTCGTAGACGACGTCGAGAGGGATATCCTCGGGCTGTGCCTCGCATTCCTCGGGCTCGGGCAGAGTGATCTCGACCACGTCACCCTCGGCGATAGCGCGCTTTTTCTCGGCGAGTCTGCCGTTTACGGTCACGCTGCCCGCCTCGATGAGCCTCGCCGCCGCACTTCTCGAGAGGTCCGAGACTGCGGCTATATAAGCGTCAAGGCGCATTCCAGCCTCGTCTTTATTCGCTCTGTGAGTCATCTTTTGCTTCCTTGAGGGCGGCCTTTTTCGCCTTTTCCTCTTTCGCAATATCCATCACCGCCGCGAAGATAAGAAGACCGGCGCCAACGCACACAAAGGCATCCGCAACGTTGAAAACAGCGCCCCAAATGCCGCGGAAATCGATAAAGTCGATAACCTCGCCAATACCCTCGGCGTTTTTGTAGAAACCAAGGCCAACGCGGTCGATCATGTTACCGAGTCCGCCCGATACTACAAGTCCGATGGATACGGCGTACAGCTGATTCTCGGCGTGACCGAGATAGAGATAAATGCCAAATGCAATGATCGCTACGGTAGAAAAGACGATGAACACCCATCTCTGGTTGGTTTCGCCCATCATACCGAAGGCCATTCCCGGGTTAGTGCGGTAGGTAATATGGAAGAAGTCCTTGATTATCGGCAGAGTATCGCCGATCTCCATAAAATAAAAGATCAGGAACTTTGAGAGCTGATCGATAATAATTCCGCCGATAATGATGGCGGTGTAGAGGATATAGTCAAGCGGTGTTTTTTTCTTAAACAAAACCATTTTAAGCTCCAAATAAAATAGAATGGGAATCGGCAACCGTTGCCGATTCCCATAGAAAATCGAATTTGTTAGTTTTAAAGCGGGTTTCCCGAATTACTTGTCGTCGTGAACGTCAACGTTGTGAGGGGTGATGATGTAGGTGCTCTGTGCAACCTTCTTGATCTCGCCCTCCTTGGAGTAGGTGATACCGTTGAGGAAGTCAAGCATACGAAGCGAGGATGCCTTATCAAGCAGCTCGAGGTTAAGAACTACGGTGCAATCTGCGAGAAGGTGGTCTGCGATAGTGGTGATCTCGCCAAAGGACTCGGGTCTTACAACCTTGAGCTCGATATTCTCAGCAGAGGAAAGGCTGTTCTTAATAACAGGCGCAGGAGCCTCCTCAACCTTCTTCTGTACGGGCTTCTGTACGGGCTTCTGTACGGGAGCGGGTGCGGGAGCAGGAGCAGGCGCAGGTGCGGGAGCTTCCTCTCTCTCGTCAAAATTCTTAAAGGTTACGTTGTTGTCCTCGGCTCTGGTCTGGAACTTTTCTGCCCATTTTTCAAACATGTCTTTGTCACTCCTTATTTTTTAAATAGTCTGCGTCCGATTCTCACGAGAGTCGAGCCCTCCTCGACGGCGACCCTGTAGCTGTCGCTCATTCCCATGGAGAGTATGCCCTCGCCAACGAATCCGTGGCGCGTTTTAATATCATCAAATATTCTTTTGGTAAGCGCGAAGTAAGGTCTGATCTCCTCTTCGTCCTCGCACACAGGCCCCATAGTCATAAGACCGCAGACCTCGATGTGTGGGAATTTCGCAAGAGCGAGGTGAAATTCCTCGACTGCCTCCGGCACAACACCGCCCTTGGCATCTTCGCCGCCCGAGTTGACCTCGATCAGCACGCGCGCCCTTATGTCGCGCATTGCCGCCTGGCGCTCGATCTCCTCTGCAAGTGTTAGTGAATCAAGCGAGTGTATCAGTGACGCACGCTCGATTATGTACTTGACCTTGTTACGCTGCAGATTGCCAATCTCGTGGAGCGTCGGGTACAGTCCCGCGCCACCGAGAAGCTCACCGCGTCGCATCAGCTCCTGCGGTCTGTTCTCGCCTATATCTGTCGCTCCCGCGCGCACAAGCGCCAGAAGCTCCTCGTCGCTGCCGCTCTTCGTAACGCATACCAGCGTCGGCACGTTTTTGCCCGAGGAAGCGGCTATTTTGGCAAGGTCATCACGGACCTCGGCAAGATTGCGTTCAATATAAGAAAAATCGCTCACTTGAATCTGCCTCGTATTATCTGCCTACCATTAAAGATAGTATTCTATCCAACATTGTATCACATAATATTAATTATTTCAAGTGTTTTCTGAAAATATTTTTTTATTTACAAAAGTAATATGATAAAATGAAATAAAATGCCCTACATTATTTTAGAAATCCGTTGATTTTTTCATCTTCGTGTGCTATAATAAAATGTAAAACTTTGGGCTCTTTGGAGGTGAGGCTATGCACGACAAGATAATAGGCGCGACTTTGCCGTCGGTGCAGGCGCTCTCATTTCTCGGCGACGCGGTGCATTCGCTCTACGTCAGACGAATGCTCATCGAGGCGGGACACTGCAAGTCGGGCGATCTGAACGTCGCGGCGCAGAAATACGTTACCGCCGAGGCGCAGGCAGAGATGATGCGAAGAATTAAGCCTATGCTCCTTGAGGACGAGACGGAGGTCTATCGCAGAGCTTCCAATTCCACGCATCTTAATAGACCGAAGCACGCGAAGGCGGCGGATTACAGAGCCGCATCGGGATTTGAGGCGGTGCTTGGAATGCTCGAATGGATAGGCGACCGCGAGAGACTTGACGAAATACTGAAAACAGCACATACGGAGGACGTAAAAAATGATACAGAAGATTAAAGGCACGATGGATATTCTCCCCGGCGAGACTCCCTTGTTCCGCTATATAGAAGGAATTATGCGCGAGGAGGCCGAGAAATACGGCTATGGCGAGATCCGCACGCCTACCTTTGAGAACACCGAGCTTTTCGTGCGCGGTGTTGGCGATACCACCGACGTGGTTCAGAAGGAGATGTACACCTTTGCCGACAGAGATGAGAACAGATCCATCTCGCTTCGTCCCGAAGGCACGGCATCGGTTGCCAGAGCGATTATCGAGAACGGCAAGTATTCCGATCCTATGCCTCTCAAGTATTACTACATAATTTCCTGCTTCCGTCACGAGAAGCCCCAGGCAGGCAGAAGCCGCGAGTTCTTCCAGTTCGGCACAGAGATGTTCGGCTCGGAGAATCCTGCCGCAGATGCAACCGCGATAGCACTTGCGAACTCTGTGCTTCGCCGCCTCGGTCTCACTAATGTGAAGCTCCACATCAACTCTATTGGCTGTAAGGAGTGCCGCCCCACCTACCGTGGCGCGCTCGTTTCCTATTTCTCTGGCAGAAAGGACAAGCTCTGTCCCACCTGCGTTGAGAGACTTGACAAGAATCCTCTTCGACTTCTCGACTGTAAGTATCCTCCCTGCGCCGATGGCGCAAAGGGCGCACCCAGAACCGTAGATCACCTCTGCGAGAGCTGCTCGTCCAAGTTCGAGATGCTGAAGTCGGCTCTTGACGAGATGGGAATCGAGTACGTTGTGGATTCCTCTATCGTTCGCGGACTCGACTACTACACCGGCGCGGTGTTTGAGTTCATCGCCGAGGGCATCGGCGCGCAGTCTACCGTCTGCGGCGGAGGCAGATACGACGGACTTGTAGAGTCGCTTGGCGGCCCTGCACTTTCGGGTATCGGCTTCGGTATGGGTATCACCAGAGTTATCCTCGCTATGCGCGAGGCAGGACTCGATAATATCGCGGCTCCTACACCCGACCTTTACATCGCGGCTATGGGAGAGCGTGCACAGATCGCGGCGCTCGGTATTACCGAGAGACAGAGAAGACTTGGCAAGTTCGTCGAATGCGACGTGGTTGGCAGAAGTCTCAAGGCGCAGATGAAGTACGCCAACAAGATCGGCGCGAAGAAGACTCTCATCATCGGCGACTCCGAGATCGAGTCCGGTAAAGCCCAGCTTCGTAACATGGAGGATGGTACGCAGACCGAGATCTCCCTCGCTGATTTTACCCTTTAATTCAAGAACCTACGGGGGCGTGAAATATAACACGCCCCCATACATAAAGCATAAATGTAAACGATAGTTTGCAAAAAGGAGAGATTATGGACAGAGAAGCATTCTTGCCCGTCAATATGGATGACGTCCGCGCCAGAAATTGGCAGGAGGTCGATTTTGTTTACGTCACGGGCGACGCCTACGTTGATCACCCCTCCTTTGGCGCGGCTATAATAACCCGAGTCCTCGAGGCCGAGGGATTTAGAGTGGCCGTACTTGCACAGCCCGACTACAAGAGTGCCGAGGCCTTCAAACGCTTTGGCCGTCCGAGACTTGCCTTCCTTGTCAGCGGCGGCAATATCGACTCTATGGTCGCGCACTACACTGTATCCAAGAAGAAGCGCTCCTACGATTACTATTCGGCAGGCGGTAAGATGGGCGGACGCCCCGATCGCGCCACTATCGTATATTGTAACCGCATCCGCGAGGCTTACGGCGACGTTCCGATCATCATCGGCGGACTTGAGGCCTCTCTTCGCCGCTTCGCTCACTACGATTATTGGGAGGATAGAGTCAGACGCTCGATCCTCGTAGACTCCCGCGCCGACATTCTCACCTACGGAATGGGCGAGAATATTCTCCGCAGAATTGCGGCTCTGCTTGACAAGGGCGTTCCTGTTAAGAAGATCCGCGACGTGCGCGGCACGGTTTACCTATGCAAGGACGGCGAGAAGCTTCACTACGATGCCATCGAGGTCGGCGACTACGATACCTTGAAAACCGACAAGCAGGCCTACGCCAAGGCCTTTGCTACACAGTACAAGAATAACGATTCGGTGCGCGGTAAGGCGATAGTTGAGCGCTACGGCGACAAGCTGCTTGTGCAGAATCCGCCTATGCCGCCTCTTGAGCGCGAGGAGCTTGACTACGTCTACTCGCTCCCTTATGCTCGCGATTTTCACCCCGACTATATCGCCGAGGGCGGAGTTCCCGCCATCACCGAGGTGAAGCACTCGATCACTCACAACCGCGGTTGCTTCGGCGCTTGCAATTTCTGCGCTATCGCATTCCATCAGGGACGCGAGGTGCGCTCGCGCAGTCACGACTCAGTCATCCTGGAGGCAAAGAAGATCACCGAGCTTACCGATTTCAAGGGCTATATCAACGACGTGGGCGGCCCCACCGCCAATTTCCGCTACGCATCCTGCAAAAAGCAGGCGAAGGACGGAGTTTGCCCTGCGAAAAAGTGTCTATCCCCGACCCCGTGTAAAAATTTGGAGGTGGATCATACCGAATACGCCGAGCTTCTTCTCGATATTGAGAGACTCCCGAAGGTCAAAAAGGTCTTCGTGCGCTCCGGCATCCGTTTTGACTACCTTATATATGATAAGGATGATTCCTTCTTCCGTCAGCTTGTTACCCACCACGTTTCGGGACAGCTGAAGGTCGCGCCCGAGCATTGCTCCAACGCGGCTCTCTCCATGATGGGGAAGCCGCCTATTGAGGTCTTCGAGCAGTTCAAGAAAAAATACTTTGAGCTCTCCCGCGAGGCAGGGCTTGAGCAGTATATCGTTCCCTATCTTATGTCCAGCCACCCCGGCGCGACAATGAAGGACGCTGTCGAGATGGCCCTTTGGCTCAAGCGTTGGGGCTATCAGCCCGAGCAGGTGCAGGATTTCTATCCCACTCCGGGTACTATTTCTACCGTTATGTATTACACCGGCATACATCCTATGACCGGCAAGGCGGTGAAGGTCACCACCGACTACCACGAGAAGCAGCTTCAGCGCGCCCTCTTGCAATATGCCCGCCCCGAGAACGCGAGCCTTGTCCGCGAGGCGCTCACTCTCGCAGGCAGAGAGGATCTCATCGGCAACGTCCCCGATTGTCTCGTTCGCGCGGCCTTTGGCCAGCATAGCGGCGGATACTATACCGACAAGCGCGGCAAGACCGCCGGCAAACCCTCCGGAAAAGGCTCCGGAAAATCCGCCGGAAGAGCTTCCGCGGGACACTCGCCGTCACAGCGCGGCGCGGCATCATCAGCTCGCCGTCCCGAGGCAACCTATCACCGTCCCGAGGCTGCAAAGAAAAAGACTAAATTTGACCGCGTTTTTGGCGAAGATGCCGCGAGAATACGCCGCGAGGCCGATGCTCTTACAAGAGGCGGCAAAAAGGCGAGCGGCGGTGCGAAAAACTACCAGAAAAAGGTAAATAAGAAGGTTGACGCAAAAAAGTTCAATAAAAAGTAGTAAATCTTACGAAGCCAAAAACCCCGAAAAACAGGGGCAGAATGGGAAAATCTACAAAAAAGCTTGATAGCGAAAAAAAGAAGATTTTTTATCCAAAAAACGAAAAAAGCAAGTTTTGCAAAGCCGTTGGTTTTCAACAGAACTAACATTCAAGTTGTTGAAAAGTAGACCGATTCCTCCGTCAAACCCTTGTCCAATGTCGCTTTATTGGCTTGTGCGACATTTTTTGCCACTCGGGGTCTCTATGATGTTTAAAATGACGGAGATTTTTCAAAAAACGCTTTTATATAGTTTTTTTTGCGCCGGAAAAGGCGCCGCATCGCGGTGATTTATCGCAAGGTTTTGTACTCTTTGGAGTAAATTATACGAAGATATTCGGGTTTTGTCCAAAATACTTATACAAGCTCGCGAAAAATCGCAGAATTTTCGTGAAATCTGTACATTAATAACAAAAAAGGAAGAAAAAACCATTGGAGCTCAGCAAAAGATATTTAGCCGCCAAGCGCGCTCTCTTTGACAAGGTATTCGCCCGTGATTTAAATCCCGAGCAGCGCCGTGCCGTTTTCTGCACGAAGGGGCCTCTTCTCGTCCTCGCTGGCGCGGGCACGGGTAAGACCACCGTCCTTGTCAACAGAATTTCCTACATAATTAAATATGGTGATGCTTATGGCTCCGATTTCGTGCCCGAGGACGTAGGGCTCGAGACGGTGGAGGCGCTTGAATCGGCGGTTTCGCTCCCCGAGGAGGAGATAGCTGAGATCTTACCGCGCTTCATCTCGGATCCGACGCCGCCCTGGGCGCTCCTTGCCATAACCTTCACCAACAAGGCGGCGCGCGAGATCCGCGACCGACTTGCCCGCACCATCGACGACGGCGAGGCTTCAAGCGCCGTTTGGGCAGGCACCTTCCACTCGATCTGCCTGCGTATTCTTCGTAAGTACGGCGACAGAGTAGGTCTGCGCGAGGGCTTCTCGATATACGACACCGACGATAAGAAGCGAATGATCACTCTCTGCATGAAGGATCTCGGCATCGACGAGAAGCGCCTTGCTCCCCGTGCCGTTGCTGATGCTATCAGCCGAGCCAAGGACGCTCTTGTGCTCCCCGATGATTACGACGTGACCGCAGACCCCAGAACCGCCCACGTCAGAGACGTATACAGACTCTATGATCAGCGAATGATGGCGAACAACGCCCTCGATTTCGATGACATTATAATGAAAACGGTAGAGCTGCTTCGTGGCGATGACGAGGTTCGCGGCTACTATCAGAATAAGTTCCGCCACGTTCTCGTGGACGAGTATCAGGACACTAACTACGCGCAGTTTGTTTTGACTACGCTTCTCTCGGATAAGTACAGAAATATTATGGTCGTCGGCGATGACGATCAGAGTATTTACCGCTTCCGCGGCGCAACCGTAGAGAATATACTCAATTTTGATAAGACCTATCCCGATGCCACGGTTGTGAAGCTTGAGCAGAATTACCGCTCCACCGAGACTATACTCGAGGCGGCAAATTCGGTTATCAAGAACAATCCCGACCGCCACTCAAAGAGTCTCTGGTGCGCCAAGGGCAAGGGCGATCCCATCAGCCTGCGCGTCCTCGATGATCAGACTGCAGAGGGCAAATATATAGTTGACAAAATAACAGGTGGAATATACAAGGAAAAGCGCAAATATTCCGACTACGCCGTTCTTTACCGCGTGAACGCCCTCGGCAGATCGCTTCAGACCTCATTTGCAAAGAGCGGTGTGCCCTTCAAGGTTGTCGGCGACCTGGGATTCTACGATCGCAAGGAGATCAAGGACACGATTGCCTATCTCTCGGTCATAGCATCCTCGTCGGATAACCTCAGACTCAAGAGAATAATCAACGAGCCCAAGCGTAAGATCGGCACGGCGACAGTCGATGCCATTGAGGCGATAGCCAACACAGAGGGCTGCTCGATGCTCTCGGTCATCGAGAGGGCGGGGGAGTACGTCTCGCTCGCCAAGAGCGCCGACAAGCTTGCGACATTTTATTCGCTTATAGACGGAATCAGACGCCGCGAGGCTATACCCTCCGAGCTCATTCGCGCCGTGTTCCACGAGAGCGGCTACCGCGATATGCTCGCGGCAGAGGGCTTTGAGGGCGAGACCAAGATCGAGAACGTAGAGGAGCTTATCTCGGCGGCGGTAGAGTATGAGAATAAGTGCCGCGACGCAGATATTCTTCCCGAGCTCTCGGGCTTCCTTGAGGAGCTTGCTCTCGTCAGCGATATAGATAAGTATGATGAGTCGGCGGATGCCGTCGTGCTCATGACGGTTCACGCGGCAAAGGGACTTGAGTTCCCGGTGGTATTTCTCGCGGGAATGGAGGACGGAATCTTCCCCTCGGAGAAAGACGTTGGCGATCCCGCCGAGATGAGCGAGGAGCGCAGACTCGCCTACGTTGCGATAACGCGCGCAAAGGAGCAGCTTTACGTCACCGCGGCGAAGTCGCGCACTATGTACGGTAAGACGACCTACAACCGACTTTCGTCCTTTGTAAGAGAAGAAATACCGCGCTCACTCCTTGAAGAAGACAGACCGAAAAGTGCGCCCCCGAGGAGCTCTGATGCAAATTACAGGCGACCCGTGTCAAATTTCAGGCGCGAAAACGTGTCTGCGGAGTGGAACAGACGCCCCGATATAACCAAGACGGCAGAG
>JAEIGA010019536.1_pt1 | contig 10331 bp, 6 predicted proteins | sample 9270691 | NCBI WGS metagenome assembly JAEIGA01 (sample SAMN17057246, study PRJNA624740) | gut metagenome | biome: biome; isolation source: fecal sample | host: Bos grunniens | place: China: Xizang | collected 2019
CTTATATCCCATTGAGAATGTAAATAATTTAGAAATTACTCTCGAGGCCAACCCTGATGATCTCACCGAAGAGTACGTAAAAGCCTTACGCACACTCCCCGTAAATCGAGTGAGCATGGGCATACAGTCCTTTCACGACCGCACCCTCCGCTTAGTAGGTCGTCGACATACTACTACGGAGGCTATCGAAGCCGTACGTCGTTGCCAACGAATGGGACTCACCAATATCAGTATTGACTTAATATATGGTTTGCCAGGCGAAACGATTGCCGATTGGACGTATTCTCTTAATCAAGCCATAGCGTTGAAGGTACCACACATATCGGCCTATCACCTCACCTATGAAGAGGACACCCGATTGTGGAAGATGAAAGAGAAAGGCATTGTAAATCCTATCAGCGAGGAGCAGAGTTTAGAAGCATTTGAGTTGTTGCGCACACGACTCATTGCTGAAGGCTACGAGCACTATGAGATTTCAAACTTTTCGCAACCCAATTTCCACTCACGTCACAACAGTAGTTATTGGAAGGGGATTGTATATATAGGCATCGGTCCTGGAGCACATTCATACAATGGAAACTCTCGTCGTTGGAATATTGGTAACCTTGAAAACTACATCAACACTCCCAAGAATGAAGATGTACCTCACGAGATAGAACAATTGACTACAGATGAGCGTTATGACGAACGTATAATCACAGAGTTGCGCACAGCATGTGGCATCAATTTAGACAGACTCCTCAAGGATTTCGGTCAACGTTATTATGTACATTGTATGCGTTGTGCCGAACCCTATATCAACAGGGGACAACTTATACACACTTCCGATAATCATTTACGACTTACACCTGAAAGTATATTCATAAGTGATGCCGTAATGAGAGATTTGCTTTACGTATAAAAACCGCCATTGAATCAAAAGAAGGAAATATCACAAAATACAACAAAAGGTGATATTTTCTTTCATTTTGTCATATATTTCAAGAATTATATATATCTTCGCGGCCGAATCCACAAAAACGAATAACAAAACTAATAACATAAAGGATTATGCAAATCAAATTTTATCAAGAAGAAGAGCAAGTACCTTTGGAGATGCACAAGGTACGTGTCGTACAGAAGCTCTTCTTGCGCCCCGTAGAGGAGCGTTTACAGTGCATCAAAGAGGCAGGTAACAACACCTTCCTCCTGCAAAACAAGGATGTATTCATGGATATGATCACCGACTCCGGTGTAAACGCCATGAGCGACAATCAGGTAGCTGCCATGTCCATTGCCGATGACTCGTACGCAGGCTCTGAGACCTGTAACCGCCTAATCAAGGCACTCGAAGATGTGTTCGGCACCAAATACTTCCTCCCTGCCCACCAGGGTCGCGCTTGTGAGAACATCCTTGCTGAGACCTTCGTCAAGCCCGGACAGTTCACCTTGATGAACTACCACTTCACCACTACCAAGGCTCACGTTACACGCATGGGTGGTAGCGTAATTGAGCTCGTACGCCCCGAAGGACTTATTCCTGATAGCGATGATCCCTTCAAGGGTAACTTCGACATTCCTCGTATGAAGCAAATCATCAAGGAATTGGGTGCTAAGAATATTGCTTTTGTACGTATTGAAGCTGGTACAAACCTTATAGGTGGACAGCCCGTAAGCCTTGAGAATATGCTTGAGGTTGCACAAATCTGTAAGGAAAATGGCATCATGAGCATTCTTGACGCTTCACTCTTACAAGACAACCTTTACTTCATGAAGATGCGTGAGCCCATGTGTAAAGACATGAGCATTAAGGACATCATGCATAAGTTGGGTAAGACAATGGATATCATCTACTTCTCTGCCCGTAAACTCAGTTTCTCTCGTGGTGGTGCCATCATCTCTAACAATGAAGATTTCATTCTCAAGATGAAGGAATTTATCCCACTCTACGAAGGATTCTTGACATACGGAGGTATGGAAGTTCGTTCAATGGAAGCTATGGCAGTAGGTTTACGTGAGACACTCGATTTTGAGTATATCAGCCAAGGTCCTCAGTTCATCCAGTACCTCGTTAATGAACTTGACAAATATGGTATTCCTGTAGTTAAACCTGCAGGTGGTCTTGGAGCTCATATCAATGCTGGTGCTATCGTACCTCATGTACCTCAGAGCCAATATCCCGCAGCAGCATTTGCTACAGCCCTGTATATCGTTAGTGGTGTGCGTGGTATGGAGCGTGGAACACTCTCTGAGCAACGCAATCCTGATGGTTCAGAGCGCTATGCCGATATGGAACTTGTACGCTTGGCTATGCCTCGTCGTGTTTTCACTCTCTCACAAGTGAAGTATTGTGCCGATCGTGTGAAGTGGCTTTACGACAATCGTGAACTTATCGGTGGTCTCAAGTGGGAAGACGAGCCTAAAGTGCTTCGTTTCTTCTTCGGACGCTTGCAGCCCATTGGAGATTGGCAAGAAAAGCTTGCAGCCAAGTTCCGCGAAGATTTTGGTGATTCTTTATAAGAAACACTATAACAAAAATATTTCAATAGAGGATATGCGACACCGCATATCCTCTTTCTTTTCAATTACTTATCTAAAGCAATAGACTTCACAAATCTCATCATACATTTAGTCTATTTGCACAAGAAGGAAAAGCATTCTATCTTCGCAACAGAAAACAAACGACATAAATAACATGTTAAACCTATAAACCTTAAATCAACAATATGGCAACAACTAATTTTAAAGGGAATACCGTACATCTCAATGGAGAATTTATCAAAGTAGGCATAGAAGCGCCACAAGTACAATTGGTAAAAGAAGACCTCTCCCCCTTCACTCTTGATGAGTGCAAAGGGAAATATACAGTATTAAACATCTTCCCAAGTATAGATACTGGAATATGTGCAACCTCAGTACGTAAGTTCAATCAATTAGCGTCCTCACTACCCAACACCATTGTACTATGCATCTCACGAGATCTCCCGTTTGCTCAGGGTAGGTTCTGTGCAGCTGAAGGCATAAACAATCTTGTTGTCTTATCTGATTTTCGTAGAGACAGCACCTTTGGTAAAGATTATGGAGTAGAAATGATTGATGGTCCGCTTGCAGGCCTGTTAGCCCGCTCCATAGTGGTAATTGCCCCCGATGGCAAAGTGTGTCATGCACAACTGGTCCCAGAGATTACCACAGAGCCTGATTACGAAGCTGCCATTAAGGCTATTACCCAATAGCCTCTAACAGAAGAAATATTATAGAGTCGAGTTCATCCACAAGAATGGGTGAACTCGATTTTTATCAATTAATTAAACAACACGAAAAATAATTGCTGCACTCTTACTGTTTTTCAAAAGGATTTGTTACCTTTGTGCCACGCTAAGGTTAGTAGAAATGCTCAGAAAGCATATAACCTAACGTTGAGACTACAATAACAATAATATGGACGACGGTATAAGTTATAAACGGAATGAAACAAGTAAAGCCCAAAAAATTTCTGGGACAGCACTTTCTGAAAGACCTTTCCATAGCGAAGGCCATAGCAGATACTGTCGACAAGTTTCCTTCACTACCCATTCTTGAGGTAGGCCCAGGTATGGGAGTACTAACCCAATACCTTATCACCAAAGAACGCCCTGTAAATGTTGTAGAAATCGATTTCGAATCGGTTGCTTATTTGCGTGAGAACTATCCACAGCTTGAGAATAACATCATTGAGGATGACTTTCTCAAGATGCATTTGGAAAACTTGTTTGACGGCAGTCCCTTCGTCCTTACCGGAAACTATCCCTACAACATCTCCAGTCAGATATTCTTCAAAATGCTCGATAATAAAGAGCGTATTCCTGGTTGTACAGGCATGATACAACGAGAAGTTGCCCAACGATTGGCTGCTCCTCCAGGAAGCAAGACCTATGGCATATTAAGTGTACTGGTACAGGCTTGGTACAATGTTGAATATCTTTTCACAGTAAACGAAAATGTATTCAATCCTCCCCCAAAGGTTAAGAGTGCTGTAATATCGATGAGTCGTAACGATATCACCGACCTTGGTTGTGATGAAGCATTGTTCAAACGTGTGGTAAAGACCACCTTCAACCAACGTCGAAAGACATTGCGTAACTCAATCAAACCAATCGTACCTGCTGGACATCCGATATTGGCAGATGAGGTGTTTAACAAGCGTCCCGAACAACTTTCTGTGGCCGACTTCGTAGCACTGACCAATATGGTTGCAGAAGCGATAAAAAGTTGAGAGTATAGAAACGATAATCTCTGAGCCCTCCGAAAAAGGAAAGAAGCAATGAAAGATTCAGTAATCCTGACACGAGAATACATCGAGCAGATAGAAGAGCTCGTTGCCAACAAGCAGGCCGAAGAGCTGAAACAGCGGTTGGCCGAGATGCACCCGGCAGACATTGCCGAGATGTGTGACGACATGTCTATCGAGGATGCCCGATACATATACCACCTGCTCGAGGGTGAAGACGCTGCCGACGTGCTCATCGAGATGGATGAGGACGCACGTAACGAGCTGCTCGAAGAGGTGCCCTCGGAGACCATCGCACGTAAGTTTATCGACTACATGGACACTGACGATGCCGTAGACATCATACGTGACATGGACGAGGAGAAGCAGGAAGAGGTGCTCGCACACATCGAAGACATCGAGCAGGCGGGCGACATCGTAGACCTGCTGAAGTATGACGAGGATACCGCCGGTGGTATCATGGGCACAGAGATGGTGATCGTGAACGAAAACTGGTCGATGCCCGACTGCTTGCGCGAGATGCGCCTACAGGCCGAAGACCGCGACGAGATATACAACGTCTATGTGGTCGACGATGAAGAACGCCTACAGGGTACCTTCCCACTGAAGAAGATGATTACCAACCCCTCGGTATCAAAGGTGAAGCACGTGATGGATAAAGACCTCATCAGCATACACGTAGATACCCCCGTGGAGGAGGTGGTGCAGCTCATCGAGAAGTACAACCTCGTATCGGTACCCGTCATCGATAGCATCGGACGCCTCGTAGGACAGATTACCGTAGACGACGTGATGGACGAGATGCGCGAGCTGGCCGAACGCGACTACCAATTGGCATCAGGTCTCTCGCAAGATGTAGAGAGTGACGATAGCATCATGAAGCAGACACGAGCCCGACTACCCTGGCTGCTCATCGGCATGGTGGGCGGATTGGGAACATCGGCCATCCTCGGCCTCTTCGACGGGGTGTTCGCCTCATACCCCGAGATGGCACTCTTCATCCCTCTCATCGGTGCTACGGGAGGTAACGTAGGTACACAGGCTTCGGCAATCGTAGTACAAGGATTGGCAAACAACTCGCTTGACATAGAGAACACCGGCAAGCAGATCGTGAAGGAGTCAATGGTATCGCTCATCAATGCCACCATCATCTCGCTTGCTGTATTCGGCTATAACTGGTGGCGCTACGGCATGGGATCGCCCGCCACCTACTCGGTGAGCCTATCGCTCTTCTGTGTGGTGATGTTTGCCGCTCTATTCGGCACCTTTGTGCCCATGACCTTGGAGAAACTCAAGATTGATCCCGCCATCGCAACGGGACCCTTTATATCGATTACGAACGATATCATCGGCATGCTCATCTATATGGGCATCACGGTGTGGATGTCGTAGAGGAAAGAGGCCTCCCCCTACCCCTTCCAAGGAGGGGAGGAAAGGTAAAGAAGCCGACCGTTGTCTGTTGACTGTTGACTGTTGTCCTCTACAGCCTCCAAGCCTCTATCTCGGCAAGCGCACGCTGATAGTCACGCTCGGCACTGAGGCTACGATCGAGGTATTCGTAGTAGAGCTCGATACCCTGCAGGTATTCGAGAACCGAGATGTAACCCTCGTCCATGGCACGCTGGAGCAATTCGGTGTTGTTGGCTTCGGCAAGAGCACGACGATAGAGCTCAGCCGTCTGACGCAATCCCTGTACGCGCTCATACCCCATGTATAACTCACTACGTAGCTGCTGTTCAGCATCAGCCTCATGAGCCTCGGCAGCTTGTAGGGCCGCTTGAGCCGAGCGCACACGATTCTTATTGGCCCATAGGGGCACACTCATACCTACCGCTACCCCTTGCGAACGGTCTCCGATAGTATGACGTTCGTTGATATAGGTGGCAGAAAGTGTGGGCAAATGCATCGATTTAGAGAGAACGAGTTCGCTCTTTGCTGCCTCACGCCCTGTACGCGCCAAAGAGAGCACAGGGCTATGCTGCAGGGCTTCGGCATACCAGGAATCGAAATCTGTCGCAAGCTCGGCAGATGCATATTCTCTACCGACAACACTCAAAGGCTGGCCACCACCAAGGCGGGCAAGTTCAGCGGTAAGTACCTTCTGCTCAGTAGTAACACGCTCCTTCTCTGCCTCGAGAGCCGAAAGACTAAGCATGACGTTATTATAAGAGAGTATATCGGTATCTCCATTTTCGAGACGTTGCTTCTCTACCTCTACCACACGACGGGCATGGAGCAGACGACGATCCAACTCAGTAGCTAAGGCATTATAATAGACAAGATCGATACAGACGAGCTGGGCTTCGAGAAGTATGTTCATGCGCACCATACGGTACTCCTCGTCGGCAAGGAGATTTTGGCTATCTGCCGCACGGCTCTTATAACCCAATACGGTAGGGAGATCAAAGCTCTGGGTTACGGTAAACTCCGAGAGATTACCTGTCTGCTCTGCCCCCTCCCACATACGCTTGTATCCCACCTCAGGGTCGGCAAGTGTGATACCTGTACGATTATCCAATTTACGAGCTGTAACCTCAGCACGCAGAGCCTTGAGGGTGGTGTTATGGGTCTCGATGGAGTCTTTCAACTGAGCGTTGAAGGTCTGATATTGAGAATCATCTCCTGAGAGAGACGGACTTTGCCACTCAATGAGGATCTCGCCTCTCAACACCAAAGCATGTAAAACAGCGACTAATGCTACGACAATCTTATTATATCTCATAGTTATTTCACTTTTCGTTCTTTACTTTTTTCGTTGTCATCATATACATCACCGGCACGATAAAGCCATTGAGGAGAGTCGACGTAGCCAATCCGCCAAGGATAACCTTAGCCATGGGACTCTGTATCTCGTTGCCCGGAAGATCTCCACCCAAAGCCAAGGGGATAAGGGCAAGAGCAGTAGTGAGGGCAGTCATCAATATCGGGTTGAGACGATCGGCAGAGCCGTGAAGGATACTCTCTCTTACCGAGAAGCCCTCAGCATGAAGGTCGTTGTAGCGCTCGATGAGAAGCATACCGTTTCGTGTGGCAATACCAAAGAGCGAGATAAAACCGATGATGGCCGGGATGCTGATATCGCTTCCTGTAATCCACAACACAAACACACCGCCCACAAGCGCCAACGGTAGATTGATGAGGATAACGGCTGACTGAGTGAGACTACGAAACTGATTGTAGAGAAGCAGATAGATTACCATAATGGCGAATATCGAAGCTATAAGCAAGGTACGTGAAGCAGCCTCCTCATTCTCAAACTGTCCGCCATACTCTACATGATAGTCCTCAGGGAGCTCTATCTGAGCGTTCACGATATCACGAATATCGCTCACCACTCCACGCAGGTCGCGACCCGCCACATTGGCAGAGATGACTACCTTACGCTCAACATTCTCACGATTGATAGTATTTGGGCCCACCGAAGATACCACGTCTGCAATCTGTCCGAGCGGCACCTTGACGCCACCTGCATCGACAATAAGGGCACGTATATCATCGGCCGTAGCACGACTATCGTCACCTACCTTAAGCGTAAGGTCAAAGACTCGACGTCCCTCATACACCTGTGATACAGCCTCACCGGCAAGCAATACGCTCACCATATCAGCAAATTCGGGCATCGAAACTCCATACTTTGCCATCACCTCACGACGAGGAATAATCTTCAGTTGCGGACGCTCTACCTGTTGCTCTACGTTGAGGTCGGCAATGCCCTCCACGCCCTCGACAGCAGCTTTGATGCGGTTGCCGATGAGGTACATCGTATTGAGGTCGGCACCAAATAGTTTGATGGCAATGCTTGCACGTGTGCCCGACAGCATGGCATCGATACGATGGCTGATAGGAGCACCTACCTCGATGTTTACCCCAGGTAATGTAGCAAGCTTTTCTCGTATCTCGGCTACCACTTCATCCTTTGAGCGGTCGGCAAGGATGAAGGGAGCCTCTATCTCCGAAGTATTTACACCAAGAGCATGCTCATCCAGTTCTGCACGACCAGTCTTACGACCTACCGTCTGTATCTCAGGAACAGTAAGTAACAATTCCTCAGCACGTCTACCGATATTATCCGATTCTTCCAACGAGATACCCGGAAGAGTGCTCACATTAATGGTAAACGACCCTTCATTGAAGGGAGGCAGGAACGAACGTCCCAATCCGAAAAAGGCCACTAAAGCAGCCACAAAGAGCGCAACAGTACTGCCCAACACGATACGATGATGCCCAAGCGTCCAGGCCAGAGCACGTGAATATCCACTCTTCAACCAACGGGTCACAAACGGTTCTTTCTCTGAAGCTACAGAGTCTGCCCCCTGGCGTGACTCTCTTCCTAACAAGAAGCTACACAATACCGGAGTGAGCGTAAGGGCTACCAACGTAGAGGCACATAACGCTACAATGAAGGCAATACCGAGAGGAGCCAACATACGTCCCTCCATGCCTGTAAGGAAAAACAAAGGCACGAAGCTTGCAATAATGATTAGTGTTGAATTGAGGATAGGCATGCGTACCTCTTTCGAGGCATCATAGATGACGGTGAGTACAGGGCGTCTGCGCTCTACAGGCAAGGCACGATTCTCGCGCAAACGCTTGTACACATTCTCCACGTCGACAATAGCATCATCCACAAGAGAACCTACAGCAATAGCCAATCCGCCAAGGCTCATAGTATTGATAGTCAAACCCATTGCATTAAGAGCCAATATAGCAGCCACGAATGCCAACGGAATGGTAACAAGCGATATGAGTGTAGTGCGTACATTCATCAAGAAGATGAAGAGTACAATGACCACAAAGATTGCGCCCTCGATAAGCGCACTCTTCACGTTATCTATAGAGCTATTAATAAAGCGTTCCTGACGATACACATCTGTGGTGAGTACCACATCAGCAGGTAATTCCCGACGGATATCTTCGAGTGTTGCATCGAGTCTTTCGGTCAGTTTGAGCGTACTCGTATGCGGTTGCTTTGTCACGGTAAGTATCACTGCCGGTTCGGTACGCAATGATGCAGTACCAAACTTTGGTTTACGATCACCTATCTTCACATCAGCAATGTGGCTGAGCAGAATGGGGGCATCCCCCACTCTCTTCACCACCGTATGTGCTATCTCATCCACATCATTGGTCGATAGCATTCCACGGATGATATACTCATTGCCATACTCATACAGTGTACCTCCCGTAGCATTACGGTTCATGGCTGAAGTAACCTCCATCACCTCACCGAGCGATACATCGTAATGTTTCATCTTTCCCGGGTCGAGCAATATCTGGTACTCCTTCACTTCGCCACCGAGGACTGCCACCTGTGCCACACCACCCGTAGCAAGCAGTCGCGGACGTATGGTCCAGTCGGCCAAGGTACGCAGGTCGCGCAATGAAGTGCTGTCAGCAGTGAGAGCCACAAAGAGCACCTCACCCAGAATCGATGACTGAGGTCCCAGGGTGGGAGTTCCTACATGTTGTGGCAACGCATCCATCACGGTAGCAATCTTCTCCGACACAATCTGTCGGGCACGATAAATCTCGGTATCCCAATCAAACTCTACCCACACGATAGAGAAACCAGTAGTACTTGACGAGCGCACACGACGAACACCCGTGGCACCATTCACGGCCGTCTCAATAGGAAAACTTACCAATCGCTCCACCTCTTCGGGAGCCATACCTTTGGCCTCGGTCATCACGGTTACGGTAGGTGCATTCAAATCGGGGAATACATCTACATCCATTGTCGTAGCAGTATATATGCCAGCAACCATCAGCAAGACCGATGCCACAAGCACCATCAGCCGATTATTTAGCGAGAAACGTATTATCTTATTTAACATAAAATCAACTTACAATTTACGAATGTACTATTTACGATTTAATTACCACTGAGTCATTTCACAATCTTCATATACCACAACAAAAGAATAAATCCATCTCTTGATAATGATAAATTGTCAATTGTCAAATTGTAAATCAATGATTATGTCCATGTGGTATAGCCGTTGTCACCGAAGCCAACTTCACCTGATAAGCACCCTGAGTGACAACGCGTTCACCATGTTGTAAACCATGAAGAATCTCTACACGC
>JAEIGA010019537.1_pt1 | contig 10330 bp, 12 predicted proteins | sample 9270691 | NCBI WGS metagenome assembly JAEIGA01 (sample SAMN17057246, study PRJNA624740) | gut metagenome | biome: biome; isolation source: fecal sample | host: Bos grunniens | place: China: Xizang | collected 2019
ACAGAGGAAAGGACGGCCTGCAGCCCTTTCAAGCCTGAAACTAAAAAAGCAGGCGTTATCCAAACGCCTGCCCTTCATCTTACTAAATACCCGAGCCAATATCCCGCCCCACTAAACATTACTGAACCCAGCAAGGATAAGATGAGATAAAGAATGAGAATTCTTTGCTTTCTCTCCCTCCATAGTTCTACTGCCTCAACACTAAAAGTTGAGAACGTTGTGAAGGCTCCTAAAGATCCGGTTAAGATAAGCCTGCCCATTGGTGATGCCGAGTTTAAACCAATTCCAGCCATGAGTCCTATAAAAAAAGAGCCGCCTAAATTAATGAACAGCACAGCAGATGGAAAAATAGAGGTCCTCCCTCTCATTCGTTCTGTTATCACAAAACGGATGAACGTACCAATGCAACCGCCTAGCATGACCGCAATCATTTAAAGACCCTCCTTCTATTATTCCATTGAGCTGCGGCGGCAAATCCAGCAAAGGCCATTCCGACGCCAATGAACAATGTCAGCATACTATATAATAAAGCTGCAAAGGGGTTTGAAACTAAGAGCTTGACGGTCTCAAGGGCATATGTACTCATCGTCGTGAATCCTCCGCAAAGACCTGTCCCCAAAAACAATCTCATCTTCGGATGGCTGCCCTCCCTAAAAAGAGAGAATGTTAAAAAAGCCAGGACGAACGAGCCTATTATATTAACCAATAATGTCGATAAGGGAATGGCCCCATATGACAGCATTTCATTCATGCCGTAACGGAGAAGAGCGCCAACCCCTCCCCCGACGGCCACTAACATACCATTCTTCATGATCCTCACCCTTACAATTAATATGCCTTAGAATACTTATCCATCTTCACAAAACCATTCTGCCCTGCCACAAATTAATAATGAGCAGTAACTCCGCGATGTTTTCCCTTTCATCCATTTGCCAGACAAGGTATAATTATTACAACAAGTCACATCAAAATTCAAATAAAAAAGAAAAGAAAGGATTATCTATGAAAGAAACGAGAGGGAACAACCACCATTCATCATCCTACTCGACAGATGATTTGGCCGAAGCCATCTATTCTGTAAACAGGCACGCCAAAACCGCCTCAAACCCAAAATTTCTTTATCACTTAAAAAAGTGTTCTTTAATCAAAATGCTTGAAGAAGGGAAAGCAAAGAAAATTGGGCTTCAATTCTCAGACCATCCCCACCTCAGCTTCCAGCAGTCAGATGTTCTGATTGAATGCGGCAAATATACCTTCCATATTCCGCCATGCAAAGGGGATTTTGATCATTTGCCCCACTTAGGGCATTTATCAAAAAACATTCGGAATCCCGCTTCCAGAATTCCGCTCTCTAAAGCAAAGAAACGGTTGATGATCTATACCGGCATTAAAGAAGAGAAGGAAGAGCCAGGGAAGAAGCAGCATTCAACCCGTAAATATATCAAGCCTACATTCACACGCCTCGGAGAAGGATATCCCTATACCGAATGGAAAAAGTAAGAACTGCTGATTTTTATGTTTCAGCAGTTCTATTCATTATCTCTATGTCTCTTATGTACTCTTGTACGAAACAGCCATCCTTTTGCCATAAAGAAAATCACCATAAGAATGGCGCTTATGCCCATGACAATCATTACATACCAGAAACCATTTCTCCATTCAGCCATCGGCATAAAGGAAAAGTTCATCCCATATAATCCCGCAATAAAACTTAGCGGCATGAATATGGTCGTGATGATCGTCAGCGCCATGATTGTTTCATTCATGTTATTCGAACTCACACTCATATAATTGTCTCGCAGATCTGCTGAAAAATCTCGATACCCTTCAATCATTTCACGCAATTTCAAAAGATGATCATACACATCATTAAAGTAGTATTGTTTCTCAGAAATGAGGGTCATTTTCTCCGTATGAGTGATTCGGTATAGCAAATCATTCATCGGCAAGATGACTCTGCGGATCCTGAAAATAATCATCCTAAGGTCATATAAGTGGTTTATCAATTCCTTTATAGAAAGCAAATCCGCATTTTCCTCCAACGCATTCAATCTTTCCTCAATATCATAAGCCTTCGGAAAATACTCATCAACAACTTTGTCAATCAATTTATGCAAAATGTCAATCGGGGTTTCTGCCGGATTATTTATTGCGTTCTTCCATACTTCATCAATTTCCATGATTGCCTTTTGATGATAGGTAATGATAAATCGTTCATTAACGAAAATATCAAGCTCTTCCATTAAATAATTCTCTTTAAGGGCATATATGACGAGAAACATATATTCATCAAAAAAGTCTACTTTCGGACGCTGATTAATAGCATCCAAGCAATCTTCCACCGCAAGCGGATGAAAGCGATAATAGTGAAATAGCTCAGCTGCCTCCTCTTTCGTCGATGATGAGAGATCAATCCAGACCCATTCATACGCATCCAGATTCGACAAGGAATAGAGCATCTCCTCCACTACAACCGATTGCTTTTTTGCCAGCACGCGATACATATTGATTCCTCCCGAAAAATCCGTTATTTGTAGCGTCCCCAATCATCCTGGATTTATTTTCTTGCGGGCTCCAATCCAAAACCCGGATGGTGTACACATAAACAAAGCACGCTTATAATAGAAGGATACATACTTGAGAGGAGACCATATATGGAACACCTGATCAATCCAAATGTGCAGCAAATAGAGATATCCGGCATCAGGAAGTTTTATAACCTTGTATCAGAGATAGATGGGGTCCTGTCTTTCACGATTGGATTGCCTGATTTCCCCACACCAGAGCATATTAAGGAGCAAGCGATAGCAGCAATTGAAAGAGATATGACAACCTACACACATAATGCAGGAACACTCGCACTCCGTGAGGCCATTTCTAACTTTATGGCAGAAAAATATTCATTAAATTATGATCCTGCCAGCGAGATTATCGTGACCGTAGGAGCTAGCCAGGCCATTGATATCGCTTTTCGGACCATCCTCAAGAATGGAGATGAAGTCATCATCCCCGGCCCGGTCTATCCTGGATATGAGCCACTCATCAAACTGGCAGGAGCTGTACCTGTTTATGCAGACACGACTGCCACATCCTTTAAGATGACAAAAGATGTACTAGAGCCCCATATTACAGAGAAAACGAAATGCATTGTTCTTCCTTATCCTTCTAACCCTACAGGCGTTTCCTTAACCAAGGAAGAACTGGCTGAGATTGCCGACTTCCTTAGAGGCAGGGATATTTTCGTGCTCGCTGATGAGATCTATAGCGAGCTCACCCTAGACAGGGAGCATACATCCATCGGTTCAATGCTAAAAGAACAGGCCATTATCATCAACGGCTTATCCAAATCACACGCAATGACGGGCTGGAGAATCGGGATTCTGATGGCTCCAAGCGGGGTGGCTAAGCATATGCTTAAGGTTCATCAATATAATGTCTCTTGTGCTTCATCTATATCCCAGATGGCTGCTCTTGAGGCGATGCAAAACGGAAAAGATGATGCCATCAGGATGAAAGATGAGTATAAAAAAAGACGGGATTATGTGTACGGACGCTTTAAGCAGATGGGGTTAAGCACCGTTCTGCCTGATGGCGCCTTTTATTTCTTCGTAAAGATTCCAGAAGGGTTCCAAACATCCCTCGATTTCTCGCTTGAATTGGTCCGCAGCCAAAAGATAGCTGTCGTGCCCGGCTCTGCATTTTCTTCATATGGGGAAGGATATTTCCGTTTTTCCTATGCCGTATCAATGGAATCACTCATGGAAGGGCTAGACCGTTTAGAGCTTTTTCTCAAGGAAAGGTAAAAAGACAGCATCCCCTTTGAGAATTTGGGGATGCTGCCTTTGATTATTTCCAATATTTATATAAGGCTTGTGTACCGGAATCTCCTAAGCCTTCTTCGGCGAGCTCCTCATATAATGATTTAGCCAAGGATACGCCAGGAAAGTCCAGACCAAGTGCCTCAGTTTCATCAAGAACTAATTTCAAATCCTTGATAAAATGCTTTATATAAAAACCAGGCTCATAATCTTCCTTTAAGATTCGCGGAGCAAGATGCGTCAGTGAAAAACTGCCTGCTGCACCAAGAGAAATGCTCTTAAGCACATTTTCCGGGTCAAGTCCTGCCTTTTTGGCATATACAAGGGATTCACAGACCCCAATCATATTACCGGCAATCGCAATTTGGTTACAGAGCTTTGTATGCTGGCCGGCACCTGCTTCACCTTGATAGATAATATTTGAGCCCATTGTATCAAAAAGAGGACTGAGCAACTCATAGTCTTTCTTCTCTCCGCCTACCATTATAGCAAGCGAACCATTTCTGGCACCAACATCACCGCCAGAAACAGGAGCATCCAACACATGAATCCCCTTCTCTTTTCCGGCCTTATGCAGCTTCTTGGCAAGCTTCGGAGCAGATGTGGTCATATCCACCAAATAGGTTCCCTTTTTCGCCGTATTTATTAATCCGCGGTCGCCCAAATAGACCTCCTCCACATCCGCCGGGTATCCGACCATTGTGATAATGATTTGTGCTCTTAAGGCTACATCCTCGACCGTCTCTCCCCATTGCATGCCTTCTTCGATTAAATCAGCAGATTTTTCCTTTGTTCTTGTATAGCCAATGAGGGGATAGCCAGCTTTCATGATATTTCTTGCCATGCTTTTCCCCATTACACCCAATCCTATAAAGCCAATCGTTTGTTTTTCCATCAATAGCCCTCCAAAGGTCACATTATCTCTATTCATTTTATCATAAAGGATTTCCCTTCGTAGCAAAGAGCCACATCTGAAGAAAACAAAAAAAATCAACTGGTTTCCCAGTTGATTAAGAAAGGGGGGTCACTAAAAGCATGTTGCTGTTGTGTCCAATACTTAAGGTACCCCTATTTGCATGTTACAAAACATAAAAATAGATTTCTATCAATTTTATTTCTTTCCTGTAGCTTCCTTCACTAGTTCAACAGTTTGGGAAGCAGTTTGCATTTGCAATGCTTTTTCAGCCAAATCTTGCATATCTGTTAATGACAATGTTTTGATTTGCGAACGAGCACGAAGAATGGAAGTAGCACTCATTGAGAACTCGTCCAATCCCAGACCGACAAGAAGCGGGATTGCAAGCTCATCCCCTGCCATTTCTCCACACATTCCAGCCCATTTGCCTTCTTTATGAGCTGCGTCAATAACCATCTTAACAAGACGTAAGATTGCTGGGTTATATGGCTGATATAAGTAAGAAACGCGTTCGTTCATACGGTCTGCAGCCATTGTGTATTGAATCAAATCATTTGTTCCAATACTGAAGAAGTCCACTTCTTTCGCGAATTGATCAGCGATAACGGCTGTAGAAGGAATTTCAACCATGATTCCAAGTTGGATGGAATCAGACACTTGAACACCTTCTTGAACCAATTTCGCTTTCTCTTCTTCAAGGATTGATTTTGCTGCACGGAATTCATCCAATGTAGCAATCATTGGGAACATGATACGCAGGTTCCCGTAAACAGATGCCCTCAAAAGCGCTCTTAATTGCGTTCTGAAGATATCTGTTTCTTCGAGACATAAACGAATCGCACGGAAACCAAGGAATGGATTCATTTCCTTAGGAAGATCCAAGTATGGAAGCTCCTTATCACCGCCGATATCAAGTGTACGAACAACAACAGGCTTACCTTCCATGCCCTCTAGTACAGCTTTATATGATTCAAACTGTTCATCTTCGGAAGGCAGGTTTTCACGGCCCATATACAGGAATTCCGTTCTGTATAAACCAACTGCTTCCCCGCCGTTTGAAATAACGCCAGACAAGTCATTTGGCGTACCGATATTTGCAGCAAGCTCAACATGGTGGCCATCTGCTGTAACAGTTTTCTCGTTAACAAGCTTGGCCCATTCAAGTTTTTGCTGTGCATAAGCATCAGCTGCCTTTTCGTACTCTTCAATCAATTCTGGCGACGGATTGATGTGAACCTCACCTTTAAGACCATCGAGGATGATCATATCGCCATTTTGAATGGATTCAGTCGCCTGCTTTGTTCCAACAACCGCTGGAATTTCTAGAGAACGAGCCATGATCGCAGAGTGAGAAGTACGTCCGCCGATATCAGTCGTGAATCCTTTAACAAAATCTCTGTTCAATTGCGCAGTATCAGAAGGAGTTAAATCTTCCGCTACAACGATTACTTCTTCAGAAATCATGCTTGGGTTAGGAATTTGCACACCTAACAAATGGCTGATTACACGTTTCGTAACATCGCGAATATCAGCCGCTCTTTCTTTCATATATTCATTATCCATTTGTTCAAACATCGTAATGAACATATCAGCAATCTCACGCAAAGCAAATTCAGCGTTGATATTCTCTGATTTCACTTTATCCTGAACAGCTCCAAGCATTTCAGGATCATTTAGAACAAGGACATGAGCGTCAAAAATAGCCGCTTTGTCTTCTCCCTGTTCTACCTTCACCTTATCGCGAATAGCTTCCAATTCAGATTGGGCTTTCTTAACAGCGTTATCAAGACGCTCAAGTTCTGCCTCAACACCCTCAATGGATTTCTTGCTAACAGTCAAATCAGGTTCAATTAAACGATAAGCTTTTGCTATGACAATCCCATTAGATGCTGCTATTCCGTTTAACATCGCTGTCATTACTTAGCCAAGCCTTCTTTAGTAAGAGTTTCTTCGATTGCGTTCAATGCTTCTTGCTCATCGCTGCCTTCTGCATAAATAGTAATGTCAGAGCCGCCGCCGATGCCAAGAGACATAACGCCCATGATAGACTTCAAGTTCACTTTCTTATCTTTATATTCTAAATTGATTTCAGAGTTGAACTTACCTGCTGTTTGAACAAGCAAAGTAGCTGGACGTGCATGAATTCCTGTTTCGTCGATTACGTGAAATGATTTTTGTACCAAAATAATCAAACTCCTTTATAAATATATTCGGGCCACCAAATATTTAGCTGCTATATCTCTATGTGATTTTACCCAAATATTGCGGTTTCTATGTATAAAGCACGGAGCAGTCTAAAATTTCGGACCTTTATAAATAGGACAGGTTATTTCCTATTAGTTAAAATGTACCGAAAAACGACAGAGACTTCAATGCTTTTAATTTTATGAATGAAATATTTTTTCAAGTTACTCCTTATAGAGAGAATAGATTTACTTCACCTTCAAGGAGACTCGGTTGCCGGTGCAAAAATAGAAAAAATAAAACATTCATTAAAGCACCTGATACTTAGTCCGCAAGCTGGCAATTGATCCATATTCGTAAAGAACAGGGAAATAAAAATCACACGGCAAGAGAGCCATTCGGCCACCTCAATTTTACACTAGATTAATGCGATAAAACAACTAGCAGGTTTGTTATATAAACCCCATTTGCGTAAAAATTCACTCATTACTCATAAATCATTTTCTTTGTCATGCCGCCATCTACGATGATATTCTCTCCATTAATAAAATCATTCCGGGAATCACTAAGGAATAAACACAATCTGGCTATATCTCCCGGATTGCCCACTCTCTTGGAGAAATGCTGTTGATGATCTGCTGTACTCAGTTTGTCATAGTCCCCCGTCTCTATCCAGCCAGGGCTTATGGCATTGACGCGAATTTTCCTTTCAGCCAAGGATGCGCTCAAGGCATGAGTCAGAGCAATAATTCCTCCTTTTGTCGCCGCATAGGCTTCTGAATCAGGCTCTGATTGAAATGCCCTTGTAGATGCAATATTGATGATACACCCATTCTCCCCCATCAGCTTCGCCCCTTCTCGAGCAAACAAAAATACCGATCGTAAATTAGAATGAATAACACGGTCCCATTGTTCCGTCGTCATTTCAAGCAAGGGGATAAAAGCGGACACACCAGCATTGTTGACCAATATATCAAGATGCCCGAACTGATTTCGAATTAAGTCCATCACATGAATAGCTGTTGCTTCTTCACCGACATCCCCCTCAATGAATACTGCATTCACTCCTGCCTCCTTCAAGCTTGCAGCAGCCTTTTCTCCGTCCTTCCTGTCCTGGTCGACCAGGATTACATTTGCTCCTAGTTCGCCGTAAAGTTTTGCAATCTCTCTCCCAATTCCATTTGCAGCGCCAGTTACTAATACAACTGATTCTTTTTTCTCCATTTACCTCACCTCTTATAAAATTGTATTAATTTCTTGAAAAATTTAAATTTCAGGAGAAATTCGCTTGAATATCGATTGTTTCTTTATAGAAATTGATCATTTTAATGAAATACTCCTTGTTATATCACCATTTCCCCTTTTTACACATCTCAAAATCCTCTGTACCTTAATAGATACCCGGGAATAAACGAGGTCGCTCCTCAGGCAGGCTGGTATGATGGAGGAATTCGAAAACATAGCTGAACAGTATGTACCATTGGTTCATCACATGATTAAGCGGTTGAATATCTATAAAGACAAGGATGAGTTTATACAGATAGGCTTGATTGCTCTTTGGGATGCAAGCAGGGCCTTCGATCCCGCCAAAGGGCAATTTATGTCCTATGCATTCATGACCATCAAAGGGAGAATGCTGTCTCATATACAGAAAACAAACAAAATCCATGGCAGGGAGACGAGCAAGGAAGTAGAATTGGAGGACACTATTCAAGATGAGATTATGACACTCGAATGGCTAGTTCCCAAAGCCTTCCTCGATTCTTTAACACCGAATCAATTCTGTTGGCTGATCAATCATATCCAACATGGCAAAACTACGGCAGAAATCGCCAAAGATTATCATACAACCACCGCATCCGTAAAATCATGGAAACGGTCAACAATCAAGAAATTACAAGCATACTATAGATTGCACCCTGAGGCTTTTTAAAGAAAAAACTGGCCAATGCTTTCTTCGCATTGGCCAGTACGCCTTAACTTCTCGGCTCATCTAAATATTCATAGGTGACGCTGCCTCCAAGGTGGGCAATCCCCCTGAAATGCTTAAAATCAGCCCGCTTTACCAAGACAGAGCGAAAGCTGAGAAAATCTTCCTTACTCACATCTAAATGGGCAATCTCCTTGTTTTTCAATTGTTCAAAAAGAAGCTCGATTTCTTCCTGATTCATACCTCTACCACTCCTTTAATGTGCTTCCATCATACAGTTTTATCAATGGAACGTTCAAGCTCTTTTAATTTTTTGAAAAATTATCAAAAAATCCCTTTTAAATAACATACATTTTCTGAATTTTATACTATAATGACAATAATAATCCGCAAAGGGTAAAAAGCACATTGATGGAGAAAAACGGATTATGATTCCTCACGCTTTATGATTTCCATCTAAACTCTAGAAAAGGTGTGAATAGAATGAAGAAAGCCAATGTAGGAAATATCATTGAATTCCGTGATGGCTTACGCGGGATTGTTGAAAAAGTAAATGAGAATTCCGTTATTGTCGATTTGACCTTAATGGAGAACTACCGTGATCTTGAACTTGAAGAGAAGACGGTCGTTAATCATAAAAATTATACCATCTTAAATGAGCTGTAAAACGAGACCTAGTGTCTCGTTTTTTCGTCCATATCACTCTCTTTCTATTTACAGCAAACTTCGATATAATTAAAACCGATTCCGTTTCGGAACCTTTCAATAAGCTTCTCACAAGACAGAGAGCATAACAGAAAGCAGGTTTAGTATTATGATTGTAAAAAATGATAAAGATTTAGACGGCCTAAAGGCAATCGGAGCAATTGTATCCAACGTGCGTGAAACAATGAAAAATGCGACTGTACCTGGCATAACGACCCTTGAACTGGATCAGCTCGCTAAAAAATTATTCGATGAGACTGGTGCCATCTCCGCACCTAAAAATGAATATGACTTCCCTGGCTATACATGCATCAGCGTAAACGAGGAAGTCGCTCATGGAATCCCCGGCAAGCGTGTGATAAAGGATGGCGATCTCGTTAATATTGATGTATCTGCAGTCTTGAATGGATACTATGCGGATACAGGCATATCATTCATGGTCGGACAATCAGATGAACGAATTGAAAAGCTTTGCCAATGTGCCGTAGACGCATTCAACAATGGCATCTCCAAGGCTAAAGCCGGCTCTAAGAAGAATATGATCGGCAAGGCTGTCTACAACACCGCAAGGGCAAACGGATTTAATGTCATTAAGAACCTGACGGGCCACGGCATCGGCAGAAGCCTGCATGAAAGCCCTGATCATATCCTTAACTATTTCGATCCATGGGACAGCGAACTGCTGCATGAAGGCACCGTCCTCGCGGTTGAGCCATTTATCTCCACAAAAGCATCGATGGTGACTGAACTGGGCGATGGATGGACCTATGTTACGAA
>JAEIGA010019538.1_pt1 | contig 10330 bp, 9 predicted proteins | sample 9270691 | NCBI WGS metagenome assembly JAEIGA01 (sample SAMN17057246, study PRJNA624740) | gut metagenome | biome: biome; isolation source: fecal sample | host: Bos grunniens | place: China: Xizang | collected 2019
CGTCCGGGCTTCAAGTTCGCAGAGTGGGAGCTCAAGGGTGTTCCTGTACGTCTTGCAATGGGTGCGCGTGACCTCGAGAACGGTACAGTGGAGCTTGCACGCCGTGATACATGCGAGAAGGCTTCGCACTCACAGGAGGGCATCGCTGACGTGATTGCAGCACTCCTCGATGATATCCAGGCTAACATCTATGCCAAGGCTCTCAAGTTCCGTGACGAGAGCATCCGCAAGGTGGATACATGGGAAGAGTTCAAGGAGGAGATCACAAAGGGTGGATTCCTTCTCTGCCACTGGGACGGTACTCCTGAGACTGAGGAGAAGATCAAGGAGGAGACAAAGGCTACCATCCGTTGTATCCCTGTCGACAGCGCAGTGTGCGAGGAAGAAGGAAAGTGTATCTACACAGGCAATCCTTCAAGCCGCCGTGTACTCTTCGCAATTTCATACTAAACTGAATAAAAAACCGTAAGTGATTATGAAAAAGACTATCATGATGATAGCCGGCGCGATGCTGGCAACAATGTCCGTATGGGCACAGGGCAGTGATGCCCTCAAGGCTGCAGCTGATGCTGCCAAGGAAATCTCAGAGGCTCAGGTAGAGACTCCGGAGGTTGTAAAGCCAAAGTATTGGGAAGAGTCGCTCAAGACAAACATCAAGTTCGGTCAGACTTCCCTCACAAACTGGGCAGCCGGTGGTGACAATACCGTCACTCTCCAGGCGTTCATCGACGGAAACGCAAATTACAAGAAGGATGACCTCTTCTGGAACAACCGTCTCCAGCTTGACTATGGATTCGTTTACGCATCTTCAAAGCCTATCCTTCAGAAGAGCGACGACCGTATCTACCTTGAAAGTAAGCTCGGATACAAGACAGAGAACATGAAGAAGTTCGCGTTCACAGTGAACTATGACTTCAAGTCTCAGTTCAATACAGGTTATGAGTACAAGACTCCTTCTGCTCCGGAAGGATATGACAAGCTTGACCAGGTTCCTATGAAGGATCTCATCCAGCTCTGGAAGGATGCACGAGTGATCAAGTCCGGCTTCCTTGCTCCTGCCTATACAAACCTCGCGGTCGGTATCGACCTCAAGCCAGCCAACTGGATTTCCCTCAACATCGCTCCTATTACAGGAGGTGTGGTTATCGTAAGAGATGAGCTTCTCAGAAAGAACTACGGTATGCATCTCAAGAAAGAGTGGGAGGGAGTAACTGAAGGTATTCCTACTGACGGTTCCGAGTACAGAAGCGCAAGATTCGAATTCGGTGCCCAGGTCAAGGCTGACATCGCTGTGAATGTCAATGAGAACTTCAAGTACACCTCACAGCTCGTTCTCTTCTCGAACTATATCGACCATCCTGAGAACATCCGTGTGAACTGGGATAACCGTTTCGACTGGAAGCTCGCCAAGTACTTCTCGCTTACCCTTACTACAAACATGATCTATGATGACAAGGTCTTGATCTACAGCGAGGCTGACGGTCTTACCAAGCAGAGGATTCAGTTCAAGGAGTCACTTCTTTTCGGATTTACCTGGACTATCGCAAGCAAGAAATAATGACTTGTAAATCGACCTTACTGGCAATAAGCGGCGGCATTGATTCCATGTGTATGGCGGATATCTTTGTCCGCCGCTGTCCGTGTGGATCACTTGCCGTGGCACATTGCAACTTCAATCTCCGTGGTGCGGAAAGCGACGGGGATGAGGCACTTGTGCGCAGTTGGGCCGAAGAACATGGAATAAGATGTCATGTGAAGTCCTTTGACACGAAGGACTTTGCGGCCAGACATGGCATCAGCATCGAAATGGCCGCAAGGGAGCTGCGCTACCGCTGGTTTGCCGAACTTTGCAGAACGGAGGGCTATGACGAGGTGGCAGTGGCTCACAATGCCAATGACAATGCCGAGACCCTGCTCCTTAACCTTCTCAGAGGTTCCGGAATGAAGGGACTCTCGGGAATGTCGGAGGTTTCGGATCTTCCATATGCTGAAGATTCCTCTGTTTCCCTTATCCGACCTATGCTTGGCATGACCCGAAAGCAGATCGAGGGCTATGCCCTTGCAAACAGGGTAAGGTATCGCAACGACAGCACAAACTTCTCGTCGGAATACAAGCGAAACATGCTCCGTAACGAGGTCTTTCCTGTGTTTGAAAAGGTGAATCCGTCTGTGGTAAGGACCTTGAACCGTGAGATGGGATATTTTGCCGAGGCTGGGGAGATCGTAAGCGACTGGGCGGACAAGGCTACTGCTGAAATCCTTGATCCTCAGGAGGGTAGGGTGGCCTATGATGCCCTATTGGCGCATAAGCATTGGCGCTATCTTCTGTACCATATCCTCGAACCGTATGGATTCAATTCATCAACCATGGCTTCCATTGAGGAACTTCTTTCATCCCGGAGGACGATTTCGGGTAAAAGGTTCGAGTCAGACGACTATGTGGTCCTTGCGGAAAGGGAAGCCTTGCGCATAGTCGCAAAGTCTGGGATTCCCGACTCTATCGGGAATGTGATAATGCCAGTACGCTGTGCGGGAACATATCATTTCAACGGAGTGAGAATCAAGGTCGAGGTGTGTCCATGGACTCCGGAAATGCCTCTTAAGCAGGCAGAAGGAGTGCTTGTCTTTGATGCGGGCCGTCTCAGATTCCCGTTCGTGCTCCGCCAGTGGCGAAACGGCAACTGGCTTATTCCTCTTGGAATGAGGGGAAAGAAAAAGGTCAGCGATCTGTTCACTGACCTTAAATATGATGCTTTCCAGAAAGCATCTGCCGTAATTGTATCTGATGTCAATTCTGAAGGAATGGCCGAGTCTCAGCATATTGCCGGAGTGGCCGGAGTCAGGATCGACGATCTTTATAAGGTGACTCCGACAACATCTTCCGTCATCAGAGTCACCGTATTGTCCTGATTATTTCACTGTAATCACATAAGGCATGCGGGCGTAAGCCTTGCCTGCGTCGTTGTCGTCGAATTCGCCGAATGCCTCAGCTATACCCTCGAACGGAGTTCCTGCAAACACGTTGCTTTCACCGGTAAGTGCCTCGAGAATCATTTCCACAGCGGTCTGTGGCTTAGGGTATCCTACGACCTGAACGTCCTGGATTCCTGTGACACCGTCAATCGAAAGGGCAGCATATCTGATTGCATCCTCGATGGTTCCTATTTCGTCGACCAGGCCGATGGTGATGGCGTCAGCTCCTGTCCATACTCTTCCCTGTGCGATTTCGTCAACCCTGTCGACAGACATTCCGCGGCCTTCTGACACGATCTGTGTGAACTTGTCGTATATCCTTTCCACAGATGCCTGCATGTAGTCCACTTCCTTCTGCGAAAGCGGTCTCATTAGGTTGTACATATCGCTGTGCTCGTTTGAGTTTACAGGGGTGATGGTTACATGGAGCTTGTCCTGTACCGCACCACCTATGTCTGGAATCATGCTGAATACTCCGATCGATCCTGTAAGTGTCGATGCGTTCGAATAGATCTTGTCGCAGTTTGCGGAAATCCAGTATCCGCCTGATGCCGCATAGTCTCCGTATGATGCGATTACCGGCTTCACTTCCCTGAGAAGGTCGAGTTCGGACTTGATCTTCTCGGATGCAAGCACGCTTCCTCCCGGAGAGTTCACACGGAGTACGACAGCCTGGACAGTAGAATCCTTTCTTACATCTGCTATCACCTTTGCGAAACGGTTGCCTGCAACGTTGTCCTTTGCGTCACCGTCGACGATGTCACCCTCTGCGTAGATCACTGCAACCTTTTTCTTGGCCTTGAAGTTGACAGTATTTCTCAATGCTGCGTAATCGGTGAGAGAGATTCCCATTACGTCCTCGTATCTTTCTGCGACAAAGAGGTTGCAGAGCTTCTCCTCGAGCTGGTTGTAGTTGAGGAGTTTGTCCACAAGTCCGTTCTCTACCCAGTCGGTAGGGAAGTTGAGTTCGAGATTGTCGAGAAGGCTGTTGAGCTGTTCGGTGCTGATGCCTCTTGACTGTGCGATTTCGGATGCCCAGCTGTTCCACAGTGATTCCACCATCTCCACGTTCTGCTCCATGTTCTCCTTGCTTGAAGAGCTTCTGATGAACATTTCGCCTGCAGACTTGTATTTTCCATGGCGGATGAGCTGGACGTTCACTCCAAGCCTGTCAAGAAGGTCCTTGAGGAAGATGAGCTGTGAACTGAGTCCGGTGAACATGTTTGTCGCTCCGTCATGCGGGGTCATGAATACCTTGTCTGAAACTGATGCCAGATAGTAGCTTGCGTTGCCTGGGTTTTCAGTATATGATACGATGGCCTTGCCGCTGTTGCGGAAGTTCTTGAGTGCCTTGCGGAATTCTTCGATCTGTGCGGTGCCGCCGCTTACTCCGTCAGGCTTCATGTAAATGAACTTGACTGCAGGGTCTGTCGCGGCTGCATTGATTGCGTTGATCGCGTCATAGATTCCGAGCGGAACGACTGTCTGGCCACCTGCGAGGATTGCATCCATCGGATTGGCCTCTACTGTCTGCTCGCTGAAAGTGAAGCTGCTCATGTCAATCTTGAGGACAGCCTCTCGTGGCATCACCACCTGCTTCTCTCCCAATGCGGCCATTGCTCCTGCAATGGCGAAAAAGAAGAAGAATGCCACGCATCCGAAAATGAAAAGACCCGCAAGGGTTGCAAGGGTCATCTTTACAAATTCCTTCATGATAAATGTCTTTTAGTTCGTCTTGAACATTGTCCTTATTGCAATATTGGACGCATGTCCCACAAATGTACTACAATTTTCTTTCAAATTAGTATTTTTTTTGTACATTTGCGTGGTATGATGAGAAGTATGCCCATGAAAATAAGCGCATTGGCGTTGGTACTATGGTACGTGATAAGTATCATAGGATTCGGTGTGCATACATGTGGGGCAAGCCAGCGTTCCTTCCTGACTTCATTCGTCACAGGATTGACATGCGAGGAAGTGCATGCTTCCGAGTCCCATGACTGCGAGGGTGACCATTGCTGCAGCCATTCTCATGAAAATGAAGACGATTGCGAGGACTGCGAGGACGAATACATGAACCTCGAGGTGACAGGAACTCCGCAGTCTCTTGAGAACGACATCAATGTCGAGTGCCAGATCCTTCCGGTTCTCTACGATGCTCCGGCAATTGCGGATATCTGCCCTTCTGCATTGAATCTTGAAATCCTAAGGATAATGTCATTGCCCGATCCCGGGCTCATTGCGTCAGGGGACATTCAGTCCGTACTCGGTATCTGGCGCATCTGATCTGCAGTTCATGTCCATTGATGACGGCGAGACAAACCGCTGTCGTCCGTCTTATCCTGCGCCATCGGTATGGGCAGGTCAAGTGTATGAATCAGGCACATCAATCAGATTATGAAAAGGAAAATAGCATATTTCATCGCAGTCGTGATGACTGCAATCAGCGCATCAGCCCAGGTGGTGGATCAGCATGGACATGTTGTGGACACAACCGACATCTATGGAGAAAGGGCTGACAGCCTCAATGCTGCCGTCTTCGTTTCGAGACAGGCAGGTAACTATCTCTCAAAGGTCAAGGAGATACGCACAGAGGTGATCTCAGCTGCAGGTCTCTGCAAGATGGCCTGCTGCAATCTTGCGGAAAGCTTCGAGAACTCAGCCAGTGTGACTGTGGGATTCTCGGACGCAGTCACTGGTGCACGTCAGATCCGTCTCCTCGGACTTTCGGGAGTCTATACACAGATGCTTGACGAGAACCGTCCAGTAATGCGCGGACTTTCGGCACCGTTCGGACTTTCATATGTACCTGGACAGTGGCTCGAGAGCATCCAGATCGCAAAGGGCGCATCTTCCGTTATCAACGGCGTGGAGTCGATGACCGGCCAGATCAACATGGAACACCGCAAGCCGACAGATGAGAAGCCACTCTTCCTCAATGCTGCCGTGATGAGCGATACCAAGGTGGACTTCAACATCGCATCTGCGCTTCAGATGGGATACAAGTGGAGCACAATCATCCTCGGACATGTATCAGGCAATATCGAGCCGCATGACATGAATAACGATACATTCCTCGATGAACCTCAGATGCTCCAGTTCAACCTTGCAAACCGTTGGCTCTATCAGGCTGACAACGGCATGCAGATCCGCTTCGGCGTGAGGGCGCTTCAGGATTCGAGACTCGGAGGCCAGATGCTCAAGGATGCAGACGGCGAGAATGTATTCTACGATAAGGATACATACCAGCCTATATATACAGGTAAGGTGGATCCATGGGGCTCGGACATCAAGAACCGTTCGATCAACGGATATTTCAAGATCGGTGTTCCGATCAATGAGGACGGCTCGCAGAACATCGCATTCGTGGGTGACTATACATACCAGGACATGGATGCATATTTCGGTGCTACAAAGTATGTCGCAGGTCAGCATTCCGCTTTCGGAAACCTCCTTTATCAGAACGAGATCAACGAGTCTCACAAGTTCACAGTGGGAATGAGCGCGACTTATGACAGGTATGATGAGGATTTCCTCAGAAGGGTAGCTCTTCAGGAAGTCGCAGACAAGGGTATCACAGATATGACTGTAGGCGGATTCTTTGGAGAATATACATATCACGCGGGAGAGACATTCTCGGCCATCGTAGGTCTCAGAGAGGATTTCTACAAGAAGACAGATGACAAGGTTGTAGGAAGGTTCTCTCCACGTATGACATTGAAGTACATGCCGGTCGAGGAAATCGTAATCAGAGCGAACGGCGGACGCGGAGTAAGATATTCTACTCCTCTCATCGACAACATCGGCGTGTTCTCTACAGGAAAGGCATTCACAGGTGCATACAATGAGCACATTCTCGAGGATGCGTGGACATTCGGAGGCAACATCACATACTACCTTCCGTTCGGTGCCTCTGAGAATACATACCTGAGCTTCGATTATTTCCGCACCCAGTTCACTGAGCAGATGGTCGTGGATTATGAGCGTTTCGTGAATACCATCGATTTCTATGCTCTCGATGGAAACCGTTCATTTACAGACAACTACCAGCTTGACTTCTCGGTAGATCCGTTCGAGCGTTTCAACATCACCACTACATTCCGTTATACCAATGCCAAGATCGAGCTTGCAGGCCAGGGTCTGGTCGAGAAGCCGATGACAAGCCGTTTCAAGGGAGTGCTCAACCTGCAGTACGCTACTAACCTGAACAAATGGATCTTTGACTTCACCGCATCCCTCAACGGATCGTGCAGAGTGTATAACTTCATGGAAAATCTCAAGGATGCTGACGGCAACCTTATCTATAAGAACGGACGCACTCCGGTCTATCCGCTCCTTTACGCACAGATCACCCGCCGTTTCAAGGGCTGGGATGTATATGCCGGCGTAGAGAACCTTACAAACTTTACACAGAAGAGCGTCATTCTTGGAAACGCAGCAGGAAATGACGTCAATTCATTGCCACGCGTGCCTTCATTCGATGCAAGCTGCATCTGGGGACCGCTCATGGGTATCAAGGCTCATGTAGGCTTCCGTTTCACACTTTGGAAAAAAGCATAAAACAATTAGAATATGAAAAAGTTCATCATTATGGTTATGGCAGCCTTTATGGCGATGCCGATGGTTTCAATGGCAGACAACAAGCCTGCAAAGAAGAAGAAAGGCGAGATCAAGGAAGTTACCTTCGTGGTTGACTTCGATTGCGAGAACTGTGCAAACAAGATTCGTGAGAATGTGTCTTTCGAGAAAGGCGTAAAGGACCTCAAGGTTACTCTTGATACAAGGACAGTGGCCCTCAAGTTCGATGCGAACAAGACTACTGAGGCTAATCTCAAGGCTTCAATCGAGGAACTTGGATATGCAGTCCAGGGAGTCCTTGCAGCTGGTCAGGAGGCTGAGCATCACGACCATAATCATGATCATGGCCACGATCATGGACATGATCACGGTCACGATCACGGACATCACCACCACAACTAATCGCTGGTTCGGTAAATGAGATTGAGAACATTCATATATGCCTTTGCATCATTGCTCGTGATGTCGCTTACGTCATGCAACAAGCCGGATGACGGGTCGAATGACCTCATGTACATCTGGTTTGAGGTGAGCGGCCGTGTAGTGGATCAGGCAGGCAATCCCATTGCAGGAATCACCGTCATGGCAGAGTCGGCAGAATCTCAGAAGACTGCTTCAGACGGCAGTTTTACGGTAAATGGCGGCAGCGCCCCTACTCAGACTACGGCTGTAAGGTTTGTAGATGCCGACAAGACCGGAAAGCAGTATATGTCAAAGGTAGTGATGGTCGACCTTGTGAAATACAAGGATGGTCATGGCTGGAATAACGGTTATTTCAGGAATGCGGAGGAACTGACAGTCGTTATGATGGAGTCGGAATCGGAGATTACTCCTTCGCCGCTTGGCGCCTCGAAATGACGGGCAGCAGGGCTATGATGTAGCCGATTGCAGCGACTCCGGCTATCGTGATGACGATATCGGACCAAGAAAGAATTACAGGATATGCCTGGACAAGATATTGTCCGGGCATCTTTATTATTCCGAAGTGCTGCTGGACAAGCGCAAGGATAACTCCTGCCACTATGCCTCCTGCAAGGCCGGTGAGGGATATGAGCCAGCCCTCAAGTACGAAGATGCGTCTGATAAGGCGGCTTTCCGCTCCCATGCTGCGGAGTATCCTGATGTCGTTCTCCTTTTCGATTATAAGCATGGTCAGACTTCCGAAGATGTTGAAGGCGATGATTATGATGACGAAAATGAGGATGAGGTAGGTTGCCATCTTCTCGTATTTCATCATCTTGTACAGGGTCTCGTTCTGCTGATACCTGTCCTTTACGACAAAACCTTCGCCGAGGCGTCTGCCTATTTCCTCCTGTATCTCCCTGACCGTGCGCTGGCTTGTGCCTTCCGTCATTCTGATTTCGATGCCTGAGACCTCGTCTTCATACTGGAGAAGCTCTCTCATCGTCTCGATAGGCAGGATCATGAGGGAATTGTCCACATCGTCGCTGATTGTGAAGATTCCTGACGGATATACCTTTACTGACCTCAATGCGGAAAGAGGGTCGGACATGGATATCCTTCCCTTACGTGAAGGATAATAGATTTCGACAGGCGCCAGGAAGCGCGGGTTGATGCCCATTTCGTACGAGAGTCCACCGCCTACTACGGTAAGGGGAACATCGCCTTTGTGAAGCTTGAACTCTCCGCTTCGCATCTGTCCGGCAAGAGGAGATTCCTCCTCGTATATCCAGTCCACTCCCTTGGCGACAGCCAGTCCCTGCATGCCGTCGTAGTTGATGAAGACGTTCTCTTCAAGCACGCTGCACATGTTCAGGACTTCCGGGCGGTCATATATCCAGTCGTAGACTTCGCCCTCGGGAACGAATGTCTTTCCTGTCGATGGGGTTATTACAAGATCGGGTTCGACCGTGCTCATCATTGACCTGATGAGCGAGTCGAACCCGTTATATACTGAAAGGATGATGATGAGGGCGGCTGTACCGATAGCCATACCGATGACGCTTATCGCCGAAATGATGTTGATTACATTGTGTGATTTCTTGGCGAAAAGGTATCTTCCTGCTATGAACGGAGCCAGCCTCATGCTTTACTTCTTCAAAAGCTCCTCGATGTGCTCCACGTAGTCAAGTGAACTGTCAAGGAAGAAGGCGATCTCAGGCACGATGCGGAGCTGCTTTCCGACCTTGCTTCCAAGTTCGCCGCGCAGAGCCCTTCCATTCTCCTCAAGGGTAGCCATTACGGCCTCTGCCTTGTCGGAAGGGAAGATGCTGACATAGATCTTGGCCACGGAAAGGTCCGGGCTGATCTTCACGCCGCTGACAGACACCAGCGCACCTCCGAATGCTGCCATGCCCTTGCTGCGGATGATCTCGGCCATGTGCTTCTGGAGTTCCTTGGCTACCTTCAGCTGTCTTGTGCTTTCTGTATTCTTTTCCATTTACTTTACGTTGATGATGAAGTAGTTCTTCTTACCCTTCTGTGCAAGGATGTACTTGCCGTTGATGAATGACTCTTCTCCGATCTGTGCGTTGATGTCAGCTACCTTCTCCTTGTTGATGCTTACACCGTTTGCCTGGATCATCTTGCGGCACTCTCCCTTTGAAGGGAATACTGCAGTCTCGCCTGCGAGGAGGTCGATGATGCCTACCGGGAACTTCTCGGCAGGCACGTCGAATGTAGGGACTCCGTCGAATACCGAAAGGAAGGTCTTCTCGTCAAGGTTCATGAGAGCCTCCTTTGTCGCATTGCCGAAAAGCATGCCGGAAGCAGCCACTGCGTTCTCGTATTCCTTTGCACCGTGAACCATTGTGGTAAC
>JAEIGA010019539.1_pt1 | contig 10330 bp, 8 predicted proteins | sample 9270691 | NCBI WGS metagenome assembly JAEIGA01 (sample SAMN17057246, study PRJNA624740) | gut metagenome | biome: biome; isolation source: fecal sample | host: Bos grunniens | place: China: Xizang | collected 2019
ATCCCAGTCGTACAAGGGATTCCCCCACAACTGGCCAGTGGCACTAAAGTAATCTGGTGGCACCCCAGCAACAGCTGTAGCACGACCGTTTTCGTCTAGCTGAAATAAGTCTTGATTTGCCCACACGTCTGCTGAATCTGCTGCAACAAAAATCGGGATGTCACCAATGATGGAAACTCCCTTTCCGTTAGCATAATCCTTCAACTTGTGCCACTGGGTAAAGAAGAAGAATTGGATAACCTTTTGTACTTCCACCTCTTGACCATGGGATTCAAGCCACTGGGCCAGAGCGTCTTCTTTGTGGCAGGCCAGTTCTCTGGGCCAGTAATTGCTCCACATAGCACCTGCAACCTTTTCTTCCTGAGCTTTTTTATCGTAAAACTCTTTAATGCTCATAAACAGGCTATAATTTTCAAGCCAGATTTCATGATGAGCTAAAAATTCCTTGTAATTTGCTATATCCTCGGCTGAGGCATTTTGCAAAAAATAACTAGCTGCCTGCTTTAATACTGGCATCTTCCACCAAACCACGGAGCCAAAGTCTACATTTCCCTTGTAAGAAATATACTCTGGTGGCAGGATGGATTTTTTTTCAGCCCAGCCTCGCTCCACTAAATCATCTAGGTCAATCATCAAGGGATTACCTGCAAAGGTAGAAAATGAAGCATAGGGAGAATCACCATAACCGGTGGGCCCCAAAGGAAGAATTTGCCACAAACTTTGATGACCAGCTACAAGCCAATCCACAAACTCAAAAGCTTTTTGACCAATAGTTCCTATCCCAGCTGTATTTGGCAATGATGTTGGATGCAATAAAATACCGCTTCTTCTCTGTAATTCCATATGACCCCCTCAAATTACCTTAGTAAACCGATTTACTTACAGTATACCACAGGAGTTACTTCAAAGCAAGTTTAAGCTTTCTGGAAATATCAAGGTGACGCAAACACATCCATCTTCCGTATTTGTTATGGAAACAGAACCTTGATGAAGGTTCATGATAGCCTTAACGATGGTGAGCCCTAAACCAGTGCCGCCAAGAGTTCGAGATTTGTCTCCTCGATAAAATCGATTAAAGACATGCTCTAAATCTTCTGCAGCAATGGCTCCCGTATTTTTGATGTTCAAGATTTTTTGTCCATTGTCTTGGAAAAAATCTATGGTAATAATTCCCCCAGATTCTGTGTGCTGGATGGCATTTTGAATAATATTTGACACACAGCGTTGCAATAAATGTTCATCAGCAGAAAAACTGAAAATATCTGAATTAAAGCATAAATCAATATTTTTTTGCTTACATAAAAATGAAAATCGTTCCCGCATGTCATCTAGAAAACTACAAGAAGATAGCTCTTTGTGTGTAATTGTCATTTCAGGAGATTCGTAACGACTAAGCTCTGATAAATCTCGTACCAAGGCTTCTACTCGTTCTAATTCTTGTAAAAGACCATGAATTCTCTCTGGACTAGAATCAAGGACTCCATCTCCCATGGCTTCCAGTTGCACCTTTATTGCAGTAATAGGAGTGCGTAAATCGTGGGAAATATCTTGCATCCATTGTTCCCGTAGGGAGGCTTCTCGTTCGAGTTGTTGCTGTAAAACCTGGGTGGATTGAGCAATGGTATCCAATTCTAAGGTGGAAGTAGCAGGAAATGAAACATGGCGTTTTCCATCACTTAAATCCTTGATGCAAGACACAATACCCTGGGTTTGGCGAGAGAAGGAACAGGATAGATAAAATGCCAGCAACAAGGATAATCCTGTAGTAATAGCAATCCCGATAGAGGCCACATTGATTATGGTGGCAACAAAGTCTCTATTGCTTTTATAAGTGTAGAAATCTCGATTTCGTACCAGTAATTTTGCCACAGTAGTTTGACCGCTCACAATCTCCAAAAGGGGATTTTCTAGAAAAAAATCTTGAAAGTCGCCAATAATCAGATTAAATTCCGCCAGAGTAATGGGTTTTTCTTTATTTAGCAAGAGAATGGGTTGGGTGTTCTGGTCAAAAATAAACAAATAGTGACTATTTAAAAGATAGGGCTCTAGGGCTTGGTACAGTACCGCTCCATCAAGAAAACCATCTGTTTCATATATTTCAGTAATAAGGGAGCTGGTGATGCATTCTAAATCTGCCTTTTTACTGGTATTCCAGGTTTGTACCGAGTATTTAATGGCAATAAAGGGAACTGTGATCATGGTTATCAATACCACAAAGGATGAAACAAGCAGATTAGAGAATAAACGAGTAAAAAGGCTTTTCATGGTACGGCCTATTTTCCTGAACGGGTTCCATTAAAGCGGTAGCCAAATCCCCGTACCGTACCAATCCAGTTGCTACCACCAAGCTTCGAACGAAGATTTGCAATATGAGTGTCGATGGTTCTTTCTGAGCCTTCAAAAAAATAATTGAGACATTCAGAAAGAATTCGCTCCCGTGTTACCACCACATTTTCATGCTCTGCCAAGTACACAAGAATTTTCCATTCAGCCCCAGTCAAATATAATTCCCGTTGATTTACCACAAGCTTATGGGTATCTTTATGTAACTCCAAGCTATGTTCCCCCAGCTTCCAGCAGTAAGAACTTGAAGAATGATGTTGCTTTTGATTACTGCAACGCTTCAGGAGTGCTTGGATTCGCAGAGCTAATTCCTTGGAAGAAAAGGGCTTAACAATGTAGTCATCTGCACCAAGTTCAAATCCAGTAATTCTATCTGACTCAGAATCCTTTGCAGTGAGAAAAACCATGGGTATGGAAGAAATTTCTCGAATAGATTTTGCAAGATTAAAGCCACTTCCATCAGGAAGCATCACATCAAGAATTACCAAATCCACAATGCCACGTTGAATTACTTCCATCACCCCTCGGATTTCACCAAATTCAATAACCTTGTGCTCGTCTAGCTGAAGATATCCCACCAATGCTTCTCGAATAAAAGCATTATCTTCTACCAACAAAATACATGCCATGGCTTTTCCTTTATTGTAGGCTTTTCTTATTATACACCCACAAGAGCATTAAATCTCTCAATTTCCTCTGATTTTCCACAAAAAGACTCTGATATGCAAGAATAATCCTGTTACAAAAATTATTCTTTGCAAAATCTTAACATTTAAATTCGCTTTTTCCTCCAAGAACAACTATCATTTGGAGTGTAGCTGCAGGAGTTACACCTTTCACTTCCAGTGCAAAATTACAATGAATTTACCCTGAAGAGAGACTGTCGCTCCGTTGTAGCAAATCTAAGATTCCAGGAGATATGTTATGAAAACAACAAAGAAATCCATTTTTACCTTGTGTATTGTGGCTCTCGTTCTTGCAGGTTTTGCGTTGGCTCAGGCTTCAGATTCTCCAAAGGACACCTCCTCCACAGAATCAACTGCATCAAGTACAGCAAACTCCACAGATACCGCTGCCACAAGCAATCAAGCCGATGCAGCAGCCCTTGTTCTAGCTATTGAAAGCGACGGGGACTTAATGGACGTGGCAGAAGCAATTTCAGTCACTGGTACCGACGTTTTAGTGGCCACCATGCCTGACGGCGTAACAATCTTTGCCCCAGTGGATGGTTCTTTTGCCCCCAGCGTGGTGATTGAAGATGTAATCACTGAATACATCGTTCCTGTTATGCTGGACACAACAGACATGGTAGCAGACACCATTGTCACCTCTGTAGATGGCACCCCCATTGCATTCACGGTTTTTGACGAAGAAATCATGGTAAATGGAGTCCCTTTAGCTGACATGGAAGGCATTTACAGCGGAAACGTAGTCATCTATAAGCTCACCGACAGCTTTGATGAACCTGCCGTAGCTTCCACTAAGTAAAGGTGAATACCCCAGAGGCTGGTAGTTTCCTCCTTTCTACCAACCTTTGGTTCACATACCCCCTGAAGATCCTGCCATTCTCCAAGGTCTTCAGGGGCCTTTTTTTTTTAAAAAAAAAGACTGATTCACAAGAATCAGTCTCTATGGGCCCACCTGGACTTGAACCAGGGACCTACGGATTATGAGTCCGCAGCTCTAACCACTGAGCTATAGGCCCTAAAATTGTTAGATAATTCTATCATATACTATAGGAAAAATCAAGAACTAGCTTTCTTTCCCATTCTCTTCTTTCTCTGTATGTTCTTTCTTAATTTCTTTTTTAGGATTAGCAGGGAACCAACCTTTTTTTACTCGTTCTTCTTGTTCTTTTAATTCCCCAATACTCCATAAACAAGAAAATCCCACCACTGCAAGGGTTGCCGCACCTATAATATTTTCCACAAAAACAGAAATACCACAAAAAACAATACCAGCAATCAAGAAAATTGGCCAAATTTTTGCTGAAAAATAATATTCACCCTTGATAACAATGGGATGAAAAACACCTATAGTTACAAAACTTATTACACCAATAATAACTCCAGTCCAGTTCATTATTAACGTCTCCCTTATCCACATAATTTAATTGAAAATCTGAATGGTGGATTCACTATATATTGTTTACTCTAAATAGTCTATCAGTTCCTATCTCACATTAAAAAAAGAGCTCCTGATGAAATGTACTCAAGCATGCATACTTTACATCAGGAACCCTCATCTCAACAATATCCTGTAATTTACAAAATTACAGAGATTTCAATGTGTTCAAAACCTCATCGTAATTTGGCTCAGATGTCACTTCATCAACAATCTGAACATATCGAACTACGTCTTTTTCATCCACAATGAAAATTGCACGAGCCAACAAGCCCAACTCTTCAATCATCACACCAAAAGCCTTACCAAAAGCTCTATCCTTGTAGTCTGAATAAAGTTTAACTGCTTCAATTCCTGCAGCACCACACCATCGTGCCTGTGCAAAGGGAAGATCCATAGAAATTACATTGATAGAAACATTTCCTAAAGCAGCTGCTTCCTTATTAAAACGACGAACTTCTGTATCACAAACAGGTGTGTCAATTGAAGGCACAGTAATGAAAACACGGGTACCCTTCAAATCACTCTGAGTTACAGCACTCAAATCACCAGCTACAACAGTAAAAGCAGGAGCAGCTCCTCCCACTGCAGGTACAGAACCAACCAAATTCATAGGGGTTCCAGCCATTTTAACTTGCATATTCATCCTCCTGGATTATCAGTAAATCTAATTATGTCTCACCGGACACTATAAATACTATATCTTTTACTTTGAAAATAGTCTATAAGATTATCTTGCCGTTATCTATTTTTAAAAAAAGAACCTCCCAAAGGAGGCTCTCGTCAGTTTAAATCAACCAAAAACTTCTGCATAGATTTTCTTTCCAAGTTCCTCGGCTGGGGCACTTGGGTCTAAGCCATGATCCTTAAAGTATTGATCCTTCTCAGACTGAATCATTTCGCTCAGTTCTTTGTTGAACTCTTTCATAAAATCTTCAAAGCTCATAGTACACTCCGTATATCAAGATATATTTAACTACCCTCGAAATATACAACAATTATAACATACATTTTAAAATTATACAAACATTTTTATACATTTAAAAAAAATAAACCGCAATCAAAGACGTATCTCCAATTGCGGTTTTAAGCTCTCCCGAAGGAGCATTACACAATACTACCAGCGATAGTGTGCAAAAGCCTTGTTTGCTTCTGCCATCTTGTGGGTATCTTCCTTCTTCTTGTAGGCAGTACCTGTATTGTTATATGCATCCATCAATTCGTTAGCCAAGCATTCACCCATTCCGTGTCCACTCTTAGCACGTGCAGCCTTAATAATCCAGCGCATTGCCAAAGCTTCACGACGAGCTTCGCGAATCTCAACAGGAACCTGGTAAGTAGCACCACCAACACGGCGTGACTTAACTTCTACCATAGGCTTAACATTGTCAAGAGCCTTCAAGAATACTTCCAAGGGTTCCTTGTCAGTCTTCTTCTTCAACAAATCCATTGCCTCATAGATGATACGTACACAAGTTGCCTTCTTTCCATCGATCATCATACGACAAACGAACTTGGAAATAACTGGGCTGTTGTACTTTGAATCAGGAGCAACAGGACGGTTAATGCTTTTATTCTTTCTTCCCATCTTATCTCTCCTTATGCCTTAGGCCGCTTTGCGCCGTACTTTGAGCGTCCGCGCTTTCGATCCTCTACACCGAGAGTATCCTTTGCACCACGAATAATGTGATAGCGAACACCAGGGAGGTCCTTAACACGACCACCGCGAATGAGAACAACGGAATGCTCCTGCAAGTTATGTCCAATACCAGGAATATATGCAGTAACTTCAAATCCATTACCAAGGCGAACACGAGCTACCTTACGAAGGGCTGAGTTCGGTTTCTTAGGGGTGACAGTCATAACACGGGTACAAACACCACGCTTCTGAGGACAGGACTGAAGTGCAGGTGACTTAGTTCTGTTTGCAACTGTCTTTCGTCCGTGACGAATCAACTGATTTATTGTAGGCATTAGCCTTTTCTCCTATATTCTACCGGCAGCACTCCGGCTAAATTTGGCGAATCAAAATCTACGCTAAATACGTAGAATGCATAAAATAATATCAAAAATTCTACATAAGTGTCAATGACTTAATGTAAAATCAGATTTATTTCTCGTCAATCTCAAATTCCACATCATCCTGAAGTGCGATGCGTTCCTGCTCTTCACGCTCCAAGCGACGGCGTTCAATAATTTCGTGCATCTGTTCGTCCAAGTCTGATGCATTATCATCAAACAATTTGATGCCCTTATAATTATTCATACCAGTACCAGCAGGAATCAAGTGTCCGATTGAGACATTTTCCTTCAATCCACGCAAGTAGTCAATGGAACCAGCAATAGCTGCATTAGTAAGAACACGAGTTGTCTCCTGGAAGGATGCAGCAGAGATGAAGGAGTCGATATTCAATGCAGACTTTGTAATACCCTGGAACATGGGGCGAGCAACTGCTGGCTTACCACCACTTTCCAAAACCTTACGATTTTCCGCATGGAATTTGTACTTATCCACATGCTGTCCATAGATAAACTTAGAGTTACCTACAGAAACAATCTCAACTTTACGCAACATCTGGCGAATGATAACACCAATGTGCTTGTCATTGATGGTTACACCCTGAGTTCGGTACACTTGCTGGATTTCGTCCATCAAGTAATTTTGCAGGGCATTTTCACCAAGAATTGCTAAGATGTCGTGAGGACTGATAGAACCGTTACAGAGTTTTTCACCAGCAACAACCTCATCTCCGTCACGAATCAACAACTTTCGACTAATTGGAACTTGATGCTCGAATTTCTTTCCGTATACATCTTCAACCACGATAAGTCGCTTACCCTTTGCAATTCCCTTAAACTGAACTGTACCAGAAATCTGTGACAGAACGGCAGGTTCCTTTGGTTTGCGTGCTTCAAAAAGTTCAGAAACACGAGGCAAACCACCGGTAATATCCGCAGTCTTAGAAGCTTCTCTTGGAGTTCGTGCGATAATATCACCTTCTTTGATGGTATCACCTTCGTTCACAGACAAGATAGCTCCTACGGGCAAGTAGTAACTAGCAATTTCTGTCTTTGTGATATCTGTAATAAATATTCGAGGCAACTTTGTTTCACTGTGCAGGTCAGTAATTGTTCGTTCAATCTTACCCTGTTCAGTAATATCTTCACGCAAAGTAGAACCAAGAATGATATCCTCAAAGTTTACAGTACCACTCTTTTCTGCAATAATTGGATCTGAGTAAGGCTCAAACTCAGCCAAACTCTTTTTACTAGGAACGAACTGTCCTTCCTTTACAACAACTGTTGAACCGTTCTGAATTTCAATAACCTGCTCATTACCTATCAAATACATTACATTGTCTTTAATAGCAATACGAGCTGCTTGAGAAGCAACAGTATCTTGTCCATCACGAGAGAACAGAGGTGCGTCTTTAAATACTAACTCTCCATCCTCAATCAACAACTTGTCATTTGGCTCCAGATTAAACTTATCAAGAACCTTGGCAACAGTCATTGAACCTTTTCGAGCAAACAAATAGTTACCAGATGCAGTTTCAATGATGCTTGTACCCTTAATCTTTTCTACAAGAACATCGTTCTTCAAAGAGATTGAGTTTTCTTCTGTAGCACGAGATGCAATACCACCAGTATGGAAGGTACGCATGGTCAACTGGGTACCAGGTTGTCCGATTGACTGAGCAGCAATAATACCTACAGCCTCGCCGATTTCAACAATCTTATTGCGGGCCAAGTTTCTACCATAACACTTGCAACATACACCATGCTTACATTCACAGGTCAAAACGGTTCGCAATTTTACCTTTTCGACACCAGCTTCCTCAATCTTAGCAGCTAATTCATCAGTAATGTATTCATTTACATCACAAATCAATTCTCGTGTAATAGGGTTCAGAACTCGCTCCAAGGTGAAACGACCAGCGATTCTGTCTCTCAAGGATTCAATTACTTCGTCACCTTCTTTAACAGCTGCATACTCCAATCCGTTGATGGTTCCGCAGTCTTCCTCGTTTACAACAACATCCTGTGCAATATCAACAAGACGACGAGTCAAGTAACCTGCGTTCGCGGTCTTAAGAGCTGTATCGGAAAGACCTTTTCGAGCACCGTTAGTAGAAATAAAGAACTCGATAACGGAAAGTCCTTCCTTAAAGTTTGAACGAATAGGCAACTCAATGATGTCACCGTTAGGTTTAGCCATCAAGCCACGCATACCTGCTAACTGACGAATCTGGTTCTTACTACCACGAGCACCAGAAGCGGCCATCATGTAAATGGTATTAAATCCATCCTTGTCCCGCTCTAGGTTGTTCATCATGGTTTTTGTCAATTCCTCGTTGGTACGTGACCACAAAGAAGTTACCTTTTCATAGCGCTCAGCAGCAGTCATTTCACCTACATTGAAGCTCTTCTGAATCTTTTCAACTTCTTTGTTGGCCTCTTCGATAATCTTGGACTTCTCTTCTGGAATAAGAATATCTTCCATTGAGATTGTTGCACCAAAGAAGGTTGCGTATCTATAACCTACTGCCTTGATGGCATCCAGCATCTGAACAGTGAGCCAAGCTCCCTTTTCAGCATAGACATTTTCAATAAGGTTCTTAAGCTCTTTGTCACCCAACAGTTCGTTTACAAACTCTACGTCAGCAGGCATTTCCTCATTAAACTTCAAGCGACCAGCTGTCGTAGAAATAACGGCACCATTATAAGGAGCCTTTTTAACAGGAACCTTGATTTCTGACTGCCACTCGATAACATTGGAATCTGCTGCCAAGAAAACCTCTTCCTCGGAACTGAAACGCTTTCCAGTACCCTTGGCAGTAGGCTTAATCTTTGTCAAATAGTAGATTCCCAAAACCATGTCCTGAGAAGGATATACAATAGTTTTACCGTTAGCGGGGTCAAGCAAGTTTCGTGCTGAGAGCATCAATGTCCAGCATTCCATCTGAGCAGCCTGAGTCAGAGGCACGTGAACAGCCATCTGGTCACCGTCAAAGTCAGCATTAAATGCACGACAAACAAGAGGATGCAAGCGGATAGCCTTTCCTTCCACCAATACTGGCTCAAAGGCCTGAATACCCAATCGGTGCAAGGTAGGAGCACGGTTAAGCATAACAGGATGCTCACGTACAACCTCATCAAGAATCTTGAATACTTCTGGCTTTTCCATATCTACAGCAATACGAGCTTTCTTTACGTTGTACTCAATATTCTTGTCCACCAATTTTTTCATTATAAAGGGCTTGAACAGTTCCAAGGCCATCTTTGTGGGCAAACCACACTGCCAGAGCTTCAATTCGGGACCAACAACGATTACAGAACGACCAGAATAGTCAACACGTTTACCCAACAAGTTCTGACGGAAACGTCCCTGCTTACCCTTCAACAGATCAGAAATAGACTTAAGAGGTCTGTTAGAGGCACCCTTTACAGCCCGTTTACGCTTAGAATTATCAAAAAGCGCATCTACAGCTTCCTGCAACATACGCTTTTCGTTTCTGATAATGATTTCAGGAGCTGAAAGCTGCATCAATCTCTTGAGTCGATTATTTCTGTTAATAACACGACGATACAAATCGTTCAAATCGGATGTAGCAAAACGCCCACCATCCAGCTGAACCATAGGACGAAGCTCTGGTGGGATAACGGGAATGACGTCTAGAATCATCCAAGAACACTTGTTTCCAGAAGCACGGAAATTTTCTACCAACTCAATGCGCTTCAAAAGTCGCTTGTCACTTTTGGGCCCCTTCTCTTCCATCTTGAGACGGAGTTCCGCAGCCAACTCATCAAGATTCAAGCCTTCCAGCAATGTCTTGATTGCCTCTGCTCCCATTTGAGCCTG
>JAEIGA010019540.1_pt1 | contig 10329 bp, 9 predicted proteins | sample 9270691 | NCBI WGS metagenome assembly JAEIGA01 (sample SAMN17057246, study PRJNA624740) | gut metagenome | biome: biome; isolation source: fecal sample | host: Bos grunniens | place: China: Xizang | collected 2019
CCATCATCGGCTTTTTGCCTTCATTTTTAAGGTACAGAGCCAGTTTCCCCGCTGTTGTTGTCTTACCGGTACCCTGCAGTCCCGCCAGCAGCAACACGGTAAAACCGCTGGAGGAATATGTGAGTTTACTGGCAGTTCCTCCCATCAGCGCCGTCAGTTCTTCATTTACAATCTTGATAACCTGCTGCCCCGGCGTAAGACTGGCGAGGACTTCCTCCCCCAGACATTTTTCTTTTATACTCGCAACAAACTTTTTGACTACTTTAAAATTGACATCTGCTTCAAGAAGCGCCAGCCTGACTTCACGCATGGCTTTATCAATGTCTTCTTCTGTCAGTCTGCCTTTTCCTCTGAGGCTTTTGAAAAGCCCCTGCAGTTTATCGGAAAGTCCCTCGAATGCCATTGCATTCCTCCTGATCATTCAAGTCCGGATATTATTTTCATGACGATTGTCAGCCGGTTTCTGATACTGTCGTCGGTGGTATCATCCATCACATTCTTCAGAATAGCTAGTACCTTTCCCACTTGTTCTCTTGTCTGCTGGTATCTGTCTGCCAGTCCGAGAACTGACTCGTAGGAACGAAGTGCCTTTTCTGCTTTATGGACCGTGTCATGAACTGCCTGTCTGCTGATGCCTGTATGCTCAGCGATTTCACTGAGGGTGTAATCATCGCCATAGTAGTATTCCAGCACTGTCTTCTGACGATCGGTCAGGAGATCTCCGTAAAAGTCATAGAGCATGCTGATTTCTCCCATGTTCTTAACCATAGTTTTTTGCCTCCTGTCCAAAACACTCCGGTATGATAACATACACAAAAAAGAGTGTCAAGCATTTTTACTTGACACTCTGAATTATTCTCTGAATTATTTTAAATAGAAGGAATCAGTCGATCATTTTATAATAAAAGGTATGGCCACCGTTCTCTGACAGGTACTCCAGCGTCTTCTGCGTCTCGGATTTCCCCTGTTCATTGACGTATTCAACAAAGGTATCGCACAGCTTGGTAAAGTAATTCCAGATAGAGACCTCTGGTTGATATTGAACCACAACAAACTGATTCACCTGACAGTTTTTTTTCATAATCTTCTTTGCCTGATTGTAATTACCGATTTCGTCAATCAGATGATTTGCAAGAGCCTGTTTCGCTGTATAAGATCGTCCGTCTGCCACAGTATAAACTGTCTCCATCGGCAAATGTCTCCCTCTCGATACGATTTTTGCAAATCTCTCGTAATACTCATCAATCTGACTCTGATAGATTTCTTCCTGCTCTTTTGTCAGTGGAGTGAAAGGATTCCCCATCGCTTTATTACGACCGCTCTTGATATATTTTACGCCGACTCCCAGCTTCGTCAGAAGTTTGCTGCTATCGATCACCGGTCCCATATAAACACCAATCGAGCCTGTTGTACAGAGCCGGTTCGCAATGATTTTATCCGATCCCGCTGCGATATAGTATCCCCCCGACGCGGCCATTTCGTCAAAGTACGCGTAAACCGGCCGTTTTGTCTGTTTTTTGTATTTTTTGAGTTCAGTATACAACTCGTCTGTTTCAAAGACACTGCCGCCAGGAGAATTGACATACAGCAGAATACCTTCATTAAGCTGATCGTTTTTCATTTCCCGGATCCGCGCCAGTGTCCAGCTGTGCTGATATGTGCTGGCCGTATCGGATGATCCTGCGATTTCCCCGTTGACCACCAGGACACCCGTGTAAGGTGTTCCGTTTCCATACAGATTTTCGGTACTTTTCTGACTTGCGATAGGGTAAAGTATCAGGCCTCCTGCAAGAAGAACTGCGACCAGTAAAATAATGATAAGCATACCAGCCCTGAACGTCAGTTCACGCCTGTCTTTTTTAAGGGGCGCGACAGGAATCGCTCCGCTGCTGCTGCGAATAAATTCTATTTTATCGGGATCCGGTCTATTGACGGATTTATTATCACTGTGATTCATTCCATAACCTTCCAGTTGACGGGCAATATTTTCTGCAGGAGCCGGGCTCCCGGACAGGGTAATATAAATTTTATCATCATTCACAAATTATTACTACACTCAATATTAATGTTTTCCTTTTTATCGTAAACGATCATAAAACGCCCTTTAAAGCTGAATCCCTGAAAATCAACGATGGAAGGATGTAAATTGATTCAAAAATAATTCTTCGTTGACCATAAATATTCTGTCTCAGGCTTTCTCTTTTACAATATAAATCTGCCTTTTTTTTGTTTCAAGATAGATTCTGGAAATGTAAAGGCCAATAATCCCGAGACTGACTAAAATCAGCCCGCTGGTAAAGATAAGGATACAAATGCCCAGGGACCATCCCATAAAAGGAAGGCCCGTGATTACATTACGGATGATGGTAAACAGAAAAGCAATCACTGAACCGAAACACATCAGTCCTCCAAGACAGGAACTGATTACCAGCGGTACGATTGAATAAGCGAGGATCCCTTCTACTGAATATTTGAACAATGTGCTGAAAGACCATTTTGTGGAACCGGCACTCCGCTCCACATTATGATAATCAATCCAGTTTGTCTGGAAACCGACCCAGCTGAAAATACCCTTTGAAAACCGATTATACTCCCGATCATTAATAACCGCATCCGCCATCTGCCGGGTCATCATCCGGTAATCCCTACTTCCGTCGACGATTTCTGTTGAAGAAAGACGGTTGATAATCCTATAGAACTGTCTGGCAAAAAAAGAACGCAGAAGCGGTTCGCCAGTACGGTCAACTCTGCGGGCGGCAGCGGAATCATACTGGTTTGAATCATCAGATACTATAGCATACATTTCAGGGAGGAGAGAAGGCGGATCCTGAAGGTCGACATCCATGGTCACAATATAGTCCCCTGTCGACAACTCGAGTCCGGCAAGCAGCGCGGCTTCTTTACCGAAGTTTCTGGAAAAGGAAACATAATGAATCCGGCTGTCTTCTTCCCTCAGTTTCTTCAGAACCGTTAATGTCCGGTCTGTGCTCCCGTCATCCACAAAACAGAATTCCAGATCTGCTTCAATCTGATCCTGCAGTTCGCAGATTTTCCGATAAAGCACCGGTATGGTTTCTTCTTCGTTATAACAGGGTACTACGATCGATAATACTGACATAATTCCGTTATCCTTCCCTTCGGTTCTCTTTTCCGGAAAGTGTTTCCCTGTCTTCCTCTAACCAGAATAAGACATTTAAGGAAACGCTGATTAATTCGTCTGCCGGCTACGTTTGGGGCGTCTCTTTAACGCTGTCGAAAAAAAAACGAAGCCGGCAGACGAATCATAAAGATGATTAATAAAGCTTATATCAGATACTGGAAATAACATCCGTGACACTTCATGAACTGTTTTGGGTTACCATTTTATCCAGTCCATTGCATTTTATAATACCACATGTTGAATCTCTGTGGGAATCATGTTATTTTTTCCTCATGAAAATGCTGAACAGCAACCGTTTTTATAACATCATTCAACCTTTTTCCGTTGGTCAGGAGATATACCAATGACTGATTTCAACCAATATATTGAAAGACGGGGAACTTCCTGCATGAAATACGACGGAGCGTCCCTGATGAAACAAAAGGAAGGACTTCTTCCATTGTGGGTAGCCGACATGGATTTCCCGGTTCCTGATCCGGTAACAGAAGTTCTCCGCAACAAAACAGAACACGCCATATACGGTTATGGTCTGTTGGAGGACAGCTATTTTGAAGCGGTTACCGGCTGGTTTCACCAGCACTTTGCAACCGATTACAACAAAGAATGGATTCTCACAACTCCAGGCGTTGTTTTCGCAATCTGCCAGGCTGTCCGTGCCCTGACAGAACCAGGAGACGCGATCCTCATCAACCGGCCGGTTTACTATCCGTTTACGACATCGATCCAAAACAATGGCCGCCGCGTCGTGAACTCTCCTCTCATTTACGAAAACGGGACTTACCGGATGGACCCGGATGACCTGGAACAAAAGATTGTGGATAATCAGGTAAAAATGTACATACTCTGCAGTCCTCATAATCCGGTGGGCCGGGTCTGGACTCAGGAAGAACTTGAAATCCTCGTCACCATCTGTGAAAAATATAATGTGCTGATAGTTTCCGACGAAATCCACTGTGATTTTGTCTGGCCGGGCAGCGTCTTTACTCCACTGCACCGGGTGGCCGCCGGAAAACAGCTGAAATATGTGATCTGCACCGCGCCGAGTAAAAGTTTCAATCTGGCAGGCCTGCAGGCGTCAAATATCATTATTCCAGATGAAACGATCCGAAAACGTTTCCGTGCCGAGCTGACTGCAGGAGGCTGCTTTCATATTAATGTAATGGGAGCCGCTGCATGTGAGGCGGCTTACCGGGACGGACAGGACTGGCTCAACGGACTACGCTCGTATATCTGGGAGAACATCAACTTTACAGAAAAATTCTTAAATGATTATTTACCGGAAATCCGTCTGATCCCTCCGGAAGGTACCTACCTCCTGTGGCTGGACATGAGCGCTTTCGGAATGAACGCGAAAGAGCTGGATCGATTCATGACAGACCGGGCAGGACTCTGGCTGGACGGAGGCTCGATGTTCGGTCCGGAAGGGAACGCCTTCCAACGCCTGAATGCCGCCTGTCATCGGAGTACTCTGGAGCAGGCGTTAAAACAGCTGAAGGAGGCATTTGAAAGACTATAAGAAGTCGCGAATTATGACAATCGTTTTAAGGATCTGACGACTTACAGAGAATCTGGCTGTTGTTACCAGCCTTGCAAAGAAAGCGCCATCAATACGACAAAAAACAGAAATGACCGCCGATCCCTAAAGGAAACACTGTGCAATGCCGGCTACCCATACGTAGCTGGCAGCCAAATGTATCAACGTTTCTTTAGAAAGATTGCGGTCATTTTTGATTAGTATTTTGTAAGGGACTGACCGTCTGCCGGTAAGCGACCTCTCATGATTACTGATTGTTTTCCAACCAGTCAGACTGTCCTCATCGGATACTACATCCGCGCAAGACGAACGATCCTGCCGCCCATCGGGAACTGCAGCAGCTCTTCTTTCGTAAAACAGCGCAGCTTCAGGATCAGAAAACCATAGACTCCCACAGCAATGACAAGAGCTGCAGTTAGTGGTATCAGCACTGACCCGCCTGTAATCCAGTGCAGCAGCCGATAGACACACCATGTCACTACTCCCATTACCGCGGCAGCCAGGAAAGGTAGCAGAAAGGAACGTTTCCAGTCCCACTGATTTTTCAGAATGGCAGTAATGGATCTCATGTTCAGGATGCAGACGATCAGTGGGAAGGTGACATTTCCGATAATCAGTGCATAAACCCCAAGACCTGTTAATTTCAGCAGCGTAATCAGCAAAACAATATGAATGACCAGTGAAATCGCGGAATGGATTACCGGAATCTTCATATGGCTGCTCCCCTGAAGAATCGAGGAAGTAATCGTGGACAACGCGTAAAAAACAACAGCTGAAGAACCCGTCAGCATCAGCATGGCAGACATGTCCCTGTAATCCACCAGCCGTGGAAACAGAACCGTTACAATCGGTAGGCCGAGAACTGCCAGCCCTACAGCAGATGGAATCGCGATAGCCATATTGAATTTTACGACTGTATTGATCCGTTCGTTTGCCTCATCGTATTTTCCGATGATATAAGCAGCCGCAATCGAAGGAAGAGTTGAAGCTGCCATGGCGGTCGATACCGCAACCGGCAGATTGACCAGCTGAATATACTGGGTATGGAAAACTCCCTGTAAAGAGGCTGTCACCGCATCGCTCACTCCACCGGCTTTCATCATATTCCCGAAAATCAGGTCGTCAATTGTATTTCCAATCTGGTAGATCGTCTGACTCAGAATAATCGGAATCACTGTAAGGATCACCGCCTTGTAGATCAGTGAGTTGGAATCTTTTGCGTGCTGATCTTCCCGGCTTCCTCTGCTGAGCGCACCCCACCGGGTCAAAGTCAGTATAATAAAGAAAACCAGCGCAGTGGCTGCTCCGGACAGAGTTCCCAGTGTGCCTCCCGCTGCTGCCCAGGAATGGACTTCCCTGCTGCCCGCATACATCTGGGACAGACCATAAGCAGCCGCGATACTGACAATTGCGTTGATAATCTGCTCAAAGATCTGGGACGCAGCCGTTGGCCGCATATCGCCATGTCCTTGGAAAAAACCCCTGAAAACACCGAGCAGCGCCACGATGAATGCGGTTGGGGCCAGTACACGGAGCGGCCGGGAAAGTCCTTCCCTTACATAAAGTTCTTCAAGAAAACCTGCGCCAAACCAGAGCAGCGAACAGGCGGCGGCTCCAGCGATGAGTGCGAAACACAGCGCGCGAAAAAAGACACGCAGCTTATTATTGTACTGCTCCTGCGCAATTTTTTCGGAAATCAGCTTTGACACTGCCTGGGGCAGACTGTAAGAAGAAAGTGTCAAAGCAATATTATAAATCCCAAATGCGACAGAATAAATTCCATTTCCCTGATCTCCAAGGATATTCGCCATGGGAATCCGGTAGATAAAACCGATCAGTTTCGTAATGATGCCTGCCAGCGCAAGGATGCTCCCCTGCACGAACAGGCTTTTTTTCTGTGATTCGCTCATGAGTCCGTTCCTTCACAACGAAGCAGTATCACACTTCTGTCGTGAGTCCCGTGATCGATTTCAATGTTGGTACTTTCACTTTGTATCACAGGGCGGTCATTGACCGCATCCGTAAACACACTGACCTCGGAAATCTCATTAAATCCATGACTTCCCCATCTGTAATGCATCGGGATCGTCACAACCGGATCAATTTCATCCATTAGTTTCGCAGCGGCAGTTCCGTCAATAGTATAGAAACCACCCACCGGGATCAGCGCTGCGTCCAGTCCTTTCAGACTCTCCAGAATTACCGGATCGAGTTCCTGTCCGATGTCACCGAAATGCGCCACGCTCACGCCCTCTGCCTCAAAAATCGTGATTTTGTTGGAACCCCGCAGCGTTCCCTGCCGGTCGTCATGCCAGCAATCGATGGTCCGAATGTTGAAAGGACTGTCACCCGGTTCTTCAACGATTTTCACTGCTTTCAGATATGCATGATCTCCATGATCATGGCTTTTTAAAGCTGTTCCCGCAGTAAGTTGAAGTTCCGGATAGCCCGGCACGCCTTTATACGGATCAATTACAATGCTGTGTCCTTCACATTCCAAACGAAAGCAGGAATGCCCGAACCAAGTAACTTTTATCATAAAAATCTCCTGTTTCCTGTTTTGCCCGCCCCAGTGTAACGGTTTCCGAGAAATCCGTTTGTACTCTGATTATTCAATCTGCCTCTACTTTGACTGCAAAAATGCTTGATACGCTTTGTATCCCTGATAAATATCATACTTACTGGAAATTTCACACGGAGCATGCATGCAGAGTACCGGGACTCCACAGTCCAGTACATCCATACCTCTGTCCGCGAGAATATGAGCGATGGTGCCACCACCGCCTTCGTCCACCTTGCCGAGTTCTGAAAACTGATATTCTACTCCTGCGTCTTCAAAAATCCCTCTCACCTGTCCGACAAATTCAGCGTTGGCGTCCGATGCTCCCGATTTGCCCCGTGCTCCGGTGTACTTGTTAATATTGATTCCTTTTCCCAGAAAGGCGGAATTCTGTTTTTCCATAACCTCCGGGTAACTCGGATCAAATGCAGCGGTAACATCCGCGGAAAGAACCCTGGACGCGGAAAAAGACTGCTGAAGGCCGTAAGGACTGAGAATTCCGGATTTTTCCAGAAGCATCATGACGAAAAGCTCGAAATTGCGGGATGCCATGCCTGTGTTGCCCACACTGCCAATTTCTTCTTTGTCGGAAAAAATACACACTGCGGTTCTCTCCGGAACCTGTTCCAGATCCAAAAGTCCCCTCAGACCAGGATACGCGCATACCCTGTCATCCTGTCCATATCCGGCGATCAGGCCTCCGTCAAATCCCAGGGATCTGGCTTTGGCTGCAGGAACTGCTTCGATTTCAGCACTGGTGAAATCCGCTTCCTCCATACCGTATTTTTCTTTCAGGATTTTCAAAATACCGTTCTTAACCTTGTTTTCCTCAGCTTCTTCATCCGGAATTGAACCGACAATAATGTTCAGCTTTTCCGCCTGAACACCTTCGGAAAGCTTTTTGGCATTCTGCTTTGCAGCCAGATGCGGGAGAAGGTCCGAAACCAGGAATACCGGATCGCCTTCATCTTCTCCAATACGGATTTCCTGTGTACGTCCATCGCAAAATACCACCACTCCATGCAGCGCAAGAGGCACTGTGGTCCATTGGTACTTTTTGATGCCACCGTAATAATGCGTCTTGAAAAGGGCAAGGCCGTTATCTTCGTAAAGCGGTTCCTGCTTAAGATCCAGGCGCGGACAATCAATATGTGCACCTACTGCGTTGAATCCCTTCGTCAGTTTTTCTGTTCCGATCACCGCCATATACACAGACTTTCCGCGATTGACATAGTAAACTTTATCTCCCGGATGCAACACCTCTACCTGACTGATATCAACAAAACCGGCCTGCTCAGCCATCTTCCTGATTTCAATGGCCGCTTCGCGTTCGGTTTTCGCGGTATTGATAAAGTCAATATACTCGTCCGCGAAATTCAGGATCTTTTCCTTTTCCTCGTCGCTGACGGACTCCCATCCCTTTTTCTTCTCGTCTGCCATTCACTAACTCCTTTGCAGAAACACAACGGAAACGCTGATTAATTCGTCTGCACAGCGTTTCCCCTTTAATCAGTGTTTCCTAAGATACTCCTTTTCAGTCATCGAATAGCCGGAAAGAATCTGCGCGCGTACAGGATAGATTCTCCATGGAATACTCCGAACACAGATATCCCGGTTATTCTGAATAAGTATTTTAACATATAATGAAATGATTTTACAGTAAAGCAGCAACCGCCTGATCAACATTTTCCATGTTTTCTGTCGGTTCAAACCGGGAAACCACATTTCCTTCCCTGTCGACCAGGAACTTTGTGAAATTCCATTTGATATCCGGATTGTTTTTATAATCTTTATCGATTTTTTTCAACATCGCTCCCATCATGAGAGCTTTCGGACCTTTACCGAATCCCTGAAAGCCGGCCTGGGATTTCAGATATGTAAATAAAGGAAGCGCGTTTTCCCCGTTGACATCTGATTTTTTCATCTGAGGAAACATCGTATTGTAGTGAAGAGTACAAAACTCATGTATTTCCTCATCCGTGCCCGGCGTCTGGCCGGCAAACTGATTGCACGGAATGTCCAGTATTTCCAGACCTTTTTCATGATACTTTTCATACATATCCTCAATATCCTTATACTGAGGAGTGAAGCCGCACCCCGTCGCGGTATTGACAATCAGCAGGACCTTTCCGCGAAAATCCTCCAGAGACACTTCTCCGCCTTTTGTATCAGGTACAGTATATTCATAAATCGACATTGACTACCTTCCTTTCTTTCCTATCGGGAACTGCCCTCCACCTCCGGTTTCTCCGGATTAGTCAGGACAGACAAATTAATTATATGTATTATTACCCATAGCCCTTATATGTTAATTGTTTTTTCTTATTATTCATTGAAGAAAAATCTTTCGAATGATAGACTCCCCTTACAGGACTTTTTCAAAAGAACGACATAATTTGAAATCATTTTTTCTCTATTTGAAATAAGATAAACTTATGAAGACGGCAAATCTCTTTCCACTACCGTCTTCAGGAAAGGAATCAATCATGGCTGACATCGATTATACTATTGTCAAGCACTTTGGAGTGATCAGCGAAAGCCGGAGCGGATGGAAAAAAGAGCTGAATCTGATCAGTTGGAACGGACGGGATCCAAAATATGATATCCGTGACTGGTCCCAGGATCATGAAAAAATGGGCAAAGGGATCACCCTCACCGGCGAACAATTGGCTGCACTTATAAAACTGGCGGAGGAAATCGAATGGTAATTCTTGAAGAATTTGATCCGGATCATTCCGCCATTATCGATCCTCCCCATGTTTCCTTTCCGGATGGTTTTTTCCCTGACACCGCAATCAGCTGCTTTACACCAGGTATGTTTCGCACACTCCTGCTGGATATCTGCGGCGGATCCGGTCAGCCGGCAGTATTCACCACCGGAATAGGGAGACCCGTTTATTTCGGCATATATAAAGGAAAAAAACTGGCTTTTTATCAGTCTCCTGTCGGAGCGCCCGCATGTGCTGCGGTTCTGGAAGAAATCTATGCCATGGGGGCCGGTAAAGTCATTGTCTTCGGAACTTGTGGAGTACTGGATCGAAACATTCCGGACGGATCTGTCATCATTCCGGACAG
>JAEIGA010019541.1_pt1 | contig 10329 bp, 8 predicted proteins | sample 9270691 | NCBI WGS metagenome assembly JAEIGA01 (sample SAMN17057246, study PRJNA624740) | gut metagenome | biome: biome; isolation source: fecal sample | host: Bos grunniens | place: China: Xizang | collected 2019
GATGGCTTTCAAAAGTGCGTAGCAATCATTTTACCGACGACAAGCGGCGACCCCACAAATTTCGCCTTGCGGCACATTTGGGCTCCACCTTTTGGGTGACAAAAGGTGGATACATCTTAAGATGTAGTTTATAACATAAAAGTGGCAAAAAAAAGCAGTCCTCAAGGACTGCCTTATTATTTAAGTAGTAACGCCGAAAGAAACTTATTAGGAATCTCTTACGCCAGCGACTGCATCTCTATAAGGTGGGCATAAATACCACCCTTGGCAACGAGTTCAGAGTGTGTACCCTGCTCGGCGATGCGGCCCTGATCGATGACGATGATGCGGTCGGCATTGTGGATGGTCGAGAGGCGGTGAGCAATAACCACCGATGTGCGACCCTCCAGAAGCGTTGTGAGTGCCTCCTGAACCAGCTTCTCGCTCTCGGTGTCGAGAGCCGATGTAGCCTCGTCGAGGATCAGAATCTCGGGGTTACGCAGCACGGCGCGTGCAATGCTCAGGCGCTGACGCTGACCTCCCGAGAGCTTGGTGCCTCGGTCGCCGATGTTGGTGTCGTAGCCCTTCTCGCTCTGCATAATGAAGTCGTGGGCATTGGCCACCTTCGCTGCGGCAATAATCTGCTCCAGCGTGGCATCCTCGCGACCCATAGCGATATTGTTGCGGATGGTGTCGTTGAAGAGCGTTGTCTCCTGCGACACTATACCCATATGCTCGCGCAGGCTCTCCTGCGTGTAGTCGGCGATGGGACGGCCATCGATATATACCTGTCCACTCTCCACATCGTAGAAGCGGGGAATAAGCTCGCTCAAGGTCGATTTACCACCTCCCGAGGGGCCCACCAGTGCTACGGTCTCGCCCTTGCGCACCTCGAACGAAATGTCGTGCAGAATCTGGCGTGACTCGTCATAGCGGAAGCCTATAGAGCGGAACTCTATCTTATCCTTGAACTCCTTCAGCTCCACAGCATCGGCCTTATCCTTCACGGCGCTCTCGGCGTCGATAATTGAGAATACACGCTCACCGGCGGCAATACCCTGATTGATGTTGGCAAACTGGTCGATAAACGAACGCAAGGGGCGTGTGAGCTGCGAGAAGGCTGCAATATATGCCACAAAGCCCGAAGCCAGCAACGCTCCGCTCTGCACCAGCGAACCACCGAAGACCAGCACCACCGAGATAGCCGTAATACCGAGGAACTCGCTCATGGGCGATGCCAGCTGCTGCTTGCGCGCCATCGAGATGAGGATGCCCGACATCTCGGCATTTATCGAACGGAACTTACCGCATATATAGTCGAAGGCGTTGTAGCTCTTCATTGTCTTCACACCCGAGAGCGACTCCTCCATAACGCTCACCATATCGCCCATACGCTCCTGACCACGCTGCGCGGGGTGGCGCAGACGCTTCACGATGGAGCCGATCAATATACCCACAACGGGCAGGTAGAGGATAGAGAAGACCGTGAGCTGCCACGATATGCCCACCATCAGCGCCACATAGCCAAAGATAAGGAAGGGCTCGCGGAAGGCCACCTGCAGGGTGTTGGTGATGCAGAACTGCACGATCATCACATCCGAGGTGATCTTCGACATTATGTCGCCCTTGCGCTGGTCGCTGAAGTAACCTACGTTCATACCCATCGTGCGCTCGAACATCTCGTTACGCATACGCTGCAGCGTGCGGGTACGCATCACCTCGACGGTCATCGAGCCCAGATAGCGGAACAGGTTGCTCAACACATTCGACAGAATGAGGATACCAGCCAGCAGACCCAGCAGACGTGTCACGCTGTACTCCGCACCAAAGATCTGCGTATAGACGAAGTTCAGGGCGCTGTTCAGCGTCTCGATATTAAATTCGATGGCAGGAAACTCATACACGGGCTGGAAGACGTAGCCCTCGTCGAAGAGTGTACCGATGATGGGGATGATCATCGTGTAGGTGAAGGTGTTGAAAATGGCGTGCAACACCGAGTAGAAAAAGTAAGGTATAGCATAGCGACTCAGGGGCGAAGCGAAGCCCAGCAGTCGCAGGTAGGTTTTCATCATAATTGGTAGTATATTATTTTGCTTCTGTACCTTTTTGTGTTAAAGTAGGGGATCTCTCTTCTCGCGGCATACACCCTGCGGCCAAGGCCGCATTTGCAAATCTGACCCACCCTCTAAATCCCCCGCCTCAGGCAGGGGACTTTGGTCGCTACGCTCCGAAGGGTGCACAACCAAAGGTAGTCTGTTTTCTCGTTCCTCTTTTATAGCAGTCCCTCGCTGGCATACTCCTCGACGGCAGCCTCAAAGCGGGCGATAGTCTCTTCCATCGACACAAAGGACTTGCCTCCGGCGGCATTCTTGTGTCCGCCACCCTCGAAGTAACGTGCGGCAAAGAGGTTTACATCGACATTGCCACGCGAGCGCAGCGACACGCGGATGAAGTCCGAGTGCTCGATGAAGATGGCCGACATGCGCATCTTCTTCACCGTGAGCGGGTAGTTGACAAATCCCTCGCTGTCGCCCTGCTGGAACCAGAAGCGACGCATCTCATCCTCGGTGAGCGACATATGTGATACGGTGCCCTTGCGCAGGAATTTCATCTTGCGGTTGATAACATAACCGAAGAGTCGGGCACGACCCTCGGTGAAGGAGTTATATACGTTGTTATATATCTGCGGAATATCTATGCCCGTAGCCGACAAAACAGCCAGCGCACGGTAAAGGTCGGGCGTAAGGTTCGAGAACGAGAAGTTACCCGTGTCGGTCATCATACCCACATATATCACCTCGGCCTGCGATGCCGTAACGCTCTCCGCTCCCCACAATGCCTCGATGAGTTTATATACGAGATATGATGTGCTCGATGCCTCGGGGTGTGAGAAGATGATGTCGAACGACTGCGAAGGGTTGAGATGGTGATCCACCAGCACACGACGTGCCGAGCTATTCTTCACCACCACATCGCCCAGTGCATCCAGACGCGAGAGGGTGTGGAAGTCGAGACAGAAGATTGCATCAGCCTCGGCAATGGCCTGCTGAGCCTTGTCGGCCTCGTTCCTGTAGATCACGATGTCGCGTATGCCCGTCATCCAATCCAGATAGTAGGGGTACTTGTTGGGTACGATGCACGTCACCGAGTGACCACGCTGGCGCAGAGCCTCGGCCCACGCAATTGACGAGCCCACGGCATCGCCATCGGGATTGGTATGTGAGAGTACGACCATCTTCTGTGGCGCACCCTCAATCAGGGAGCGTAACGCGTCTATGCTTTGTTGCGATAATTCCATATCGTAAATTTTATTCCTTTTTGCTCCTTGCCGCACTGCGACAACCGCTTTTGTGGCGGCAAAGATAGTAATTATTGGTCATTTGGGACACTCCCCATTGTACCATATGTTGTCTTAATAGGTCTCTTCGAGTGTTGTTTTGCCCTCGCGATTGACTATTTTTACATAAACACCCTCCTTTGACGAGCGTACCAGCATGGCACTCACATTGTCGTTGGCGATGATGGGGAACTCCACCACACCCTCCTGTGGGGGAAATACCACGTGTGAGTGCAGGTGAGCCGATAACATAACGTCAATATCGGCCTTATTCAGTATGGGCAGCAGCAACTCGCCCAGATGGGCATTGCCACGCCACGTCATAAGGTCGGGTACACGTTTAGCATTCTGCTCCACCTGAGCCATACGCTCCACCGTGGGCGGAATGTGCACGATGACAATGCGACGCTCGGCACGACGAAACTCCTTGCTGCGCACAACCTCCTTAAGCCACTCGGCCTGCTCCTCGCGGTAGCGGTCGAAATCGACCAGACCAGCATATACGGGGTGCTCGTCGTCCTTATCCTCGCCACAGTCGAGCATCACAACGGCCGTTGTGCCGAAGTAATAGACACCGTAGTAGCGACCCTCGCGGGTGTTGTGGATGTAGTTGCCATACTCGCGAGCCAAATGACCGCGTGTCTCGTGGTTGCCACGCACCACGGCAAAAGGCTTGTGGCGGGCAAACTTCTCAACCGACACGTCGATAAAACTCGTAAAGGGCTGTCCCTCACGCGAGTAGTGACTCATAATGTCGCCATTGTAGAAGACCATATCGGCCTCATCCATAGGCATCAGATCGAGCAGGTCGGCGCATTTCTTCGCATCGTCGTGTATGTCGTTTGCCACAACGAAGGTCACCTCGTCGGCCTTGGGGTCGAAGGTGCGAAAGTCATACCACTCGCTCGCTATCTCCTCGCCAAAGACCACCTTGTAGGGCTCGAACGAGAGCATCTGCTTCGAGATGATGCGATACTCATACTCCGTGGCGGGCTTCAAACCCTCGATGGCGATAGAGTTCAGTGTATTATCAGCCTCGAACAATCCATCCTTCGACGTGCGACACAGACGCACCTCGCTACTGCCCTTCTCGCGTATCTCCACACCCGAAAATCCACGGTCGGAGGTGGTGAAGCATACAATCACGCCATCGTACGTGAGTCCCTGCAGATAGGGCCCATGGTTGATGGTGTAGCTCCTGCCCTGCGCCACGATGCCTGCGGGCAGCAGCAACAAAAGGGCAACGAGTAAGATACGGGCTTTATATATACTGGCAAAAAAGGTCTTCATACGGGGCTAATAACTCTTTACTCGGCCTGCGCGGGCTCCTCAACGCGGATATACATGCCACGTTTCTTCACATCACGCTGCACCAACTTATGCTGTTTCATGGGCTGAGGCAGCATCTCCACGCTTGCTCGGGTAGATGACTCGGCTGAAGCAGACGATGCAAAGAGTGACGAACCACAAATCTGCATTACAGCCTCCTCGAGTGCGATATCGTTCTTCACGTCATCCCAAGTTGTAAGAGGAATGGGGAAGTAGTTACATCTCGACTGCAGCTTCGACGAAACAGAGCTATTCTCTGCAAGAGCCGCGAGGTTTACCTCGGGAACAATACCCTCACCATAATCCGAGAAGCCCTTGCCGTTCTCGTTCATGAAGGTGATGGGAGAGAACTCGTATGTCTCGCCATCGAAGCTCTTCTCCGTAACCTCCATACCGCAGTTCTTACCCTCGGTGGTGTTACCAATCAGTGTCACCTCAACATCCAGACCACGCAAACCTACGATAACCATCTCACTTGCCGAAGCGGTATTCTCCGAGCAGATAAGATAGAGCTTCTTGATGCCGATATTGGGCAGATCCTTGAGTGTTGTCTGACCGCTGGGTCTGTAATTCTTCTCCAGCGAGATCTCCTGATCCGAATATACCTTGTTGTTGGGGTTGTGCTTCAGGCGTGCATAGATCTTGTCGGGATGCACATAGCTCTCGTCGAGCAGCATGCTGGCCAAAAGTATACTTGAGTTAACATGGCCACCACCATTGGCACGCAGGTCGAGAATCATATCTGTTACACCCTCCTCGGCCAGTGACTGCATAGCCTCCACAAGAGCATCGTCGAAGTCGCCGTCAAATGAAAGGTATGAGAGGTAGCCGATCTTCTTGTCGCCTACGTTGTATTTCTGCTTGTCGATATCCAGAACACCGCTATATGCCACAGGGTTAGCCTCATAGGCTGATGGAGCAAGATCAAAATCCTTATACTCATACTCCTTCGCCTCGTCGTTATACGTGCGAGCCGTGATGGTTACGCTGCCCGAGGGCTCATAGAAAAGCGAGTAGAAGATATCGGAATAACTGCTCTGTGTAATCGTCTTGCCATCCACCTTCAGAAGTACGTCACCACGACGCAATCCTGCCTCGGCAGCAGCCGATCCGGCATAGGTGTGCTCGACTACGAAGCCGTAATCGCCCTCGCCGTAGCCCTCGATATTTGAGACACTTACAACATAGTAGCAAGGCTCGATGCCATAACCCGTAACGGTAGGAAACGATGCACGTGTCGCAGCCCTGCTGCTGCCCACATGCTGAATATTTGAGTAGATATAACGGTCAGCACCTGTACCGCCACCATCGTCCATGTTGGTAGTCATGCTCAAAAGTGTAGCACCGAGATACTTATCCCACTCCAGCGTGCGGTCGAAGCTACTGTGCTTGTTGTTGTACTCATCCAACCACATATACTCCTTCTGCAGACGCTCGTCCATCCACTTCACAACCTCGCTGACCTGCTTTCCCGGCGGGGGTGTGGGGGTAGGTGAGGGTGATGGAGTTGGTGCGGGAGGTACGGGATCCTCGCCACAAGAAGCCATAAAAGCGAATGATGAAACAGCCGCAAAGCCGAGCAATGCACGACGCAGCATGGTGGTGTAAGATGATGCTCTTCTCATATACCTGAAGTTTATTAGTTCAAATTATTATGGTTAGTAATTTTCAAAGATACATAAATTTATTTATTTCTCTGCGTTTTGTTCCAAAAAGTGACGGCAGAAGGCTGTAATACCGCATTTTGCGCACTTTGGCGAGCGGGCTGTGCAGACATAACGGCCATGCAGAATGAGCCAGTGGTGCGCTATGGGCAGCAGATGCGAGGGTATGTGTCGCTCCAGCTGACGCTCGGTCTGCAGCGGAGTCTTTGCCCCACGCGTAAGACCTATGCGTGCCGCCACACGGAAGACATGGGTATCGACAGGCATAACCTCCTTCTGCCATATCACCGCACCTATCACATTGGCCGTCTTGCGTCCCACGCCCGGCAGGCGCTGCAGATCGTCCAGATCGCTGGGCACCTCGCCCGAGAACTCCTCCACAAGCATACGAGCCATCGAAGCCAGGTGGCGAGCCTTGTTGTTGGGATAGGAGATGCTGCGTATATATGGAAAAATATCCTCGGCTGTGGCTTCGGCCATAGCTTCCGCTGTCGGGTAGGCCTCAAACAGGGCGGGCGTAGTGAGGTTCACACGCTTGTCGGTGCACTGCGCCGAGAGAATCACCGCCACCAGCAACTCAAAGGGGTTAGAGTAGTTGAGTTCGCTCTCTGCCACAGGCATAGTATCTTGAAAATAGGCTATTACGCCATCATATCGCTCCTTGATTCGCATAGAAAGTATCTTTTTCACAAATATACGAAAAAAACGAGACTCCCCGATGTGGGAAGCCTCGCTATAGCAGGTTTTATGCGATATTACTCGATTGTGATTGAGTTCAGAAGCTCCAGACGGCCATCGGCAATAAGCTTTACGATCAGCTCGCCGAAGAGCGTATTCTGCCATGCAAACCACTTACGCGTAAAGTTTGTGGGATCGTCCACGTTGAATGACTCGTGCATAAAGCCGGTGCCGGCATCGGTGCGCATCAACATCTCGATACACCACTTGATCTCAGCGTCGTTGTCCGATGTGAAGGCCTTCATCATAATGCTCATAGGCCACGCCATATCGTAGCCGATGTGCGGTCCGCCGATTCCCTCGCCCGCCTTGCCACGGAAGAAGTAGGGGTTACTCTCGCTCCACACAAAGCGGCGTGTATTGGCGTAGATCGCGGGGTCGATAACCTCAGGATTGAGGTAGTCCATAGCCAAAAGGCTGGGCACGTTGGCGTCGTCCATAAACAGCTGGTTGCCAAAGCCATCCACCTCGAAGGCGTAGATCTGACCAAACTTGGGGTGGTCGTAGATGGCATACTCCTCCAAAGCCGCGGCTACCTCCTCGGCCAGAGCCTTGCACTCCGCAGCCAGCGCCGTGTCATTGTTCACCTTAGTGAGAATCTCGGCAGCCTTCTGCAGTGCCGACACAGCAAAGAAGTTAGAGGGGATGAGGAACTGCAACACCGTAGCATCGTCCGAAGGTCGGAACGACGATACGATAAGACCCACGGGGTTTACCGGTGCTCCCAAGCCATCGTTTGAGAGGGTGTCGAACTGACGGTCCGTAACACGCAGGAAGGTGTAGGGACCATTGCCCTCCTTACGCTGCTGCTCCTTGAAGGTCTTTAATACATTTTGCATAGCGGCTAACCATGTATCATCGAAGATTGACGTGTCGCCCGTAGTCAACCAATAGTAGTAGGCCAGACGGATAGGGTAGCACAATGAGTCGATCTCATACTTGCGCTCGTGCAGCTCGGGCTTCATATCGGTGCGGTCGCTCATCCAGCCCGTACCGGTAGGGCCATCGTTGAAGGCATTGGCGTAGGGGTCGATGTTGATCGAGAGGAACTGACGGTTAATAACGCCCGCCAGCATACTCTTCAGAGCCTCATCGTCGTTGGCATACTGAACGTAGGGCCACACCTGTGCGCCCGAGTCGCGCAGCCACATGGCGTGAATGTCGCCCGTATATACAAATGTATCGTGCTTGCCATCCATTTCGCGGTAGTGCACCGTAGTGTCCAGTGTGTTGGGGAAGCAGTTGGAGAACATCCACGCCAGACGCTTGTTTGTAAGCAGCGACGTCACTCGCTCAATCTCGGCCTCCACGGCACTGGATGTGAAGAGGCGCTCACCCTCGGCAGGGCGCTGGCATATGTACTCTCCGTTCTGCATAGGTGCTGCCGTAGCGGCAACCGAAGAGTAATCGGTAAGGGGTTCTGACTCCGACGTGGGAGCCGACTTAGAGTCGCACGCAACGACTGCGAGCGACACAGCAATGGATAAAATCAGGTGATTAAATTTCATAAAAACTGGTTTTCGTTGTTTATTTGGGTGGAAAGTTACCACTTTTTTCGCAAAAAAGAGTTTTTTCGCTTAACTTTGGCTGCATAGAATACAAACCAAACATAAAGAATATAAAGAATTAAGATGCAGAACAGATACTTAGCATCAAAACCCCGTTACGAGATCCTGGACGGACTGCGTGGCGTGGCGGCGGTCGTAATACTTGTATATCACCTCTTCGAGGCTTGTGGCACGGTCTTGGGTCACGCCTATCTGGGAGTTGATTTCTTTTTCGCTCTCTCGGGTTTTGTTATTGGCTACGCCTACGACGACCGCTGGGACAGAATGAGCGTTGGCGACTTCTTCAAGCGCCGTCTTGTGCGCCTGCACCCTATGCTCATTATGGGTACGACAGTAGGTTTTCTGCTCTACTACTTTGGCAAGTGTGAGGCCTTCCCCTACATAGGCACACAGCCCTGGTGGTGGGTGGTGGTGATGTATCTCTACACCTGCCTGATGTTGCCCATGGCTCGAGAGTGGGATCTGCGTGGCTGGGACGACACCAACTCATTCAACGGCAGCACGTGGTCGTTGCAGTGGGAATATATCGCCAACATACTCTACGCTCTGGTTCTGCGCTTCCTGCCCAAGGCGGCACTCATCGCACTGACGGCGGTGGCGGCAATGGGTACGATCGACATCACGTTCAACCTCGATATGCTGGGTCTGCTGGAGGGTCGTTTTGGTGCTCCCAACACAGTAAATGGCGGCTGGAATCTATCGTCGCAGGAGTTATACGTTGGTGCTGTGCGACTGGCTTATCCGTTCCTAATGGGACTGCTGCTCTCGCGCCTTAAGGTTGCAATCAAGGTGCGTGGTGCCTTTGCACTCTGCTCTTTGCTGGTGGCAGTGATGATGCTGTGGCCCGTGATGGAGGGCAGTGTGAATGGCATCTACGAGGCGGCGTGCATCCTTATCCTTATACCCGCAATCGTGGCTATCGGTGCCGGTAGCACGGTGAGTGGCAAACCAATGACGAGCCTGTGCAAGTTCCTTGGCGAGATTTCATATCCTCTGTATATTACCCATCTGCCGCTCATATATATGCAACTGGCGTGGATGTCGAACAACCCCGATGCCACCACCGGCGAGGCTATCATGGTGGCTGTGGCGGTATTTGTTTTGTCAATCGGCTTGGCTTATGCTTCGCTCAAACTCTACGACCTGCCCGTGCGTGAGTGGCTCACCGAGCATTGGCTGAAGAGAAAGGCAAAGAAATAATAAACTCGAAAACCCTTTACGTTATGAAGTGGCCTATTATTGGTATTGTAATTTCGCTGGTACTTATTCTCGTTGGATTTTTAGGCGATTCTACACGTCTTACGATGGCAGGCGTAGTCTTTTTGATGTGTAATGTGGGTGTTATCATCGGCATCAAACTCAAGCAAAAAGAGCAATAGTTTCTGCACGGAAAGCACTTATTGGAGGCCATAGTGAAGAGGCGCGCAGGGTACAAAATGCCAAATTAAATTGGATTTTTGTACAAATGTTGTTATATTTGCACATCAAAGTGCCCTACGAGGTCGGCTTCAGCTCTCGTTTTTATGCGTTTTTGGCAGGGAAACAGGGCGGTGGAGCGTGTGCCGAGAGGGTTATTGTTAAACTAATTAGGATTACTTATGGATGATGGCTTTGGGTGCACGCATAGCGGCTGTGTCGTATCTCAATACGATACCATTCATCTATGGTATCCAGCACGAGGGTAATCTTCGCGCCGACCTTCTGTTGGCTCCCC
>JAEIGA010019542.1_pt1 | contig 10329 bp, 7 predicted proteins | sample 9270691 | NCBI WGS metagenome assembly JAEIGA01 (sample SAMN17057246, study PRJNA624740) | gut metagenome | biome: biome; isolation source: fecal sample | host: Bos grunniens | place: China: Xizang | collected 2019
AGCTGAGCATCAAGATGATACTGAACAAAGCACCAGAAATCCACAGCTGCCTTGTTTTCCTGGCAGAATGCAGCGATCTACTTTGCGTTATATTTCTTATGAGTCTTCAACTGAGTGAAGTTTGGAGTACCGTTCATGTCACGAAGCACACAGAATGCAGCATAAGGAAGGAGCCAATGGCTGTTCGCTTCCATAAACACCTGATATGCCTTGGTTGCAGATAGCTTCTCAAATTTCTTGTCAAAAGCCTTTCTGAGAAGTTCAAGCTTAGCATTGTTCACTCTCTCATAATCAATCTGAGGAAGAGCATTGAGCTCTGCCTGAAGCTCCTTGTAAGCCTTGGTCACAGGAACGCCAGCTGCAGGAAGATTGATGAACTGCGGATGAAGGGCGAAAGTAGAGTTTGCATTGTAAGGATACGAATCCTCCCATGTGCCTGTCATCGTGGTGTCGGTGATAGGAAGAAGCTGAAGAACGCTCTGTCCTGTAGATGCAGCCCAATCCACCATCTTCTTAAGATCAAGGAACTCTCCTACTCCGAAGTCATCCTCACTTCTAAGAGAGAATACCGGAATAGCTGTACCAGCTCCCTTCCACTGTCTTCCGCCAAAACGAGGCTCTAAAGATGCCTCAACAAAGAACTCACCCTTTGCAGGAAGATAACCGAACACGCGGTTATCACACTCCTCCCAAGCAATTGGCTGGAGAGTATATTTATCAGCAATCAGAAGTTTATAAAGGAACGGCTCCTCAACTTCAAGTCCGAGAGTCCAAACTGGAAAGTTACTGTCATCAAAAGGAATAACCTTTGACCACTTGCCAAGAGCCTTTGTGCTGCCTGCCAAAGCAAGAACCTCATTTGGACGAAGAACTGGAGCTGCAACCTGCATGAGAACATTTGGAGTTCCTGCAGCTGCCTTAGCCTTTGACTCAACTCTTCTGAAAATACCCTTTGTAAATGCTGAAGAGTAGAATGGAGCATCTGCAGGGCGGTCCTGCCAACGATCACACACTACAAGAGTCTTTGCTGTTACACCTTTCAATGAAAGAGTATGCACACCCCACTCAGTACGGACTACTGCTCCGTCACAAACAACCTCATAGTTGTACTCTACTGGCTGGGCAGCGCTGAACTTCGGAAGCTCGAGCCTCCATAATCCATCTGCGACATAAGACATCGGATGTCTCTTACCGCCAAGACACAAGACGAGTTCTTCGCCCCAGGATGTCTTGTATTCAATGCTGATTGTTAGTTTCATATTTATGTGTTTATATAATTATTTCAATGTCAATTAACTATTTACTTCTTTCCAGAGAGTGCAGAAATATGAAAATATGTCTACGTTACCCCATTCCTAAATCCCTTCCCTCGGGGAAGGGACTTGCTATCGCTTCGCTCAAACTCTCGTGTTTATATAATTATTTCAATGTCACTTAACTATTGAGCTTTTTCACATTAAGTATAGGTATCACAAACGAGAGCAATACTGCTAAAAGCCAGAATATCGCTACTGGAGTAAAATTATACCCCTCGGCAGTCATATTTCTGTCAATCAATAAGCCGCTTATAATGTTCTGAAGTCCTATAGTCATATAACTTGATATACCCACAACGCCAAGGGCTGCACCTGTAGCCTTGCGCGGCACGATATCTATTGCCATCAATCCACTCACCACGCAATAAAGCACTCCGATAGCCAAGCTGAAGACAGACACATACACTGCCATCATTACCTTATCTCCATCTGCAAAAAGGAACAGAGCCAATGCTGCTAGAGCCACAAATCCCGAAACAAGAGCCGGACGCACCCTATTTCCCTTAAAGACAACATCCGAAAGCCATCCAGCTCCGACGGTTCCCAAAATTGCAAATACTGCAGAGAAACCGATTATCCAGCTGGCAGTCTCCAATGAATATCCGCGACCACCCTGAAGATAAAGCACTCCCCACTCCATCAAACCATACTTCGTAAGATTGATCAGGGCACAAGAAATAGCGATTACCCATATAGCAGGGCTCTTAAGGACCATTTTCTGGATTTCCTTAGTCGGCATCTTATCCACAGGACGAACCTCTTCACCAGAAATCTCCTGAATAGACGGAAGTCCCTTGCTCTGCGGCGTATCTGACACACTCGCCAGGATAATTCCCACTCCGAGGAAGCCACCTATGGCAGAAACAATGAATCCATATTCCCATCCGAATGCTGCCACAACAGATCCGGTCACCGCCATTGACAATGCCTCACCGATGTATGGAGTAGAACAGAAAATGCTATAGAATGTACCTCTACGGCTCTGAGGGAACCACCTCGAAAGACTGACAATTCCCGACGGAGAACCCATCGACAACACCCAGCCATTAAAGCCCCAAAGAAGCACAAATACCACATATATCAGCCAACCCGGTAATCCGACGTATCCGTCAGCCAAGCCCATAACTCCCATCAGAAGATTGATTACAGAAGAAATCAACAGACCTGTAGCCATAAACCTGCGGGCATTGCAATAATCCGCTATGAATCCATTGAGAAATTTACCGATGGCATATACAAAATAAAAGGCTGATGCGATGATTCCGAGTTCACTGGCAGAGAAGATCCCCTCATCAATGAGCGGTTTCTTGACCACTCCCATGCTCAGGCGGCAAAGATAGAAGAGGCTATATGCAGCAGTAGCGCCCCAGAATGTCCTGTTTCTGAGACGAGTATATCTTGCTTTCACCTCTGCTTCCGGAACTGTATTGCCAGAAGGCTTACTAACTCTATAGAATGAGTATAGACCCATAAGAAATCAAATCACCACGCGTGCATGAACGCAGTTTACAAAGTTAGAAATTTTGAACATTTTTTTATAAATTCGCCTCGCAATTCCGACAAATGGCGGATTTTTGCTGACGAAAGGATAAAAATAACTGATATAAATAACACTATGAAACGTTTGATTCTATTATTTGCAGCTGCTGCGCTTTCTCTTTCCGCACTAGCTCAGACTCCTAAGAACGTTAAATACGTCTTCACTGAGGCTTCAGAACTCAACCTCATCGGTAAGATTCACGACAACACTCCGAATCCTTATCACAGAGTGGACACTGTAAAGTACAAGGGATTCACTGCGAGTGAAAACAAACAGGTGCGCTGTCCTGCAGGTATGGCAGTACTTTTCAAGACAAACTCAACAGTAATTACAGTAAAGACTGACTTCGGTTGGGAGTGGGAATCTGTATCAACAATGCCAATTGCATACAGAGGATATGACCTCTATATCAAGAAAGACGGCAAATGGATTTATGCAGAATCAGGCGCAACAAAACACGGAAGCAAGAGCGAGGACAACCTAGTGATTATCAGAAATATGGATGACTCTGAGAAAGAGTGCATGCTCTATCTCCCTATCTACTCAGAGGTTTATTCAGTACAGATCGGTATTCAGGAGGGGGCTAAGATCGAACCACTTGAGTCTCCATTCAAACATCGTATAGGAATCTTCGGTTCCAGCTTCACTCACGGCATAAGCACCAGCCGCGCAGGCATGAGCTATCCTATGCAGCTGATGCGCAGCACTGGCCTGCAGTTCCTCAGCTTAGGCTGCAGCGGTAACTGCAAGATGCAGCCATACTTTGCAGACGTACTATGCGATGCGAAGGTTGACGCATTCGTATTCGATTCGTTCTCAAATCCTGATGCTAAAATGATCGAGGAAAGACTTTTCCCTTTCATTGAAAAGATTCAGGCTGCACACCCTGGCATTCCGTTGATTTTCCAGCAGACCATTTATCGCGAAGGAAGAAACTTCTGTGTTACTACAGATAAGAGCGAAAGAGCAAAGCAGGAAACTGCTGCAAGACTCATGAAAGAAGCCTGTAAAAAGTACAAAGACGTCTATTTCATTGAGCCAAACGCATCTCTCCCTTCACATGAGACTTCAGTAGACGCAACTCATCCGGACGATTACGGTTACACTCTCTGGGCAAAATCCATTGAGCAGCCTCTCCTTGAAATTCTCAAGAAATACGGAATCACATGTCCTAAGACACGCCGGGACAACCCAAAATTCAATTGGGTAGAAGCATCCGACCTCACACTCTGCGGAAAACTTATGACAGACACTCCTAATCCTTATCACAGAGTAGATACAGTCAAATACAAAGGATTCACAAAGACAGAGAATTTCCAGGTCAGAATGTCATCAGGCATCAGCGTTGCCTTCAAGACCAACTCGACACAAATCCATATAATGACTGAATATGGTGAAGTTTCAAATCCTAACAACACCAACGGATTTTCAGCACGAGGCTACGATCTGTACATCAAGAAGGATGGCAGATGGCTGTATGCTGAATCTGGAGTAAGCGGCAACCTCAACCGCAGTTTCAAGCTCATAGAAAACATGGACAACTCCGAGAAGGAATGCCTTCTCTATCTTCCTCTCTACAGCGAGGTTAAAAGTGTCAGAATCGGAGTAGACAAAGAAGCGAAGATTGAGGCCATGGAGAATCCGTTCCGCCACCGCATCGGCATCTTTGGCTCAAGCTACACTCACGGCTCAAGCACATCACGCCCTGGAATGACATATCCGGCACTCTTCTCGAGAAACACAGGACTCCAGCTTCTCAGTCTGGGCTGCAGCGGTAACTGCAAGATGCAGGACTACTTCCGTAATGTTCTATGCGATGCAGATGTTGATGCATTCATCTTTGACACTTTCTCCAATCCAAGCGAGAATGAAATCCGTGAGCGTCTCATCCCATTCATCGAAGCACTTCAGGAGGCCCACCCCGGCAAACCGATCATCTTCCAGGCAACCATCCGCCGCGAAAGCAGAAACTTCAACCAGAAAAGCGAGCAGGAAGAGCAGAGCAGAATTGACCTCGTGGAGAAAATGATGAAGGATATCCTGGCAAAATATGAGCATGTGTATTTCATTCATCCGAATGCCACAGCTGATGACAATAATGCTACTGTAGACGCCACACATCCGGATAATTACGGATATAATCTCTGGGAACGCTCAATTGAAAAAGAAGTTCTTAAGATTCTGAAGAAATACGGTATCAGATAGTAGAAAATACTGATTTCCCGGCCTTTGCAGTCAAATAGATTGTACGGGCAAGAAGGTGAGCAAAATATGCCGCCATCAGGACATGCATAGCAAGACCGTCGTACCTCATAGGTGCGACGGTTTGTTTTTGCACCATGATAGTAAGACATAGAATACCAACGATCCACACCAGCGCAAAAGCTACAACAGCCCAAAGCATTGAATTTCGTAGACCCTTGGAAGCTGTAGCTCCGACAAAGATTCCATCCCATGTAAATGCAGCACAACCTACAGGTGGCATAAGAAGGAGCCATGGAAGAAAGGCGCGGGATGCTTCAATAACAGTGGTATCGGAAGTCATCATACGAAGCATAGGCACACCTGCAAAATGATATACCCCCATGAAAAGCACTGCCAGTCCCATACTCCAGATAAAAGTCCACTTTACACTCTGACCTAGCATCGAACGATCCTTGGCCCCGATATATTTTCCAACCAGAGCCTCTCCTGCATAAGCAAAACCATCCGTAAAATATGAGAATATCATCAGCAGCTTCATCATTATCGAGCTGACAGCAAGCAGCGTATCGCCATAGCGTGCGGATATGACAGTAAAGCCGATATATATGGCAATGAAACACAAAGAACGCACAAAAAGATTGGCATTCATCACAAAGAAACGCTTGGTCTCCCCACCTTTGAAAAGCCCTCTGACATCCTCTGCATCAAGCTTTGACATAGTATCCTTCCGATACTTAAAGGCAACAATAAGCAAAGAGACTATCAGGCCAGTCCACTGCGCAGTAACCGTTCCGGCTGCAACTCCACCAAAGCCCATTCCATGAATAATCTCATTACCTCCGATGGTCAATCCAAGAGCAAGGACAAAGCTCATCAGAATATTCACTCCATTGACAGTTATATCAGCCACCATAGCTGAAACACTATCCTGCATTCCTATAAACCAACCTTTCAGGGCCATCAGACTCAATGTAGCCGGGGCCGCCCAGATCCTTATAAAGAAATATTCAGAAGCCAGCTCACGAACCTGTGGAGTGCAATCCACCACAAGAAAAGCCGCCTTTACGAATATCCATTGAATTGCAAGAAGAACCAGAGCAATAGCTAGGGACATCCCGAGAGCCCTCGTCAAGATACGCGCACACTCTCTGCGGTCCCCTCGTCCATAAGCCTGAGCAGCTAGTCCGCCTGTGCCGACACGAAGGAATCCGAAATTCCAATAGAGAAGATCAAAAAGCATCGAACCGATGGCGATACCGCCGATCATGGTCGCAGCAGAGGCATCCAAGTGTCCGGCAATGGCTATATCTACCATACCCACAAGTGGTACGGTTATGTTTGCCAAAATACTCGGAATGGCTAATTTCAGGATGGATTTATTAACATTCATGGGAGGAGATCCTTCACTTCGTTCAGGATGACAGTTGGAAAGTTCAGGATGACAATTAGCGATATTTGCCTTCTTCGTCAAGCATACCGAGATAAGAAGAGTAGCGATCGTAACTGATAGCTCCCTCTTCCACAGCCTCTTTCACAGCACAGCCAGGCTCATGCGTATGAGTACAAGGAGTGAAGCGGCAGTTCTGTGCAGCCTCAAGCATCTCCGGGAAATATAGGGCGATTTCCTCTTTCTTGAGGTCAACCAGACCGAAGCCGCGAAGGCCTGGGGTGTCTACGATAAAGCCACCGCTTGAAAGCGAATACATCTCATAGAAAGTAGTGGTATGACGACCCTGTTCGTGGGCTGTAGAGATATCTCCCACACGCGGCTCCAATGAAGGATCAAGAGCCTTGATCAATGAGGATTTTCCAACTCCCGAAACGCCGGAAAAAAGTGACACTGCAGGCTTAGCCTGATCATAGTCCTCATTCAAACTTCCGTCAGGATTTCTCTTACCAGAAACCACATCGCGCAGGAGGTCAATTCCCTGCCCTGTATGCGCTGAGACATCGATTATGGGATATCCGGCACCCTGATAAATCTCATGGAAAGCGGCCAGCATATCCTCATGCTCCGGGCCATAAAGATCGCACTTGTTAAGCACAATTACAGGCGGCACATTATACACCTCGCAAGTAACGAGAAGACGATCAAGGAACGGCAATTTTACCTGCGGAAAATCGATAGTTACAACAAGGAAAGCTCTATCAAGATTTGCCGCAATGATATGCGACTGACGAGAAAGATTTGTAGACTTGCGAATTACGTAATTACGACGTTTATGAACGCCCGTGATAGCAGCAGAATTCTCCAAAGTAACATGTTCTGCAATTGATTCTGGCGCAGCACCTTCCGGAATTTCTGCCTCATAATCAACAACATCACCCACAGCCACCGGATTGGTAGCATTGCTGTCCTTCAAACGTATCTTACCCCTCAGCACCGCAGGAAACAGTTCCCACTGAGGAAGAGCGGAAAGCATATAATGACTTCCCGTATGCTTAACTACTGTCGCTTGTCCTTTTATAACCATACTGCAAATATAGCAATAGTTGTCATATTTACGCACTCCCCACAATTTGCCTTATAATGGGGCTGCTTTAAACGGATAATGCCATTAACAAACTATCGTTAAGGCAATTACCCGCCTCAAGCATCTGATTCCACATTAAATCCCAATAAATTCAAGAGCTCAAAAATCCGCCCCATGCACCCACAAGGCCTATTTTCAGAAATATCCGTTGACAATTTCGGTAAACGGATAAGTTCCTGAAACTTTGCAGCAGTCTAATTTATACGGATATGAAAACTGAGATTAACGAGAAAAGCATGAGGAGAGCAACTGGGAAAAGATATGCAGAACTTCTGTGCGACTTTATGTTCAAAAGGATTTTTGGTAGCGAGGCGAACAAGGATGTCCTGATAGGCTTCTTGAACATGGTATTGGAAGACACTGAGATTGTGGAGGTTGAATTCATCCCCACTGAGCACCAAGGATTTACAGAGGATGACAGAAAGGTGGTATTTGACATCGCATGCAAATGCAAGGATTCATCTTCCTTCATCATTGAAATGCAAAAGGGTTATCAAAAGTACTTCAGAGAAAGAGCTTTATACTACACCACCTACCCCATCAACGAACAAGGACGCAGGGCTCATGACAAGTTCATAAAGCAGAAGACTGAGGGGGAAACAGATAGTAAATTTAATTGGGACTACAATCTCAAACCTGTAACAGTCGTATCCATCCTAAACTTCAAATTCAATCATTGCGAAGAGTGGCCAAAAGAGCATTATCGTTCTTCATACCGTCTGCACGAAGACACATATAAAGAAATAATGACCGATGCAATTAGGTTCGTATTCCTGGAACTTGGACGTTTCAACAAGTACATCTGGGAACTCGAAACAACATTCGACAAATGGATGTACCTGCTGAAGCACATGCACGAGATGGTGGAGATTCCGAAAGAATTTGAGGATTCCAGATTCAAACGTTTGTTTTTACTCGCAGAAATTGATAATTTTACCGACGAAGAAAGAAAACAATACGAAGAATCACTAAAGAATATGGGCGATTACAATAACATAATCAACACTGCTACAGAAGAAGCGGAGAAAAGAGGCTTAGCCAGAGGACGAGAGGAAGGTAAAATCGAGACAATCAAAGCATTGATAGCGACAGGAGTATCGATGGAGTCGCTCGCATCAGCACTCAATCTTTCTGAGGAAGAAATAAAGTCGCTCGTATCGCAATAATAGGGCAACTTACAATATTCTATAAATCAATAAAAATCCCATAATCCAACACATATATAAATTTGTTGGGTTATGGGATTCAATGTACAAATTATCAAAACTATCGACGAGTACACCTTGATGACTTCGGAGCAGAAGGGCAACTATTAGCCTTACATGTTGACTTAACTTCAAATTGATAGCAAATAATAGCGGGAGTCACATATTCTTTACAAAAAGAAACCGTTTCCTTCATTGTTAATTCTTTTTAGATTTAACTTGCAAATACCCTCCCCATTTTGAAAAAACAAGACATTTTTTTGAAAAAATACTACGTATTTTAAGTATCTTTGCAGGTTATCACAAAAACATTCGTTATGATTACAGAAGTGAACATTGAAACCGCAATTAAGGAACTCTTTGGTGGGCTTAGATTTACTGCTGAACCGGCAGGTCTTTATGATCCGTTGAGGTATATGATGGACATCGGAGGTAAGAGAATCCGCCCGAGACTTTGCCTCACAGCATATGCTCTTTATAAGGACTCTCTCTCAGAAGAAATCCTATCTCCTGCTGCAGCAATCGAGGTTTTCCATAGTTTCACTCTTATTCATGACGACATCATGGACAAGGCTGATGTTCGCAGAGGTGTTCCAACCGTATACCGCAAGTGGAACGACAACACAGCCATCCTCTCCGGAGACGTAATGTCTATCGAGAGCTACAAACTTCTGGCAAAGGCACCTGCCTCAGTACTTCCAAAGGCACTTGAGCTATTCTCGACAACAGCTGCAGAAGTTTGCGAAGGCCAGCAGTACGACATGGACTTTGAGAACGAAGAAAACGTTCCAATGGAGGACTACCTCAAGATGATTGGTCTTAAGACTGCAGTACTCATTGCCTGCTCAGCAAAACTCGGAGCACTCATCGCCGAAGCAAGCGAGACTGAATGTAATCTACTTTACCAATACGGTTATGACCTCGGACTTGCATTCCAGATTGCAGACGACTGGCTTGACACGTATGCTGATCCGAAGGTCTTCGGAAAGGCAATCGGAGGTGACATTCTAAACAACAAAAAGAACTGGCTGATGACACGTGCTTTCGAAAAAGCATCTGCTCAGACACGCCAGGAGCTGCTTTCTGCCATGTCGATGCCAATCGAAACAGAGGAGCAGAAAGCTGCAAAGATCAAAACAGTCAAAGACATCTATGCAGAACTAGGACTTGAGGAAGAGGCTAAGCAGGAAATCAAGAGACTCCATACTCAGGCGATGGCTCACATCGATACCCTCAACCTCACAGAGGAAAAAGCAAACACTCTACGCAATTACGCAACAACACTTTTAGGACGAAACAAATAATGACAAACAGACTCGAGATAATGGCTCCTGCAGGAAACTTTGAATGCCTGCATGCCGCAATTCAGGGAGGAGCCGACTCTGTATACTTCGGAGTAGAGAAACTCAATATGCGTTCTCACTCTGCAAACAACTTCAAGATGACTGACCTTGCAGAAATCGTAAGAATCTGCTCTAAGGACAACGTAAAGACATATCTTACTCTAAATATCGCCCTTTTTGACAAGG
>JAEIGA010019543.1_pt1 | contig 10328 bp, 7 predicted proteins | sample 9270691 | NCBI WGS metagenome assembly JAEIGA01 (sample SAMN17057246, study PRJNA624740) | gut metagenome | biome: biome; isolation source: fecal sample | host: Bos grunniens | place: China: Xizang | collected 2019
AAACTCAGATATAAGGATGCAGAAGGAAAGACTAATCTTGCCCACACTCTGAACGGTAGTTCGCTTGCTCTTCCACGCGTGGTTGCAGCTCTCCTCGAGAACAACCAGAAGGGTGACAGGATCGAGATCCCAGAGGTTCTCCGTCCATACACAGGCTTCGACTATATTGACTAAGGAAACTATAATATTAGGCATTGATCCCGGAACCAATATCCTTGGTTACGGGATCATACGTGTGGACTCGAAAGGTCCACACTATGTCGATATGGGAGTCTTTGATCTGAGAAAGATCACAGATCCTTTCGAGAAGCTGGCAAACATCTTCTCGGGAGTAGGCGAACTTATCGAGATTCATAATCCGGACAGCGTCGCCGTCGAATCCCCATTCTACGGCAAGAACGCTCAGGTCATACTCAAGCTTGGCAGGGCTCAAGGAGCAGCGCTTACGGCTGCGGTTGTCAGGGGAATCCCAGTTGCGGAATATGCGCCGCGAAAGGCTAAGATCGCTATATGCGGTAACGGAGCCGCATCAAAGGAGCAGGTCAGCCTTATGATCCAGAAGACCCTGAAGGTCGAACTTGACCCCAAACACCTTGATGCGACCGACGCCTTGGCCATTGCTCTTTGTCACCACTATCAGATGTCAAATCCTCTGGCAGGTGTCACAGGAAAGACGGACTGGAAGAAATTCCTGGAAAATAATCCAGACAGGATAAAAAAATAAATCAGAGCTTAAACTTTTGACTTCGTCAATTGTCCAAATAAATTATGAAACATTCTATCAGGACATTCACTTTTTTTCTCGCTCTTTTCGTGAGCATTCTTGCTTCGGCACAGAATACGGTTTCTGTCAGCCTTAGACTTATCGATTCAAAAACTTCAGACCCGGTATCCTTTGCGACGGTCTCTCTGACCCTCAAAGGTTCCGAGACACCTGCAAAATATGTCCTTTCGGATGCAGAAGGAAAGGCCACACTTGACAAAGTGCGTCGTGACACTTATATCCTCAAGGCGGAGCTCATGGGATACAAGTCATACTCGCAGGAGATCAAACTCGAAAAGACTGTCGACCTTGGTGACATCAAGATGGATGAGGATGTAGAGGTTCTCGATGCTGCAAGAGTGTCTGACGTAGGTAACCCTATCATCATCCGCAAGGATACGATCGAGTATACGGCTTCGTCATTCAAGACTTCTGACAACGATATGCTCGAGGAACTCCTCAAGAAGCTTCCAGGTGTGGAGGTGGAGGCAGATGGATCGATCACAGCCAACGGTGAGACCATCACCAAGATCACCATCGACGGCAAGACATTCTTCCTTGACGACCCTCAGCTTGCTTCGAAGAACATTCCTGCAAAGCTTATCGAGAAGGTAAAGGTCGTGGAGAAGAAGTCTGACCAGGCCATCTTCACAGGAATCGACGACGGAGAACATGAGACCGTCATCGACCTGTCGATGAAGCAGGGCATGATGAAGGGATGGTTCGGAAATGTCATGGGAGGCGGCGGACATGATGTCCCAGGTGCAGGTTCTGACATGAATGACTGGAGATATCAGGGAGCTGCAATGATGGGCCGATTCACTGACAAGAGCCAGATCAGCGTCATCCTCAATGGAAACAATACCAACAACCGCGGATTCAACGACATGGCCGGCAGCATGATGCAGGGCATGCGCGGCGGTGGCGGCATGGGTATGGGCATGGGCGGCTGGGGCCGCGGCAACGGCATCACTACATCATGGATGGGTGGTCTCAACGGCGCCTTCACTCTGCTTGACGATAAGATGGATCTTGCAGGAAACTATCTCTATAATGGTTCGATCAACGATGTGATGGAGGAAAGCTCCAAGATCACATACCTCGAGGACGGAAGCCGTCTGCTCAATGATGAGACAGGAACAGGCCGCACTATGACTCAGGGTCACAGATTCGGAATGAGACTGGAGCATAAGTTTTCTGAGAATACATCGATCCTCTTTGAACCTCAGTTCAATTTCGGATACGGAAACTTCAATGAGAATTCTGAGTTTGAGACAGCGACCCAGCGTGGCGATGTGGTGACTCCTACAAACAAAGGTTACACAAGAACTCTTGGTGACAACGACAACTGGCGCACCAGTGGTTTCCTCCTCCTCAGACAGAGGCTTGGAAAGGCAGGAAGAACGATCTCTGCAAATATCCGCTACAGTTACAGCAACAACAATATGAGGGGATACAACCAGTCTCTCACGAATGTAATGGATGCTGAGACCCAGGCATGGTCAGCGGAGGTTGTGAACCAGAGATATGACCAGAACTCACATAGTACATCATTGAGCGGTCGACTTGTGTATACTGAACCACTCGGGAACAATCTCTTCCTCGAGACAAACTATCAGTACAGCTGGAATCAGAACATATCATTCAAGGATACATACAACAGTGGTGTTCTTGGCAGCGAATGGCCGCTGATCTTCAACCCTGAGGGCGAGGTGTTTGACCCGATCTACTCAAATGAGATCAGCAACAGCTCACAGAACCATAGGGCAGGCGCCAGCCTTACATATCAGAAGGAGAAGATCCGTGCTCAGCTCGGTGCGGCATACAACCCGACCATCACAGATAACAGCACGACAGGACATGACCCATACCACAATGTGGCTCACAACTGGTCTCCACAGGCGATGCTGAACTATGAGTTCAACGACAATACAAACATCCGTTTCTTCTACTGGGGACGTTCGGCGCAGCCGTCGACGAACCAGCTCCTTCCGGTGCCGGACAATTCTAACCCATTGAACATATCGCTTGGTAACCCGAACCTTAATCCGTATTTCAACCATAGCCTTCGCGGTAATTTCGGTTACACCAACAAGCAGACATTCACATCGGTGAACGCTCGCTTCGGTGCAAGCCTTGTTCAGGATGCGATTACAAGCGCTCAGTGGTATGACCCTGCAGGAGTTCAGTATTCGATCCCTGTGAACGGCCCTGGAACAGGCTCTGCGGATCTCCGACTCATGATCAACTCGCCGTTCGGAAAGAGCGGATTCTCGATCTTCTCGATGTCTTTCGGTCGCTACAACCAGTCGACTTCGTTCATCGGCGCGGGTACCCTTCAGTCTGATAAGTATTATGATCCGGAGACTGCTACTTTTGATTATGTTGCATTCAACCGTGACTACAGCGACATTGCGGCAAGCAAGGACTTCGTGAACAACAAGACACAGACAGCCAGCTTCACACAGAGGCTTCGCTTAACTTACAGAAACGACTTTGTCGAGCTCACATTGGGAGGTCGTACAAGAATGAGCAAGTCTTGGTATACAATGGAGAACAGTGAGCTTGCAGCTACATGGAACAACCGTATCGACGCTTCGATGAACTGGACGATCCCAGGAGGAATCAACCTCATTTCTGATCTTGGATACAACTGGTATGAGGGATATACAACTCCACAGGAGGATGAGATCATCCTCAATGCAGAGATCACAAAGCTTCTCTTCAAGAACAAGTGTACTCTCGCCCTCAAGGCTTACGATATCCTCGGTCAGTCGAAGAACCTGTCAGTTTCGGATTCTGCCAACTACCATATCGAGAGACGTAACAATACTCTTGGAAGATACATCATTCTCTCGCTGACTTACCGCTTCGGTAACTTCGGAGGTGGCCAGGGTGGTCCGATGGGTGGACGCGGCCCTATGGGTCGCAGACCGTTCTAAAATTAATAGTTCGATAAAAATACGTCGTTGACTACTTGGTGCCGAACCGTACTGCCAGTGCGAGAAGCAGCAGCACAAAAACGAAGCTGCACACGCGGCCGGTGATGTCACCGTGACTTACGAAGAACGTGATGTCGTCTCTCAACGGGATCTGACCTTTGATGACAGCCTGCTCCCACCAAGGAGTGGGCTGTAATATTTTTCCGCTTGGGCTGACGATGGCGCTGATGCCTGTGTTTGCACAGCGGGCGATGGCGTGGCGGGTCTCGATGGCACGCAGCGATGCGTAGCTGAGATGCTGCCTGTAGCCCGGCGTGTCGCCCCACCATGCGTCGTTGGTGATGATGGTCATGGCGCGTGCTCCTTTGCGGATGTAGTCAGTGTAATATTCGCCATAAACGGATTCGTAGCAAACTGCGCAGCCGATCTTGGTATTGCGGCCTTCCACGTCCTTCACATTAAGAAGTGAAATGCCGTCCTGTCCTATGCACCTTCCCATCACTCCTCCAAGCATGTCATCCAGTTTGCAGAATATGCGTGGATAAGGGGTCTTTTCCACTGCTACCACCAGCTTGTTCTTGTGGAATATTTCAGTCCTGGCGCTGCCGTCGATCATGAGTGCCGAGTTGTGGGATTCCACCCAGAGGTCGCGTCCAAGGTCCCTTGCGGTGTATGAGGGAGCGACCGGTGAATTGATATAATCATACGATGATGCCCCGAATAGCATATTCACGTTAGGATAGTCTGCCAGAAGCCTGGTGAATCTTCTCCATGTTCTGCTCCTTTCGTACTGTCCGACGATGACATCGCTTGTAAATGTCTCAGGGGTAACTATGAGCAGAGGTGCTGCGGTAGAGTCGTTTCTTCTGTATGCAAGTCCGCTCTTGATCTGACCCTCGAGGATGGCGTTCTGCTGGTCCTGGGTCATAGCCTGGAACTTATTGTATGGGTCGATGTTAGGCTGGACGATGAGAACTTCGAGGTTCTCGTCGCTTGTCATCGAGTCCTCGTATCTGCTTCCGATAACGGAGGAAATGATGAAAGGTACTGCAAGGAGTGCAGCAAGGCCTGTGAGAGCAGCTGTCCTGGCTTTCCGGTTCCATGTGAAGATCCTGCCGTCGGAAAGGCTCACGAGCAGGCCGAAAATGCTGAGGTTGGTCATCCAGATCCAAAGCGAACCTCCCAGTGAACCTGTGAACTCATACCATTGTATTGCCCATGTGCTTCTTGCAAAGGCATTTCCCAGCACGAGCCATGGCCATGATATCTCGGCGTCAAAGTAGAATCTTTCCCATGCGATCCATGTCACCATGAGGAATATATAAGGAAGCGCTCCTGAGAATTTCTTCTTGCTCAGACGGAAAAGTCCGAAGATCATCGACATCTGGAATGCGTTAGCGAAAACGGCGAAGAGACCGCCTCCTACCGTGGCATTGCACACCCAGAATGTGGTGATGGCATTCCAAATGACGAATGCGGAATAGTGATATATCCAGATTCTCTTTTTACCGCTCATGTCCGCTATGCGTTCTGCGCATAGCAACGGAATGATTCCGAAAAGTGCGAGAAAACCGGTGTGAGGCACAAGATATGGAATGGACATAAGAACTGCAAAGAGCAGCACCAGGCTCCATATTATAATATTTTCCTTTTTCATTCTTCACTTGGTGTTAGCATCTGCAAAGATATAAATAAAATTACTTACCTTTGTTCGTTATGTTGCTTGATATGCTCAAAGGATTCCTGGTGGGAATTTGTGCATCGGCCCCGATAGGTCCGATAGCCATTCTTGTTGTCCAGAAGTCCCTCAGCATGGGGCACAAGGCGGGTTTCGTTTCGGGGCTTGGTGCCAGCGTCGTAGATACCTTCTATGCTTCCATAGCGATCTTCGCCCTGGCCTTTGCGCAGAGATTCCTTGAGGACCATCGTGTCATCATACTTATTGCCGGAGGTGTTGTGCTGGCTGTTCTGGGACTCTCAATGGCGCTCAAGGATCCTTTCCGCAAGATGACCTCAGACGGTGTGACAGTCACCCCAAAGGACTTCGGCAGAGCAGTGGCGATGGCTCTTTCAAATCCAGGTGCCATCTTCGTGATGCTCGCTCTCTTTGCCTTCTTCGGCATAGCGAACAAGTCTCCGCATGATTGGAGTGTCATGCCGATCATCCTGTCGGTAAGCGCAGGTTCGGTGACATATTGGTTCAGCATCTCATGGCTGCTGAGCCGATTCAGAAACAGATTTCAGATGAATACCGTGCTCTGGATAAGCAGAGTGACAGGTGCGTTGATAGTGATAATAGGAACTGCATTGCTCGGCAAGGGACTGTTCATGGTCCTGCTGCAGGGCATGCCAATACAGTAAACCCATGGAAAACTCAAAAGTATTCTTCACAGACCTGAGGACAGTCCCAGGTAACGACATGCTGACCAAGCTTGAGCGCCTTATCAGAAGGGCAGGCATCGCTGACATTGATTTCGACGGCAAGTTCACAGCCATCAAGATCCATTTTGGTGAGCCTGGTAATCTGGCATATATCCGTCCAAACTATGCGGCGCGCGTGGTTGACGTGATCCGCTCACTCGGTGGAAAGCCTTTCCTTACTGACTCAAACACGCTTTACACAGGAGGACGCTCAAATGCGGTAGACCATCTCAACGCCGCTATGGAGAACGGTTTCAACAGGATCGGTGCACATGCTGATGTGATCATCGCGGACGGTCTCAAGGGTACAGACTACAAGGAGGTTCCATGCGGCGGAACATATTGCCCGGCTCCAAAGATCGGTGCAGCTATCGCTGACGCGGACATCGTGATCTCCATGAACCACTTCAAGGGTCATGAGCAGAGCGGATTCGGCGGAGCGCTGAAGAATCTCGGTATGGGATCGGCAAGTGTAGGAGGTAAGCTTGAGCTTCATTCTTCATCACAGCCTTGCATTGACCTTGACAACTGCATCGGATGCCGTATCTGTGAGAAATATTGCCGTCACGACGCAGTGAAGATCGTTGATAAGAAGGCTGTGATCGACTACGACAAGTGCGTAGGTTGCGGTCAGTGCGTGGCAGTATGCCAGAAGTCAGCTGCAGTGGTGAAGGACTATGATACATCTGAGGTGCTCAACAGCAAGATCGCAGAATATGCTCTCGCGGTGGTGAAAGGCAAGCCATCTTTCCACATCAGCTTCATCATGAATGTGTCGCCTAACTGCGACTGCTGGAACCACAATGATGCGGCCATCGTTCCTGACCTTGGAATCGCGGCTTCGTTCGACCCTGTGGCTCTTGACTGCGCTTGCGCAGAGCTCGTGAAGGCTGCTCCTAGCCTTTTGGGCAATGCTATCTCTGACAAGGATGCAAAGCACGAAGGCGAGTGCACTTGCGGCCACCATCATCACCATAAGGGCGAGGATAAGTTCCGTATCGTTCACCCTGATACCAACTGGGAAGCTGGTGTCGAGTATGGTGAAAAGATCGGATTGGGAACCCGCTCATACGAATTGGTAATCGTCAAATAACATATGGCAGAAAAGAATTCAGAAAAGAAATCAGAAAAGAAGGGCTTTTTCGGACATTGGCTCGTCCGCAATCTTTTGGCTATGCTCATAATAGGTGTAGTCATGATTGTGGGTGCCATGGTGTTCCTCAATGTGGTTACTCAGCATAATAAGGAACTGCAGGTTCCTGATTTCAGGGGTATGACCGTAGACCAGGCTGTTGTAGCTGCAGAAGAAGCCGGTATTCGTGTGGAGGTCATCGATTCCGTATATTCGCAGAGAAACAGAGGAAAGATCAAGAACCATACTCCTGCAGCGGGTGTGATGGTCAAGAAAGGACGCCGTGTCCTTCTTACCGTGAATGCTGTCAATGCAAGGAAGGTGACCGTACCGAATCTTGTGGGATATTCATTGAGACAGGCAATGCCGGAGCTTGATCAGAGAGGATTGGAGCTTGGACGTCTCATATATCGCAAGGATATCGCAACGAACAATGTCCTTCAGCAGCAGTATAATGGCCGTCCTGTTGCTCCTGGTGCGCAGGTTGAGGCGGAGTCAGTGATTGATCTTGTTCTTGGACTAGACTCTTCCGACTCAGAGACAATGATTCCAAGCGTACTTGGTAAGGATGAGAAATCTGCTGTCATGACACTGCATGACTCATATCTTAATGTGAGGAGAGTCATTTTTGACAAGGATGTGCAGACATGGGAGGACAGCTTGAATGCCGTGGTGTACAAGCAGAATCCTGAGCCGTCTGAGTTGCCGGTAGGCATGGGTGCGGATGTGACTATATATTTGAAGAAAGCGGCAGTAGAGGAGTAGCGGCAATGGCAGAAAAGGACATTTATATGGATTTTGAGGATGCTCCGATCGAGGACTTCGATCCGGTGCAGGCTGGTGATGAGGTTGCATACGAGGATGAGCAGCAGGAGATGTTCGAGCATTATCGCTTCGACATCGCTGCAGGTCAGGTTCCAATGCGAGTGGACAAGTATCTTGCAACGCATATGGAGTTCACATCCCGTCATCGCGTGCAGATGGCCATCAAGGCTGAGTACATCCGTGTCAATGACAAGATCGTAAAGGCTAACTATGTGGTACGTCCTGGTGATGTGGTCAAGTTTGTCATGCCTTATCAGAGACGAGGATTGGAGATCCTCCCTGAGAACATTCCATTGAACATTGTACATGAGGATGAGGACGTCCTGGTGCTCAACAAGGAGCCGGGCATGGTCGTCCATCCTGGTCACGGACACTTCAGCGGTACTCTTGTCAATGCTCTGGCGCATCATTTGGGACTCTCGCAGGGCCCGGATGCTGAGGATGAGAGGATGGGTGTGCTTGTGCACCGTATCGACAAGGACACTTCAGGTCTTCTTGTGGTGGCCAAGAACGAGGAGGCGCAGCTCAATCTTGCCAAGCAGTTCTTCGTGCACTCCATAGAGCGTCGTTATGTGGCTATCGTGTGGGGTAACCTCAAGGATGATGAGGGTGCGATCATCGGCAACATAGGTCGCGACCCCAACGACCGCATGCGTTTCAAGGTCTTCCCTGAGGGAGACCACGGCAAGCATGCCGTGACACATTATCGTGTCCTTGAGCGTTTCGGCTATGTGACAGTGGTCGAGTGCCGTCTGGAGACAGGCCGTACCCACCAGATCCGTGTTCACTTCAATTGGATCGGTCATCCGCTCTTCAATGACGACAGATACGACGGAGCGGAGATCAGAAAGGGAACCATATATGCAAAGTATCGTCAGTTCATAGAGAACTGCTTCAAGCTCCTTCCACGTCAGGCTCTCCATGCCAAGACACTTGGTTTCGTCCATCCGAGGACAAAGCAGATGGTCCGCTTCGACTCGGAACTGCCGTCTGACATGCAGGCTCTCATCGACAAGTGGAGGAAGTATTCAGAGAATATGAGTCAGTTTCTAGAGGACTAGAAACTGACTCATAATGCATAAAAACCGCCTCTGGCGGGAATGAATTCTATGATGAAAAAGGTGGGAAGCTAATCCAGCTTCCCACCTTTTTCATCATAGAATTCATTCTGCAAGACAGTGAAATCGGTTGTCTCGACAACCTCGATCTTACATCTGTACTTCTTTTTCCATCTTCCCACTATTGACGAGAAGATACCTCTGGTAAGGTATGCACCGAGAATCGGGTTGACCTTGAGTCTGAGGTTTGTGATCTTCTTCTCATTCACATAGTATGTCAGCCTTCTTTCGATGGCCTCGTCGATCACGACACTTGAGGATATCTTTCCGGTGCCGTTGCAGACCGGACACACTTCTGAGGTGTTGATCTCGGTCGCTGGGCGAACCCTCTGCCTTGTGATCTGCATCAGTCCGAACTTTGTCAGCGGCAGCACATTGTGCTTTGCCCTGTCTGTCGACATAAGCTCGGTCATCTTCTTGTACAGGGCGGTCTTGTTTTCGTTGCTTTCCATGTCGATGAAGTCAACGATGACGATGCCTCCCATGTCTCTGAGCCTGAGCTGTCGCGCGATCTCTTCGGCTGCGTAGCAGTTGATGTCAAATGTATTCTGCTCCTGTTCCTTGTTCTTTGAACGGATGCCGCTGTTGACATCGATCACATGCAATGCTTCTGTGTGTTCGATCACAAGGTATGCTCCCTGCTTGATAGGTACCACCTTTCCGAATGAGCTCTTGATCTGTCTTGTAACCTCGAAATAATCGAAGATCGGTGCCTTTTCCTTGTAGAGCTTAACGATCTTCTCCTGTTCGGGTGAGATCAATGAGATGTACTTGCGGATTTCCTCATAGATGGTCTCGTTGTTCACATAGACGTTGCTGAACGAGTCGTTGAGGAGGTCCCTGAGGATCGTGGTGGTTTTGCTGTACTCTGTGAAGAGCAGCTGCACTCCCTTGGATCTTGCCAGTTTCTTCCATGAATCTTCCCATTTCTCTACAAGCGACATCAGCTCTGCATCGAGCACGGCTGAGTTCTTTCCTTCTGCCGCTGTGCGGATGATTGCTCCGTAATTCCTTGGAAGAATACTCTTTACAAGTGTCTCAAGTCTTCTTTTCTCTTCCTTTGAAGAGATTTTCTGGGATACGCTCACCTTCTCGGCGAAGGGGAGCAGTACGATGTTTCGTCCTGC
>JAEIGA010019544.1_pt1 | contig 10328 bp, 7 predicted proteins | sample 9270691 | NCBI WGS metagenome assembly JAEIGA01 (sample SAMN17057246, study PRJNA624740) | gut metagenome | biome: biome; isolation source: fecal sample | host: Bos grunniens | place: China: Xizang | collected 2019
ATGCCGCTTTCGGCGGCGAAGATAGAGGACATTAGCTTTGTTATATGAAGATAGAAGAAGGTAGATGAAGACTGAAGGAGATAAATGACATTAATTTTGTGCAGAACATCCGCTTGCCAAAGTATTGTCCTCTATCTTCCTCTATCTCCCTCTATCTTCCTATATCTTCTCAAAAAGTATCTTCATCTACCTCCTTCTATCTACAAGGCAAGCAAAACTTGCGAAACTTAAATTATTTATATAAAAAACTGACGGTTAGCATGCAACGCATGTCCTTTAGGCATTAAGCCTTGTTCGTGCTGTTGCGTTTGTTTATGCTAACCGTCAGAGTGTAAGTTTTATATGTTTAATGAATTGTTGCGATTATATTTAATCGGTGCGTCATCTGCTGTTATTATCCGCAGTGGAAAAACTCGTCAACAAGCGCTTTCATGCCTTCATTGTTGCCTTTCAGGTTCTCTCTTAGATTTACGTCATCATGCTTCTTTAATTCAGCGATGATTCCGTCAATCATACCTTCGCTGAACACACCATGCTTCTGATATACAGTACGCTGACGTTCAAGGCATGCGGCAGATGCTAAGCAATTGTCAGGCAGACAGTCAAGCTGAGCTAGTTTTTCTGCGTTCTGCTTGTCGTGTATGTTAACATCTACATATGTTTTTTCTGCCAGTTCCAGTGCATTCTCCATTTCAAATCCGTGACGGCATGCTACACAAAGACCTGCAAGCAGCTGGTATATGTCAGCAGAACCATCTGGCGAACGCATTTCGACAGTCTGTTTCATTGAAGTGTCGTAATCAGACACTTTCTCCTGAGGATTAGCCATGCGGCACATATCTATTCCTGCAGCCCATCCGAGTGGCACGCGTACCAGTACGCTTCTGTTGCGGTCGCCCCAGCAGATGTTTGTTGGCGCCTCCTGATGTGGCACAAGACGGAAGTATGAAGCAGGATTCTTGTTTCCGAACGCCGTGATGCTTGGAGCCAAATCCATCATGCCAGCAATGGCTTTTCTTGCAGTTGCACTCAGTACACCGTTCTCCAGCATCTGGCTCTTGCCATCTTTCACTATGCGCATGTGAACATGTAGTCCGGAGCCAGCTTTTCCTGTAGTGATTTTCGGAGCGAATGTAACATCAAGTCCTGATTCATATGCCAGATTTCGTATTATCCATTTTGCTATCATCAGCTGGTCTGCAGCATCCTCGGCACGAACAGGGAGGAATTCTATTTCGTTTTGCTCGTATATCAAACCATCCTGTACGAAGTTGCCTACTTCAGAGTGTCCGTATTTAATCTGGCCGCCAGCCTGTGCTATATAGTACATGCATTTCTGTCTGAAACCATTAGCCTTGGCATACGGACCGCTTTCGTGATATCCTTTCTGGTCGCGTGCAGGATACATATCTGTTTCAGGCATAATGACATAGTACTCCAGCTCGCCCATTGCCTGAAATTCCATGCCTGTCACATCTGTAAATGCACGACATGCCTTGGCAAGAGTGTTGTCTGGCGCAGATTCAAGTTTGCCGCCATCCTTGTCGAAGTAAGAACATAGCATGCATAGTGTAGGAATCTCAGCAAACGGGTCGACGAATGCTGTGCTGAATCTTGGCAGCACGTAAAGGTCGCTTGATCCTGCCTGTATAAAGCTGAAAAGGCTTGATCCGTCAACACGTTCGCCACATGTCAGTACAGCTTCAAGATATTCAAGGTCAGTAATAACGAAGTTCAGTGTTTTAAGTTTTCCGTCACCTCCAGGATACATGAAATTAATCATTTTTATCTCATTCTCCTGGATAAAACGTATAATGTCAGCTTTAGTGAATTCTTTTGGTGCTTTCTTTAGGTATGCCACAACCTTATTAGCATTCATGCTTAGGTTTTTATTGCTCATGGGTGAAGTCGTGTTTTTTTATGTGTTACTATTTTTACATGCGCATACACTACAGGCTTTATTTGTATAAGTAGTGTAGCCTTTATATATAATGCAGAACGTCCCTTTATTCCATAATCTGGCAAAAGAGACGTTCTTTGTTATTGTATGTTTTATTTCTTAGCGTCACATGCTGTGCCTTTCTTGCACTCAGCCTTCTTTGCGTCACAAGCTGCGCCTTTCTTGCACTCAGCCTTCTTTGCATCACATGCTGTGCCTTTCTTGCACTCAGCCTTCTTAGCGTCACATGCTGTGCCTTTCTTGCACTCAGCCTTCTTTGCGTCACAAGCTGTGCCTTTCTTGCATTCAGCCTTTTTCTTGTCACAAGTTGCAGTTACCTTGTCCTGTGCAGTTGTTTCGATATTTGCAGAGATGTTTGCGAATGTGGCCATTGACATTATTGCCATAGCCATGATAATCATTGTTTTCTTCATAATATATTCTTAGTTAAGTTTGTTATTTTTCTACAAATTTACAATATTCGTGACGTATATACAATAGTAATGTTCATTTTTTAACGGTATTTAATTCTTTTTGTAAGTCAAAATCCTATTATACATTATTATTGTCTATTATAGAGAAAATTCGTATTTGATACAGAAGAAACACCGCATATCCATATTTTTCGTTTTCCCTTTTCCTGAGAATCTTGTATCGAAATGTCTATCTGTAATCTTTATATATCGGCAGTCCGAAAAACGTGAAATTAAACAAGGCATTACTATTTAACATATAATTAATTTGTTTTTAAAAATAAGTGCACATCTGCACGCGGACTCGTAACTTGTTGTGGTATAAGATGTTATTCTTGTGCGGATATTGTGCAGATATTGTGCAGATGTTGTCTTGTCGGTTTTATAAATTAGGTGAGCTTGGATTAGAGCAGAGTGCTTGCTTGCTAGCTTTGTGGCATTAGGAATTATGCAGTTAAATTAATGACACGGCTTTTCTGGTTGTTACTTGATTAAGATAATGATGGTATCTTGTGGAGATACCGAAGGAATCCTATTGGGAGAATGAATAGTGAAGAAAGCTGCCCTGAGAAAAAATAATGAAAACGAGTGGACTATAGTTTATAGTATGCCACATAAAGTTTATAATGGCGTTTGCTAATAGGCCGGAATATAGAATGTAGTGCTGTTTACAAATGCTTTACAATACGTTTTTCTTATGTTCCTATCTGCATACTATCTGCACATTATCTGCACACATGCAACTCTCTGTATATTAATGTGTTGTAAAGGCAGTGCAGATGTGCACTTATTTTAAAAAAAACATTTGAATAGATGGATGGAACTTGGTAAATATATGAAAACCACACATGCGTAACTCTAAACACAATCGTGATTATAGCTATATGCCTGTCAAATTAAACAAATATTGTTAAATCCAAACGTTTTGAGCGCTATTGCTTTGGTGATATTGGAAAGAAATTATAACTTTGCAATGCGGGATGAGAGAGGGAGGTAATGCCCCCGCATTCTGCACCTAAATTCGGACGAGCAATTTCGTCCGAATCTTTTTTAAAAGGATTGAGATCATTTCATTTTTTCATTTATAATAAGTATTCGGAATATTCTCCAAATTCCCCAATTAATTTTATTTTCCAATAGTTTTATCTATTGCGTTTTTTAAGTCTTCAATTTTATAATCTGCATCCCTGCTGACTATAAAGTTGTCTGCTTTCTGCGCATTTTCTATATATTTGTGTATAGTAATCCCTCACCCAGTACGGAGGGTTCTTGGCACCTTGGATTTTTCTTTATGCTCCTTCACCTATTTCTTATAGCCCTTCGGCGTGAACGTTTGCCCCAGCCTCAGTCTTTTGCTCCCTTTGCCCTTTTGTTCTTGCTGATGAGTATAGGTGTAGCATGGCAGAAATACTGCGGATGCCACACGTCAGTCATTCCATTTAGACTATACAGAGTGTAGTTTAAATAATGCTAAAATAAGTGTGCCGTTTTGGCTGTCTGAAATAAAAGCTCTACCTTTGTAAATCTTGCAGGACAGTATCTTACAGGAGTATATCTGGCATGTGTATCCCTGAGAAATATATTATGTTAACAGTAAAAAACTAATAGATATGAAAATAGCAGTACCGACGCGCAATGGGGTTGTAGATAGTCATTTCGGACATTGCGAATATTACACGGTTTATACGCTTGATGCGGAAAAAAACATCATGTCAACAGAACGTCTCGACTCGCCCCAGGGATGTGGGTGCAAGTCTGGCATTGCCGCGGTAATGCAACAGATGGGCATAACGCTTATGCTTGCTGGAAATATGGGACAGGGCGCATTTGCAAAACTTGCAGCACACGGCATCAGCGTAGTGCGTGGCTGTGAGGGTGATATTAATGATGTGGTGCAAAGCTTTATCAACGGTACATTGACAGATTCTGGTGATATGTGTGACCATCACGAATGTCATGACCACAAGGAAACACCAGTGTTCCGTATTGGATAATAAGAGTGGACAAGTAAACGAGTAAACGAGTAGACGAGTAAACGAAAACGCTAACGCCAACGAAAACGAAGCTCTTAGTTTTACCATATGCAGCACACGTATATAGCCATAGACCTAAAGTCGTTCTACGCTTCGGTAGAGTGTGTGGAGCGTGGGCTTAATCCGCTCACGACCAATCTTGTTGTGGCAGATGAGCAGCGTACGGAGAAAACTATCTGTCTGGCTGTCACTCCCTCGCTCAAGGCATATGGCATAAGTGGCAGAGCTCGTCTTTTCGAGGTGGTGCAGCGGGTTCGTGAGGTGAATGCAGAGCGGCAGATGTATGCTCCGCAACGACGACTGACAGGCAAATCAACAGACGACATAGAACTGCACAGCCATAAAGACTGGGCGGTGGACTATCTGATTGCTCCGCCGCGAATGGCGTATTATATTGAATATAGCACGCGTATCTATCAGGTATACATGAAGTATGTGTCGTCTGAGGATATATATGTCTATTCTATTGATGAGGTCTTTATCGATGTCACCAACTATCTTGCTACATATGGCGAAACTCCACGTCAGCTGGCAGCCAGAATAATACGTGATGTGTTGCAGACAACAGGAATAACAGCGACAGCAGGCATCGGTACGAATATGTATCTTGCAAAGATTGCAATGGATATTATGGCGAAGCATGCGAAGCCCGACAGTATGGGAGTGCGCATAGCGGAACTTGACGAGCTGTCGTACCGCGAGAATCTATGGTGTCATCAGCCACTGACAGATTTCTGGCGTATAGGCAGAGGCATTGCCGACCGCCTGCATCGTTACGGTATGTTTACCATGGGCGACGTGGCACGCATGTCAATTGTAAATGAATCGCTGCTCTACAGACTTCTCGGTGTTAATGCCGAACTCGTTATTGATCATGCCTGGGGATGGGAACCAGCTACTATAGCAGACGTAAAGGCTTATCGCCCGACGGTCAGTTCTATGTCGAGCGGACAGGTGCTGACAGCTCCATACAGCGCAAGAATGGCACGTAATGTAGTGAAGGAAATGGCGGAGAGCATGTCGCTCGACCTGCTAGATAAACGCCTGCTCACTAATCAGATTGTCCTGACTGTGGGCTACGATACAGAAAGTCTGGCTGAAGGCAGAATGAATGGTCTGAGCGGTATTCAGATTACTAAGGATTATTACGGACGACTTGTTCCGAAGCATGCTCACGGAACGAGAAATTTTTCACGCCACACATCCGCCTCAAGTGACCTGCTGGCAGTCGCCTGCGAACTATATGACAGTATTGTCAATACAAGACTGCTTGTGAGACGACTCACGCTGGTGGCAAACAATATCATACATGAAGACGATGTGAAATTGCAGAGCCATGCGCCAGTAGAGCTTGACATGTTTACGGATTATGAGGAAGAGGAGAATAAGCGTAAGGAAGAGGAGCAACGCAGAAAGCGTGAGCGACGCCTTATGGAGGCTACTCTCGCAATACGCAAGCGCTACGGCAAGAATGCGCTGCTGAAAGGTATGAATTTTGACGAAGGGGCGACAGCTCGTGAACGTAATAAACAGATAGGAGGACATAAGGCATGAACACAACAGACGGCAGCCAAAATGGCATGTGTGAAGCCCGTAGAAGATATGGCGATATCATTGATATGCCTCACCACGACCCTGTAGGACGGCAGCGTATGTCTGTCGCAATGCGTGCTGCGCAGTTTGCCCCCTTTGCGGCTCTCACCGGACATAGCGAGGCAATCGAGGAAACGCGCAGGCATACGGAGGAAAAAGTGGAACACTCAGTTGATAATGCTGACGACTTTTATGCAGATATAGAAAGAGACGTGTAATGTCTGGAATAGTGTGAAGGCTTTTTGCCTATTGTGTAATGTGCCGACATTTTATATTACGCCAGACAGAAAACAGGACAATAACTGCTGTCGTGAGAATTTCTGTCAAAGGCATTGCAAGCCAAATGCCGTTCTCGCCCAGCAACTGTGGCAGGAAGATGAAACACGGAACGAGAAAAACAAGTCCGCGTAGAAACACTAATGTAGTTGCAATGCGGATATTCTCAATGCTTTGGTAATATCCGATTACGGCAACATTAATAATGAAGAATACAACACCTGTCGCAAAATACGGGAATCCGTTGACTGCAATTCTTCCAGCATCGCTTGATGTGTCGACAAACAATGCCACAAGACTTTCTGGCATAAGCAGAAATAAAGCAGCCACGATGCAGCCTACGATAAATGAGGTGAGAAGTAGCAAATGTCGTATTTCGCGAATCTCTTTCCAGCGCGACACTCCGTAATTATAGCTGATGATAGGTTGTGCAGACTGGGCTATCGCATTGCCTACCATAAAGAAAAACGGAGTATAATAGCATGCTATTCCAAAGGCGCCAACACCTGCGTCAGAAAGAAAATGCATGAAGACAAGATTGCCGATGAAAACAAGAACACCGAGTGATAGTTCACCGAATAGGGTAGAGGAACCGATTTTACACTGATAACCAATATTGCGGCAGGCAAGCATCATGCTCTTGCGACTGACTTTCAGCTGAACAATATGAAGCGTGCGTGCGAAGAAAACGAGATATACGAGCGCCATAATGCCTCCGAGAGAAATGCTCAGAGCAGTAGCGATTGCTGCACCCTTTACGCCCATGCCCAGCGGAAAGATAAACAGCCAGTCAAGAATGGCGTTAGCTACTGACGGTATGATATTACACCACATGGCGTAGCGTGGCGAACCGTCGAGACGGATGATGAATAGACCAATCAAGCTCCACATCTCCATAATAAAGCACGGCATAATCCACATCATATAGTCGAGCACTTGTGGCATCAATGTGTCGGAGGCTCCGAGATACTGTGCCGTCAGTGTGGGGAATGAATAGACAAAGGCTGCCAGCAATAGCATGATGGCTGTTGAAAAATATATAGCTTGTGAGATGTTGATGCGTGCGGCCTTGATGTTCTGTCTTGATAGATGGACAGACGTAACGACAGAGCAGCCTGCTCCAATCATCAGACCGATGCCAGAGACAATCTGGTATATAGGCACAATAATATTGACTGCTGCCACACCATCTGCACCTACACCGTGACCGATGAATATGCCGTCAATGGCTGTAACGGCAGATACGGACAGACAGCCAAGTAGGGTGGGTATGAGTATCTTGCGGAATAAGACAGATGTACGTTCTGTCTCAAAGTCTATAGAGTCTCTATTCATTACGATTGGCTATGAAATTTTTCGCAAAGTTAGCAAATAATTATCATAAACAAGCCAATATATCAAATATTCATCAGAATATCTGTAGCAGAAGAGCTGAGCTTCGTCAACTTGAGCAGCGTACGTGTCAAACGACGTAAGGGCGTAGCTCTTACCGTTTGGTGTGCGAATAGCTCATGTTGGCAAAGGTGAAAACTGAAAGTTTATCGTTCTCTTTCAGCTAAGAACTTTTCTCAATCAAAATCCAAATTAACAATAACAATACATACAGAAACAATGAAAATCAATAAAGTTCATCTTATAACGTTCTCTCCAACAAGAACCTCCCTGCGTATTGGAAAGGCAATAGCTAATGGGATAGGGGCGGAAGGACTCGCAGTATCTGATTTCACTCATAGCGATAAGCAGGAAAGTGAAATAAAAGAGAATGATCTGGCTGTAATATCATTGCCCGTATATGGCGGGCATATCGCGCCAATGGCAAAGAAACGCATAGACAGTGTTAAGGGATGCGGCACTCCTGCTGTAGTCATCGCTGTCTATGGTAACCGTGATTACGAAATGGCGCTGCATGAAATGGCAGAATATTGTAGCGGTCATGGATTTAAGGTTGTCGCTGCAGGCACTTTTGTTGGAGAACATTCTTACTCTACACAACTCACTCCTATAGCTGTGGGACGTCCTGATGCTGATGACGAGGAATGTGCACGACAGTTTGGCGTGGCAATTCGTCAGAAAATGGAGTTGTCAGAAAATGCTGAAGAATTGTCTGTAGTGGATGTGAATGATATAGAACGCCCGAAACAAGATACTGAGGCTGTCAGCAGATTCAAGTCGACTGTGGCAGGATGGGTGAAAGACGGAATGATAAAACCGTCAGTGCCTGAGGTAGATAGGTCTAAATGTAATGACTGCGGAGTATGTGTTGGTGTATGTCCGACTGCGGCAATATCAGAGGATGATGTTGCTGTTGTTTCTGTAGATCGATGCATTAAATGCTGTGCTTGCGTAAAAGAATGTCCTGAACATGCTCGCTCGCTTTCTACACCGTTTGCCCGTCTGCTTGCCGACAATTTTAAGGAAAGAAAAGAGAATATGACATTGCTTTAATGCAGAAAAGTGTTCTGCAGCAGATGTGTGTTCTCTTCAAATATACGTAGTTGTCTGTCATATTGTTACGTATTAACAAAGATTTAACACAATTAAATTGGAGGGTTAGGAAAAAAGGACTAACTTTGCAAAAACATAGGCTTTACCTCGGAAATATAAGTAATTTCTTACTTTGAGGCATATTCTGCGTTAAGACAGATAAGTACTAACTAAATATAATTAAATTCAAAAATTATGAGAAAAACTTTACACATTACACTTTTATTCTTCATGATGCTGCTTACAGGCGCAGCTAATGCAGAAACAGTAACGTTTGATTTTACAGGAGAGTCAGCTTATGGAATGACTCTGCTGAGTGGTTCTACTCAGGATTACAACCCAGATCCAACATTTTGTACAGAGGGTGCAGTTACACTGACCTTGAACGGAAGATCAAGATGGTGGAAAGCAAGTAAGGGTAATGAGTTGCGATGCTATAGCGGAACAACATTTACAGTGTCAGTTCCAAATGGTGTTATCACAAAAGTTGAACTTACTGCTACAACTCCTTCTAATTTCACAGCAAACGGATATAGCAATGGAGTTTGGGAAGGTTCGGCGTCAAGTGTAGACTTTGCTTGTACAATCACAAAAAGTAACACTCCTATTTCTAAGATGACTGTTACTTACTCTGCATCATCTGCATCAAAGAAGGCTGCTGAACTTGCGTTCAGCGAAACATCTGTAACAGGTGTTGTTGGCAAGGCTTTCACAGCTCCTACGCTGACTAAGGCTACTACAGCGAGCGTGCAGTATACATCTGATAACACAGACGTAGCTACAGTTGATGCTAACTCTGGCGCAGTAACACTCAAAGCTGCTGGTACAGTGAAGATTACAGCAACAGCTGCAGAGAATGACGAATACTATGAGGGTAGCGCATCTTACACTATACAGGTAAACTCAGAAGATTTCACAAGTTCTAAGGAGAATCCGCTTACTGTAGCAAAGGTGATGGCAGCATACGCTAATGGCGAGACAATCTCTGGTGATGTGTATATCAAGGGTATTGTAACTCAGGTAGACGAAATCAGTGCTCAATACGGCAACGCTACATACTTCATCAATGATACTGATTCAAAGGATGGACAGTTGAAGATATACCGTGGTATGTATATCGATGGTGAGAAATTCACATCAACAGACCAGCTTGCACCAGGCGATGAGGTTATTGTTTGTGGTAAGATGACAGTATACAACGACGCACCTCAGATGGCACAGGGCAATATGATTGTTTCGCTTAAGAAAGGTTCTTCATCTGTTGTTGACATCACAAATACTCCTGAGACAGCATACACTGTAGCTAAGGCTAACGAGCTTATTGCTGCTGGAGAAGGTCTTGTTAACTCTGTATACGTAAAGGGTGTAATCAGCAAGATTGATGAGGTTAGCGTAAGCTATGGAAATGCAAGTTTCTACATCAACGATACAAATACTGAAGAAGGACAGCTGCAGGTTTATCGTTGCAAATATCTCAACAACGAGAAATTCACAGCAGAAGACCAGATTGCTGTAGGCGACAACGTTGTA
>JAEIGA010019545.1_pt1 | contig 10328 bp, 7 predicted proteins | sample 9270691 | NCBI WGS metagenome assembly JAEIGA01 (sample SAMN17057246, study PRJNA624740) | gut metagenome | biome: biome; isolation source: fecal sample | host: Bos grunniens | place: China: Xizang | collected 2019
CAAGAAGGGGGCTTCACGCGGAGCTACCGTTTCATTCCTCATTGCTACGCCCCAAACGGGGGTTGATGCCTTGATGGCGACCTACTCCCTGATGGGACTCCCCTTTGCCATCACACGTTTTGTTGCGGCACTCTTCACCGCTCTGTTTAGCGGTATTATGGTCAATACATTTGCATCACCCTCAACTGAGGAGACGCAGGAGGATAGCGACCTGCACTGCGACTGCTGTTGTCATCACCACCATCACGAATCGCATTGCCATCCCACCCTATGGAGCAAGTTCCGCGAAGCCCTGCGCTTCGGTTTTGTAGAAATGGTGCAGGACATTGGCAAGTGGTTGATTGTCGGTCTCCTCATTGCGGGAATCATTACCCTCTGCGTGCCCGACAATTTCTTTACCGTCCTTCAGGGTAACACACTGCTGAGTTCGTTAGGCGTGATTCTGTTAGTGTTACCCATGTACCTCTGCGCTACGAGTGGCATCCCCATTGCCGTAGCACTGATGCTGAAGGGACTTTCCCCGGGTGCCGCCTTAGTGTTGCTCATGGTAGGTCCTGCTTGTAACATGGCGTCGCTCATCATTACGGGCAAGGTGCTCGGCAAGCGTGCCCTCATCGTGTATATCGTCTCTATCATCCTCAGCGCCCTACTCTTTGCACACGCTATTGACCTTCTGCTTCCCCAAGAGTGGTTCAACCAGGTGCTCACCACCAGTCAGCACCACCATCACCACCACGACGACCTATTAGGGATGCTCTCTACAATCGCCATGCTCGGGTTGCTGCTCAATGCGGCGGTGCTGAAACTCCGCCATCGAGGACACCACCACGGATAAGGGGAACCTCATAGTAGCAAACGGTATAAATCTATCGACTTTCCCATAGACTTCTGTTTTTGGCACGTTTCTTGCTACAGAAGAAGTAGAATATTTTTAACTAAAAAACGTATTATTATGGAAGAACAGAAGCAACCCAACGGACAACTCCAGATTGAACTCACTCCCGAAGTAGCAGGTGGCACATACTCAAACCTTGCCATCATCTCACACGGCAAGACAGAAATGGTGCTCGACTTTGTAAGCGTAATGCCCGGTTTACCCAAGGCAAACGTGCGCAGTCGCATCATCATGAACCCTGAACACGCAAAGCGCTTGCTCTTCGCCCTTCAGGACAACATCATCAAGTATGAAAAGTCGTTCGGTCCCATCGAATTGGCAGCGCCCCAAGAAGCGCCTCAAGGTGGTAAGACAGCAAATCCCTTTGGAGTTTAAGAAAAACCTCAACGCCCAGAAGTTCAAACGGACTTCTGGGCGTTGAGGTTTTTAGTTAGTTGACAAGTTGACGAGATACGAGTAGACAAGATGGTCACCTGAATTCCTCTGAAGGGTGAGGCTTTAACGGTTTTACGAGCCGAACAGGTTGGGACAGGCAAGAACAAGCCTAAACAACCATGCGGAATAAGTTCCGAGAGACAGGACGCACGGTGAACATCCCGCATGGTCTGTTACTCACTACTCACTACTATCTACTCACTACTCACGTTCCTCCCCTTCCCCCCACATAATGCGTAACCGTAAAAGGCCTCTGCGACCCCACTACGGTGATGATGTCAAAGCGGATGGGTTGATCCAAATTATGGATGCTTAGATAATGCCGTGCAGCAAGGCGCAGGTTCTTGATTTTCTCGTCATCTACGGCAGTAACCGCTGGAGCGAAATCTTCATTAGAACGGGTCTTCACCTCCACAAAAACAATCTCACCGTAGCACTCGGCAATGATGTCGAGTTCCAAATGCCCTACGCGCCAGTTGCGTTCCAGCAGCGTATAGCCCTTGCGAATCAGGAAGCGACATGCCTCTTCTTCGCCTATTTGTCCGAGGATGTTGTGGGAGGCCATGGTGAATGGGGAACGGTTAAAGGTGAAGGGTTAAAGGTGAAGGGAGAACGAGGAATGTGGAAAGCTAAAAGGATGGTGCCGTTAACCGTTCACCTCTCACCTTTAACCGTTCACTTACCTCCGCTTGCGCTGAAAAAACTCCTTCATCAGCGCCGCGCATTCTTCTTCAAGCACGCCGCTCACGACTTTGGTCTTCGGGTGGAGCGCCTGTGGGGCAAAGTAGGAATAACCGCGCTTGGGGTCGGAAGCACCATAGACAAGGCGACCGAGTTGTGACCAACCGATGGCACCAGCACACATAATGCAGGGTTCTACCGTGACATAGAGCGTGCAGACATCCAAGTATTTCCCACCAAGATGCTCTGCCGCCGCCGTAATAGCCTGCATCTCGGCGTGGGCAGTAACATCGTGGAGCATCTCCGTAAGGTTGTGCCCACGGGCTATGATTTGGTCGTCACAAACTACGACGGCACCCACAGGAATTTCATCTGCCTCAAAAGCGCGACGGGCTTCTTCAAGCGCCTTTCGCATGTAGCGTTCATCGGCAGTCATGGTCATGCGTTTAAGCCTTTCATGGTGAGCGCCACACGCCCACGTTCGTAATCAATGTCCAACACTTTCACCTGCACACGCTGTTGGAGCGTCACCACTTCGTTAGGGTCTTTCACGTACTTGTCCGCCAGTTGCGACACGTGCACAAGTCCCTTCACCTTAATGCCCATATCTACGAAACAACCGAAGTTCGTGATGTTGGAAATGATACCCGGCACCACCATACCCACTTCAAGGTCGTCAATCGTGCGGAGGGATTTGTCGAAACTGAATACGGTTGCCATACCTCTGGGGTCGCGTCCGGGTTTGGCAAGTTCTGCCATGATGTCGGTGAGGGTTGGAAGCCCCACTTCCGCCGTACAGTAGCGCTGGAGGTCGATACTGCCACGCTTTTCTGCCGAAGCAATGAGTTCGGGCACCTTACAACCTGCATCCTTCGCCATCTGCTCCACAAGGGCATAGCGTTCGGGGTGAACGGCAGTATTATCTAAGGGATTCTTGGCGTCGGGGATGCGCAAGAAACCCGCACACTGCTCATAAGCTTTTGCTCCGAGGCGTGGCACTTTGAGCAATTCGCGACGCGAAGTGAAGGCGCCGTTTTCCGCACGGTAATCCACAATGTTTTGTGCCAACGAGGGACCCAGACCTGAGATATACGTGAGCAGGTGCTTACTTGCCGTGTTGAGGTTTACGCCCACCGTGTTCACGCAACTCTCAACCGTGAGGTCGAGCGAGTGCTTGAGCGCTGTCTGATCCACATCGTGTTGATACTGCCCCACACCTATGCTCTTCGGGTCGATTTTTACGAGTTCGGCAAGGGGATCTGAAAGGCGGCGTGCGATACTTACGGCACCGCGAACGGTAACGTCGTAATCGGGAAACTCATCGCGGGCAATCTTTGAGGCAGAATATACCGACGCTCCGTCTTCGCTGACCAAGAAAATCGCTACGTCTTTCAAATGCAAGGATTGCACGAGTTCTTCCGTCTCACGTCCTGCCGTACCATTCCCAATCGCCACCGCCTCAATCTTATATTGCTCAATCAATGTGGAGAGTTTGCCACACGAGCGTGCCCACTGTTGCTGTGGCTGGTGGGGATAAATCGTTTCGTTATGGAGCAAGTTGCCCTGAGCGTCCAAACACACCACCTTACAACCCGTACGGAAGCCAGGGTCTATACCCATGATGCGCTTCTGTCCGAGCGGAGCGGCAAGGAGCAACTGCTTGAGGTTTGTGGTAAACACACGAATCGCCTCTTCATCCGCACGCTGCTTTGAACTTGCGGCAAATTCCGTTTCGATAGAGGGTTTCAACAGGCGCTTATAGGCATCGGCAAGCGCGAGTTTCACCTGCTCGCCCGACTTGCCGTACTTGGGATAACGGCGTCCGAGGCGCTCGAGGCAATCTTCCTCATCGCGGGGATTGATAGCGACGCGCAAGAAACCTTCTTCCTCACCGCGACGAATCGCCAAAAGGCGGTGACTCGTACAACGGTTCAAGGGTTCGCTAAAGTCAAAATAGTCGCGATACTTCGCCGCTTCCTCCTGCTTGGTCTTAATAACCTTTGAGGAAATTACTGCGTTGAGTTCAAACGTTCGGCGCAGCGTGTTGCGCACGTCCTCATTCTCGCTCATCTGCTCGGCAATAATGTCGCGCGCACCCTGAAGGGCATCTTCAACGGTGGGAACTTCGTCCGTGAGGAAGTCCTTCGCGCGCACTTCGGGGTCATTATTGGGTTTCAACAAAATTTCATTTGCGAGGGGTTCAAGACCCTTTTTGCGTGCCACCTCAGCACGCGTCTTGCGCTTGGGTTTGAAGGGCAAGTAGATGTCTTCAAGCACCGTGGCATTCCAACAATCCTCAATGCGCTTGCGGAGCTCGTCGGTCAGTTTGCCTTGCTCTTCAATGGTTTGGGTGATGTATTCCTTGCGGTGGAGGAGTTCGTGAAGTTTTTCGTTTTGCTCGGCAATCTGGGCGATAGCCACTTCGTCGAGTCCGCCAGTTGCCTCCTTGCGGTAGCGCGATACGAAGGGAATAGTGGCACCGTCGTTCAACAGATTCACGGTGTTTTCCACCTGACGCTCACGCAGGTTCAGGCTTTTGGCGATAAGGGAGATTATTTGTTGCATTAAAAGATAAGGTTTTGAGGTTGTAAGGGTGTGAGGTTATGAGGTGCCATTCGGTCCGCAAGGTCCTTAAAACCTAAAAGCGAAGCGACCTTATAATCTTACAGCCTCACACAATTATTCACTCACCACATAACCGCAAGCGGCAATGGCATCGGTTACAATCTTCACACACGCTTCGCACGTGGGTATGTCGGCAGCCTCAGCCATGACGCGCACTAAAGGTTCTGTGCCCGACTCGCGCACTAACATTCTGCCGTTACCCTCAAGTTGTGCTTCCGCCTTCTTTACCGCTTCGATAACAAGGGGAGCCGCCATGACCAACTTCTTATCCGTCACGCGCACATTGACGAGCAACTGCGGATAGAGTTTGACGGGCGCCGTGATTTCGGAAAGTTTGCGCTTCTTGGCAAGCATCACTTCCATGATTTTGAGACTCGTCAGAATACCATCGCCCGTAGAGGCATGCTTGGCGTAAATGATGTGGCCCGACTGCTCACCACCTATAATATTATTGTGTGCCGCCATGTAGTCGTAGACATTCTTGTCGCCCACAGCGGTCTTGGCGTAGTCGATACCGAGTTTGTCGAGCGCCTTAAAGAGACCTATGTTCGACATTACAGTAGCCACCACCGTATTGTTGTCCAACTGGTTGCGCTCCTTGAGGTATGCCGCCGAAACGTAGAGAATCTTATCACCGTCCACCACGTTGCCCTGTTCATCCACACAGAGACAACGGTCGGCATCGCCGTCGTAGGCAAAACCAACGTCGAGTCCCTTTTCTACGACGAACTTCTGCAGTCCCTCGATGTGCGTACTGCCCGCACCACGATTGATATTCGTGCCGTCGGGTTCGGCATTCATCACATAAGTCTTCGCGCCAAGCGCATTAAACACCGAAGCGGCAATGTCCCAAGCACTTCCGTTGGCACAATCCAAACCCACCTTCATGCCCTTGAACGAATGCACGCCCAAGGAAATCAAGTAACCAATATAGCGGTTGCGCCCCTCCACATAGTCAATCGTGCGGCCAATCGCATCCTTCGTGGCGTAAGGCGGAATGCCCGACTTGCCGTCCAAGAAGTCCTCAATGCGCGCGATGGTAGTATCGTCCATCTTCTCGCCATTGCTGTTGATGAGCTTAATGCCGTTGTCGTAATACGGATTGTGGCTCGCCGAAATCATGATGCCACAGTCAAAGCCGTCGCACTTCGTGATGTAAGCCACCGAAGGAGTGGTCGTTACGTGCAAGAGGTAAGCGTCGGCGCCCGAAGAAGTAATCCCAGCCGCGAGGGCGTATTCCAACATGTAAGAAGAGCGACGCGTGTCTTTACCAATTACAATACGTCCACTACGATTGGGGGCGCTAAAGTACCAACCTAAGAAGCGCCCTATCTTAAAAGCATGTTTCGCCGTGAGGTCTACATTTGCTTCACCGCGAAAGCCGTCTGTTCCGAAATATTTTCCCATAACAAAAAAAGAGAAAGGAGAAAGGAGAAAGGAGAAAGAATCGTGCGGGATTTATTTGCATGGGTAATTCACCAATTTCCGTTCTCGTTTATACAATAATCTTTATAGAAAAAAGAAAGGAGAAAGAATCGTGCGGGATATCAACGCGCAAGCATCTTTCTCCTTTCTCTTTTCTAATTTCTCATTTACACCAGGTGTGCAATCCAGTCTTCGCGGTCTCCTGCGAGGTAGTCAATCACAGGGATTTCTACCATCGTATAACAACCTGGACGCTGACGCATAGCGGCACGCGCGGCGCACACAAGCACCTGACCCGTGAGCGCAGGGTTGTTGATCTTCATGTTAAACTCGAAGAGCTGGTTCTGCGTCTTACCCGACACGCCCTTACGCACGAGGTTCACACCGTGACCCATGTCGATTACATCGTCTACGCAGGGCACCTGAATTACGTGCGTTTCGTCATTCACGAAATAAGCGTCGGCCTTAATAGCTGCGGCAACCGTTGCAAAGTCATGACCTTCTTCCAATTCGATATACACCATGCGGCGGTGAATACCCTGCCCCGTCGGGATGGTCATTGAAAGGGCAGCCTTCACACCCTCAATAGCCTTTACTGCTACGGTGTGACCCATAGACATACCGGGTCCGAAGTTCGTGTAGGTAATACCCTTGGGCGCAACCGCCTGAAGCAAGGTGCGCACTACACTGTCGCTTCCGGGGTCCCAGCCCGCAGCAATCACGCTCACGGCATTGCCCGCAACGGCAGCTTCACCCAAACTTTTGCGCAGGGGCACAATCTGGCTGTGAATGTCAAAACTATCTACGGTATGGATGCCCTTGGCGAGGATAGTCTTTGCCATCGCTTCCACACTGCGCGTGGGCGTAGAGAGAATTGCCACATCTACGTCCTGCAATTCCGCAATGTCGCTCACTACATCGTAAGCCGCCAATTCCGCGGGCTTATTCACTGCACCGGCACGGCGCACTACGCCTGCCACTTCCATATCGGGCGCCGCCTCAATCGCCTCAAGGGCGTAGCGACCTATGTTGCCGTAGCCCACAATGGCTACTCGGGTTTTCTTAGTTGTGTTCATAGTTGTCTGATTTTATGTTGGTTATTTCTTGGTATAGAAAATCTATATGCTCTATAGAATCTATAATATCTATAACATCTATACAAATTCCTCAATCGCTCCCCGAAATTACTTTCCCGCAGGGCGCAAACGGCGCTCGTCGTTGAGCTTACGCTGCAAGTCAAGCACTTCGCGGTGCTTCTTTACCAACTCCGCATCCTTAGCCTTCACCGTTTCGCGGAGGTCGTTGATCTTTGCGTTGAGCGCATCCACTTCGGGGCGGTCGTAAAGGCGACTCTTCGTAATGTAGCGCTTGCCGTTAGAACCCTTGAAGTAATAGGTTACACCAGCTGTTACTTGGAACTGCGCATGCCCCGCATGATAAGCATTTGCCGAGAGATCCCACACAAAATAGGGGCGCAGGGTAATGCCCCAAGCCTTCGTCTTGCCCAAGCGGTAGTTGAAATTCATACCCGCCGTAGAAGTGAAGTGCTCACGGTCTTCGCCCTGTGCAGAAGGCACATACCAATGGTTGTGACCAAAACCGTAAACTGCTTCCATTTCGAAAGTACGTGCCTGGCGGTAACCGTAAAGCACGTTTGAGAGGTTCAAGCGTCCCAAGATCGAAGAGTGAATATTGTCAATCGCATTCTGCGTACCGCGCTGCCCCACCCCACTGGTATTCACGCCAAGCGTCGTCTGGAGTTCTACACCAATGGTAGGTGTAAACTGCTTACCGAGTTGGAACCCCATCAGCGCACGTTCGCTACCCAAGAAGGCATGACCCTTCAGAGGAGTTGTTGCACCGAGTTGCACACCTGCATAACAATTATCAAAAGCCTTATGGCCTACATACTGTGCTGAACCTGTCAGCGTCGCAGCTCCGAGAAGGAGCGAAAGCATTATTTTCTTCATATCCTTGGTGTAAATTCTTATATAAGTACTATCGGCAAAAATACAAACTTTGCGCCGTACCACTGACAATTTAACACATTTTTTTACGCCCTTCTATGAAATCTGTCAATACAAACTATTACGAAATCATGTAATATATTCTCCTAACTGTTTATTGTTCAAGGAAACTCGCCAAAATTTAGAATTTTCACTGTTGTTTTCTTGTAGATGCAAGGACTTTAAGACTTGGCAATATAAAAAAAGGGAACCACCGCAAGGTGATTCCCTTCTTTTTATTATTCAGAATACTACTCCACAAGGGATTAGTCCTGGTTCTTCTTTTCGTAGTCGTCCATATCGCCAACAACAATCTTGTTGAATTCGCGAAGACCTGTTCCGGCGGGAATGAGGTGACCACAGATTACATTTTCCTTCATACCTTCGAGGTAGTCTGTCTTACCAGAGATTGCGGCTTCGTTGAGCACCTTCGTAGTTTCCTGGAAGGATGCTGCAGACATGAAGCTCTTTGTCTGGAGAGAAGCACGTGTGATACCCTGGAGGATCTGCGTAGAAGTTGCAGGCATTGCGTCGCGAACGACTACAAGCTTGAGGTCGCGGCGCTTGAGCTGTGAGTTTTCATCACGGAGCTTGCGTGCCGTTACAATCATACCGGGCTTCATAGTTTCAGAATCACCGGCATCAACTACCACCTTTTTACCCCAGATACGGTCGTTTTCTTCAGCAAAGTCGAGCTTGTCAACCATCTGCTGTTCGAGGAAACGTGTATCACCAGGTTCGTTAATCTGAACCTTACGCATCATCTGACGTACGATAACTTCGAAGTGCTTATCGTTGATACCTACACCCTGGAGGCGGTAAACGTCTTGAACTTCGTTTACGATATATTCCTGTACGGCAGTGGGACCCTTAATTGCAAGGATGTCACTGGGCGTAATAGAACCGTCAGAGAGGGGAGTACCAGCACGAACGTAGTCGTTTTCCTGTACGAGGATCTGCTTAGAGAGGGGCACGAGGTACTTCTTTACTTCACCGAGCTTAGAAGTAACGACGATTTCACGGTGGCCGCGCTTCACGCTACCCATTGTAACTTCACCGTCGATTTCAGAAACGACTGCGGGGTTACTTGGATTACGAGCTTCGAAGAGCTCAGTAACACGGGGAAGACCACCGGTGATGTCACCTGCAGAGCTAACGGCACGAGGAATCTTAACGAGAACGTCACCAGCCTTAACTACCTGACCATCTTCGATTGCGATACGACCGTTGATGGGGAAGTTGTACGTGCGGATGAGTTCACCATTTTCGTCTACGATGTGAGCCGAAGGTACGCGTCCACGTTCCTTAGATTCGATAACGATACGTTCACGGAGACCTGTAGCATCGTCTTCTTCAACACGGAATGTAACACCTTCGATAACGTCTTCAAACTGGATGCGACCAGCACTTTCTGTAACGATTACGGCGTTGAAGGGGTCCCACTTAGCAATCATAGTGCCCTTTTCAACTGTGTCGCCATCGTTCACGAAGAGGTCTGAACCGTAAGGTACGTTCTGTGAAGAAAGAACGATATTTGTGTGAGGATCTACGAAGCGAACTTCTGCGAGTCGACCAACCACCTTCTTACCACAAACACCATCTTCACCAATTACGTCTACCGTGCGGAGTTCGTCGAACTCGAGGCGGCAGTCGTTCTTCGCAACGATTGTTGCATTAGCAGCCGCACCACCGGCGATACCACCGGCGTGGAAGGTACGGAGTGTCAACTGAGTACCAGGTTCACCGATTGACTGTGCCGCAATGACACCAACGGCTTCACCCTTCTGTACCATACGAGAAGTAGCGAGGTTGCGACCGTAACACTTCATACATACACCGTGCTTGCTTTCGCAAGTGAGCACAGAGCGAATTTCTACGCTCTCGATGGGTGAAGCTTCGATTTCTGCTACTACTGATTCTGTGATTTCTTCACCTGAAGCTACGAGGAGCTTACCAGTCTGAGGATGGATCACATCGTGAACAGAAACACGACCGAGGATACGTTCACCGAGTGAAGAAATTACCTTGTCACCATCGCGGAGGTCTGTACATACGAGACCACGGAGTGTGCCACAGTCTTCTTCAGTAATGATTACGTCATGGCTGACGTCAACAAGACGACGGGTGAGGTAACCTGCGTCGGCTGTCTTCAACGCGGTATCGGCAAGACCCTTACGCGCACCGTGGGTAGAGATAAAGTACTCCAACACGGACATACCTTCCTTAAAGTTAGAAAGGATCGGGTTTTCAATAGTCAAACG
>JAEIGA010019546.1_pt1 | contig 10328 bp, 8 predicted proteins | sample 9270691 | NCBI WGS metagenome assembly JAEIGA01 (sample SAMN17057246, study PRJNA624740) | gut metagenome | biome: biome; isolation source: fecal sample | host: Bos grunniens | place: China: Xizang | collected 2019
GAAGTAAACCCAAGAGTATCACGTTCTTCGGCACTTGCTTCTAAGGCTAGTGGCTATCCTATCGCAAGAGTTACTGCAAAAATTGCAGTTGGTATGGAATTAAAAGATATCCCCGTTGCAGGTGGAACAGCCGATATAGAACCGTCTTTAGACTATATCGTAGCAAAATTCCCAAGATTCCCCTTTGATAAATTCACTTCAGCGTCTAATTTATTAGGTACTCAAATGAAAGCGACGGGCGAAGTTATGGGTATTGGCTCTACTTTAGCAGAATGTATGTTAAAGTCAGTACGTTCACTTGAAATCGGTGCAGACCATTTCCATATTGCTAAGTTTGACGACTTTACTAACGAACAATTAGTTGAATATTTCAAAGATTATAGAGCAGACACTATCTTTGCAGTTGCAGAACTTTTAAGACGTGGCGAAGCAATTGAAAAACTTCACGAATATACGCAAATTACCGAACTTTTCTTACAAACGATAAAAGAAATCGTTGATATGGAAAAGGTTGTAAAGGAAAACGTAAATGACCTTGAAATCTTAAAACAAGCAAAGGTTTTAGGTTTTTCTGATAGATATATTTCTAAACTTTGGAAGGAAAAAGAAAAAGAAATTTACGCTTTGAGAAAGGCAAACGGCATTACCCCCGTATTCAAAATGGTAGATACGCTTCATACGGGCTATTACATTGCTTACCTATATTCGACCTATCAAAATCTAGTTAAAAAAGTAGAAAACGAATCAAGACTAACCAATAAGAAAAAGTTGGTCGTTTTAGGTGCAGGTCCTATTAGAATTGGTCAAGGCGTAGAGTTTGACTATTCTACCGTACACGCAGTACAAACCATAAAGCGTTCTGGATACGAAGCGATTATTATAAACAACAACCCCGAAACGGTTTCAACCGACTACACGACGGCGGACAAGTTGTATTTCGAGCCATTAACCACCGAAGACGTTATGGCTATTCTCGATTACGAACAAGCAGAAGGCGTAGTTGCTTCGCTTGGTGGACAAACGGCAATCAACCTTGCTAAACCCTTATTCGACAGGGGAATAAAAATCGTTGGTACTGACTGCGATGCTATCGACAAGGCTGAAAATAGAGATTTATTTGAAAAACTTTTAGAAGATTTAGATATTCCACAACCCGAAGGTTGTGCAGTTACCAAGATTGAAGACGGTGTTAAAGCGGCAGAACGCATTGGCTATCCCGTTTTAGTTCGTCCAAGTTTCGTGCTTGGTGGTAGAGCAATGCAAATTGTTGCAAACGAAACGCAACTTCGCCACTACTTAAAAACTGCCGTTGAAATCGACGAAGACAAACCCGTTTTAGTTGATAAGTACGTAATCGGTAAGGAAGTAGAAGTAGATGCTATTTGCGACGGAAAGGACGTTTTCGTTCCAGGCGTTATGGAACTAGTTGAAAGAACGGGTATTCACTCGGGCGACAGTATTTCGGTATATCCTACTTTCTCTATATCAGACGAAGTAAAAGAAACTATTTTACAATACGCTAAAAAACTAGGCTTAGGAATAGGCATTAAGGGTTTATACAATATTCAGTTCATAGTAGATAAAGACGAAAAGGTTTATATTATCGAAGTTAACCCACGTTCTTCTAGAACAGTACCTTTCTTGTCAAAATCAACGGGCTATTCGCTTGCAGATATAGCGACCGAAGTAATAATGGGCAAGAGCCTTAAAGAACAAGGCATGACGATTGCTTATCCTGAAGAAAAGAAGCGTTATTACGTAAAAGTTCCGGTGTTCTCGTTCAATAAGATTAAGGGGCTTGACGCATACCTTTCACCCGAAATGAAATCTACGGGCGAAGCAATCGGTTACGATGATACCTTAAACCGTGCTCTTTATAAAGCACTTCAAGCATCGGGTATGAAACTTCAAAACTACGGTACGGTATTTGCTACCATTGCAAACGCTGACAAGGAAGAAGCGTTGCCACTTATTAGAAGATTCTACAACTTAGGTTTCAATATTGAAGCGACGATTGGAACGGCTAAGTTCTTAAAGGAAAACGGCATAAGAACGCACGTTGTTAAAAAGATTAGCGAAGGCAGTGACGAAATTAAAAACGCTATTCGTCAAGGCTATATCGCATACGTTATTAACACTAGCGACGTTGGTGCTATTAACGCTGAAAGCGATGGTTTCCAAATAAGAAAATACGCAACCGAAAGCAACGTTTCTATGTTCACTTCGCTTGATACCGTTAAGGTATTGCTAGACGTATTAGAAGAAACCACTTTGACCATTTCAACTATTGACGCATAGGTAAAAAATGAAAAAAGATATTTACACGATGATTTCCAACGAACAGTTGGCAAAAAACGTATATAAAGCGACCTTTACGGGCGATTGCAGTGCAATTATTGCATCGGGGCAGTTCGTAAACTTTGTAATCGGCAGTAATTATTTACGCCGTCCAATTTCCGTTTGCGACTATTCTGACAAGGAATTTACTGTAATTTATAAGGTTGTAGGCAAAGGCACTGAAGAATTAAGCAAGGCAAAACCAGGCGACAAGTTTGACGTGTTAATCGGTTTAGGTAACGGCTATAATTTAGACCTTTCGGGGGATAAACCTTTGCTAATCGGTGGGGGCGTAGGCGTTCCACCAATGTATAATTTGGCAAAAAAACTAATTGCACTCGGCAAAAAAGTAACGGTAATTTTAGGTTTTAACACTTTTGACGAAGTGTTTTACGAAAAGGAATTTATTTCTTTAGGTGCTAAAGTTTTCGTTACGACGGTGGACGGAAGTTACGGCGTAAAAGGGTTTGTTACCGACGCTATGGACGTAGATTATTCGTACTTTTACACTTGTGGTCCAGAACCAATGCTAAAGGCAATCTACAACAAATCGACAACCAGTGGACAGTTCAGTTTTGAAGAACGTATGGGCTGTGGGTTTGGTGCTTGTATGGGTTGTTCGTGCAAGACGCTTTACGGAAACAAGCGTATTTGTAAAGACGGGCCCGTTCTAGTTAAGGAGGAAATAATATGGGAAAAGTAGATACCAAAGTAAACCTTTTGGGCATAGAACTAGATAACCCTATAATTCCTGCTAGTGGAACGTTTGGCTACGGCTACGAGTTTAGCGAACTTTACGATATTAATATTTTAGGCACTTTCTCTTTTAAGGGAACTACACTAGATGCAAGGTTTGGTAACCCCACTCCAAGAATAGCCGAAACGGCTTCTGGTATGCTTAACGCAGTAGGGCTTCAAAACCCCGGCGTTGAAAAAGTTATCAGCGAAGAATTGCCTAAACTCAAAAAGGTTTTTAATAAAAAAGTAATGGCTAACGTAAGTGGATTTTCTATCGACGACTACGTTAAAACTTGTGAAAAACTAGACAAAGAAGAACAAGTTGGTTGGCTAGAAGTAAACGTTTCTTGCCCTAACGTTCACGGTGGTGGTATGAGTTTTGGAACTGACGTAAATGCAGTTTCAAGCGTAACGAAAGCAGTGAAAAAGGTTACCACAAAACCCGTTATCATTAAACTTTCGCCAAACGTAACCGATATCGTATCGATTGCTAAAGCGTGTGAAGATTCTGGTGCTGACGGCGTTTCGCTTATAAATACGCTTTTAGGTATGAGAATAAATCTTGCTAAACGCAAGCCCTTGCTTGCAAACGTAACGGGTGGTCTTTCAGGACCAGCAGTATTCCCCGTAGCGGTAAGGTGCGTTTACCAAGTGGCTAAAGCAGTAAATATTCCCGTTGTTGGTATGGGTGGAGTTAGAACGGCAGAGGACGTTATCGAAATGATGATGGCTGGTGCAACGGCTGTTGAAGTTGGGGCTGAAAACTTGGTTAACCCCTACGCTTGCAAGGATATTATTGAAAGTCTTCCTATCGCAATGGAAAAATATAAAATTAATTCCTTAAAGGAAATCATTAAAGGAGCATTATAATGGCAAAAGACGTAATTATAGCGTGTGATTTTGACAGTGCAGAAAAAACACTAGCATTTTTAGATAAGTTTACGGGCAGAAAGCCTTTCGTAAAAATCGGTATGGAACTTTTCTATGCTGAAGGTCCTGAAATTGTAAAAGAAATCAAAAAGCGTGGTCATAAAATATTTTTAGACCTTAAACTTCACGATATTCCTAACACCGTTAAAAAGAGTATGGCAGTTCTTTCTAGGCTTGACGTTGATATGACCAATCTTCACGCATCGGGCACTTGCAATATGATGAAAGCGGCAATCGAAGGCTTGACTAGACCAGACGGAACACGTCCACTACTTATAGCAGTAACTCAACTAACTTCAACCGACCAAGAATCAATGGAAAAAGACTTGCTAATCAATAAGCCTATCGATGAAGTAGTATTACACTATGCAAACAACGCTAAAGAATCGGGGCTTGACGGGGTAGTATGTTCGCCGTTAGAAGCAGGCAAAGTTCACGACGTTTGTGGTAAAGAATTTTTGACCGTAACCCCTGGCGTTCGTTTTGCAGACAACGATAAGGGCGACCAAAAACGTGTTATGACCCCCGCTGAAGCAAGAAAAATCGGCTCTGACTATATCGTTGTAGGCAGACCTATCACGGGTGCTGAAAACCCCGTAGAAGCATACGAAAGATGCGTTAAAGAATTCTTGCAATGCTAAAAACGGTATTTTTCGACCTTGACGGAACGCTTACCGATTCGGCGGACGGAATAATCGCTTCGCTAAAATATGCGTTTGATAAGTTCGGCATAGAAGAAAAGGACGAAGGGGTACTAAGAAAATTTCTTGGCCCACCTATTTCGGACAAGGCGTGCGAAATTTACGGAATTTCCAAAAAAGACGGAGATTTAATAGTAGAGTATTATAGAGAATTTTTTGTTAGAGAGGGTATGTTTATCAACAGAGTGTACGAGGGCGTACCACAAATGCTTGATAAACTAAAAAGTGCAGGCAAAAAGATTGTGCTAGCAACTTCTAAACCCGAAATTCACGCAATAGAAATTCTTAAAAAATTTAAAATTTATAAATATTTTGACCTTTCGGTTGGTGCGACCTTAGATGGAAGCCTTAACAAAAAGGAAGACGTTATAGCCCACGCAATCAAGCGAGCAAACGCTGAAAAACGTTCTTCAGTTATGGTAGGCGACACCTATTACGACGTTTTGGGTGGAAGGGCTAACGGACTAAAAACGGTTGCCGTTACTTACGGGTACAATTCGGCTAGCGAACTTAAAAAAGCCTTGCCCGATTTCACGGTTAATACCGTTAATGAATTAGAAAAATTATTGATGGAGATATAGATTATGGAAAAAATCATTGCAAAAGATTTATTATCGATTAAAGCAGTGTTCTTCCGTCCAGAAGAACCTTTTACGTGGGCAAGTGGAATTAAAAGCCCAGTTTATTGCGACAACAGATTAACTTTAACTGCACCAAAGGTAAGATGCGACGTGGAAAACGGTCTTGCCGAAATTATAAAAACTCATTACCCAGAAGCAGAAGTATTAATGGGTACTTCAACGGCAGGTATTGCACACGCAGCAATAACAGGACATATTATGGGTTTACCTATGGGTTACGTTCGTTCGGGTGCAAAAGACCACGGCAGACAAAACCAAATAGAAGGCAAACTTGAAAAAGGTCAAAAGGTAGTAGTTGTTGAAGACTTAATTTCTACGGGCGGAAGCGTATTAGAAGTAGTACAAGTTTTAAGAGAAGCAGGTGCAGAAGTTTTAGGCGTTGCAAGTATCTTTACCTACGGTATGAAAAAGGGTATTGAAAGACTAGAACAAGCAAACGTTAAAAACGTATCGCTAACAAACTTCGACGTTATCGCTCAAGTTGCTGCTGACGAAGGATATATAAAACCCGAAGACGTAAAAAAACTCATTGCGTTTAGAAACAATCCGTCTGACGAAAGTTGGATAAAAGGCTAAGGAGAAACAAATGAGAAACGTTATCGACGTAGTTGACTTAACGAAAAAAGAGATATACGATTTATTAGATACGGCGTTAGACATTATAAAAAAGCCCAAAAAATACTCAAACAAATGCAAGGGCAAAAAACTAGCGACCTTATTTTACGAACCATCGACTAGAACTAGACTTTCTTTTGAATCGGCAATGTTAGAACTCGGTGGCTCGGTAATAGGCTTTTCAGACCCTGATAGTTCTTCAGCGTCAAAAGGCGAAAGCGTTGCAGATACTTCAAAGGTAATTTCTTGCTACGCTGATATAATAGCAATGCGTTCTTACCAAGAAGGTGCACCGTTAGTTGCTTCATTAAACGCAAGTATTCCCGTAATCAATGCAGGAGACGGTGGACATTGCCACCCCACTCAAACGCTAACCGACTTATTAACCATTTATAGAGAAAAAGGCACGCTTGACAACTTGACTATTGGTTTTTGTGGCGACTTAAAGTACGGAAGAACGGTACACTCTTTAATAGGAGCGTTGTCAAGATATGAAAACATTAATATCGTATTGATTTCTCCAGAAGAATTAAAACTTCCCGATTACGTAAAGCAAGACGTGCTTGATAAATGCAATATGCGTTATAAAGAAACTGCCGACTTAGAAAAGAGTTTAGATAAGTTAGACGTTCTTTATATGACTAGAATTCAGCAAGAAAGATTTACCGATAAATCTGAATACGAAAGACTAAAAGACGTTTACGTGTTGACGGCTGAAAAAATGCAAAGTGCTAAATCGGATATGATAGTTTTACACCCATTGCCAAGGGTAAACGAAATCAGCGTAAAGGTGGACTCTGATAGGCGTGCGTGCTACTTTAAGCAAGTGGCAAACGGAAAATTCGTGAGAATGGCACTTATTTTAAAACTATTAAAAGATAAAAACTTTATAGAACGTAGGCTAGGCGACGACGTGATATTTAATAAGCACGTATGTAAAAACCCACGTTGTATAACTCAAACCGAACAAGAATTAGACCAAGCGGTAAAACTTGTCGATAAAGAAAAAGAAATTTACCGTTGCGTTTATTGCGACAAACAAGTATAATAGACTAAAAGGAGATTAATTATGGCTAAATTTATTAATGAACCATCACATACTTTTAACGAATATTTATTAATACCAGGGTATTCATCTGAAGACTGTATTCCCGCAAACGTAAGTTTAAAAACCCCACTAGTAAAGTTTAAGAAAGGCGAAACTAGTGAAATTATGATGAACATACCTATGGTTTCGGCAATAATGCAATCGGTATCGGGCGACAAACTAGCCGTAGCCCTTGCAACCGAAGGTGGCGTATCGTTTATTTACGGTTCACAAAGCATTGCTGACGAAGCCGCAATGGTAAAAAGAGCAAAGAGTTATAAGGCAGGCTTTGTTGTAAGCGATTCTAATATTCGTCCCGACCAAACTTTACAAGACGTTATCGCACTAAAGGAAAAAACGGGGCATTCTACCATAGCAGTTACCGACGACGGAACGAGCAACGGTAAACTTTTGGGTATCGTTACTAGCAGAGATTATCGTGTTAGCAGAATGGCTGGCGACGAAAAGGTTTCTTCTTTTATGACTCCGTTTGAAAAACTTATCTATGCTAAAGAAGGTACTACCTTAAAAGAAGCAAACGATATTATTTGGGATAATAAGTTAAATTCACTTCCAATCGTTTCTAACGACGGTAAACTATTATATATGGTTTTCAGAAAAGACTACGATAGCCATAAACAAAACCCCAACGAACTACTTGATAAATCAAAAAGATATATCGTTGGTGCAGGTATCAATACTAGAGACTACGCAGAACGTGTTCCCGCATTGTTAGAAGCAGGCGTTGACGTTTTATGTATCGACTCGTCTGAAGGTTTTTCGGCTTGGCAAAAAAACACCATTGCTTGGATAAGAAAAAATTACGGCGACAAGGTAAAGGTTGGTGCAGGCAACGTAGTTGACGCAGACGGCTTTAGATTTTTGGCTGACTGTGGTGCAGACTTTATTAAGGTTGGTATCGGTGGTGGCTCTATTTGTATTACTAGAGAAACCAAAGGTATCGGTAGAGGACAAGCAACGGCACTAATCGACGTTTGCAAGGCAAGAGACGAATACTTTAAAGAAACGGGCGTATATATTCCCGTATGTTCAGACGGTGGTATCGTTTACGACCATCATATAACCTTAGCACTTGCTATGGGTGCAGACTTCGTTATGCTTGGTAGATACTTTGCTAGATTTGACGAAAGCCCCACGGCTAAAGTTAGCATCGGTGGAACTTATTACAAAGAATATTGGGGCGAAGGCTCGGCAAGGGCAAGAAACTGGCAAAGATACGACCTTGGTGGCGATAAGAAATTATCGTTTGAAGAAGGGGTTGACTCTTACGTTCCTTACGCAGGTAGCCTTAAAGACAACGTGGCAATGTCCCTTTCAAAGGTTAAATCTACAATGTGCAACTGTGGTGCGTTAACTATTCCCGAACTACAAGAAAAAGCAGTGCTTTCCTTAGTTTCTGCAACAAGTATCGTAGAAGGCGGTGCACACGACGTTATTCAAAAAGAAAAAACCAATACCGTAAAATAACCAAAGAAAAACAAAAGAAAAAACGCTCTAGAAAACTAGGGCGTTTAATTTTTTTGTAAAAAATATTTTTAATATAGGGGAAAACTCTTTTCCGAAGTCGTTTTCCCCTAAAAACCCCATTTACAAACTCCTCAAAACCCCTTTCCCCTTAATCTTTAAGGGGAAAGAAAAAACACCTTTCAATTTTGCAAAGTGTTTAATATTCTGTTCTACCTAACAAATAATCTATTGAAACGTCAAAAAGGTCTGCTAGGACAACAAGGCTTTCAAGTGAAGGCTCTGCATCTCCTTTTTCATACCTTATATATGACGGTTGCTTTATATTTAACCTTAAAGCAACTTGCCGTTGTGTCATTTTATTTAACTTTCTTTGTTCAATAAGCCTTTCACAAAATATCTTCATATTCCACCCACTACTATTGACAATTATAGCAAAAGGCTATATAATATATTCAAATTATAGCAATTGGCTATCAAAACAAGGAAAAGAAAGATAAAAAACATTGAATATTGACAAATCAAATTGTGTACTGTAAAATAATTATAAGGGGAAAACCACTTAGAAAAACGATAAATTTTATCAAAAGGAGACTAGAATATGAAAAACAAACTAATAAAACTTATGTCGTTAATACTATGTCTGCTAATGATAACGCCTTTCTTTGCTTGTGATAATACGGGCAATGACGAAAGCAACAATCCACCAACGCCACCCGAACCACCAAAGCAAACGGTTTTGTATGACGAACAAGTGGACTCGGAGATTTTTGTTGCCTACGAAGAATTTGACAATATAGAAGATGCTTCAAAATACGTTAAAACTTGGAGAAAAGATTACGAGATTTTTATTCCAAATATAGAAGATGCAGACTCGTTTAAAATATCTGTAACAACCTATCGTGCTAATGTCGAAAAAGAAAGATTTAAGCATTTTGTATCGTTTGTCTATGAAAAGGCTGAGCCGTATTATAAGTTAGAAGGAACTACTACCGCATATATAGAAGACAGATTTGACAAAACGAATTTTCATTTAGCACTAAACGGAGCGTTTGATTTAGAAATATACGAAAACTATAAGTACGTTTATAATGGAGATGGAAAAATCGTTACTTCCGAAGAAAGGGTAAACTACAAATATTATAGATTTGGTATAAAAAACGAAAACTTCGTATTAATGACGGGGAACTTGTATTTACAAAACGAACAAGAAAAAACATATTCAGAGATAAAGACTTTGATTTTTGATAATCTTGTGCCTTTGTCAGAGCAAAAAAACAAAGAAGTTGCCAATAATTTTTCTTTCGAGATAAATGGTGGTTTGATTACGGGGATATTAATTCGTGCCATTGAATACCAAGATTTGTATGGGTTAAAAAAAGATATAAAAAATTTAGGAAACAAGTATGATTTTTCTTGTTTTGTCTTAAAAGATAACGGATTTAATGGCAAGGCTTTTGTTTCTAAATATGACATTCACTTGTCTGGAGAAATATATTATTTGCCATATTTCCTTTCGGGAATATCGTTTATTGAAGAATTAGAAATAAAAAACACAAATAATGAATTAGTTTATATTTCTACAAAGTCAGCAATTATACCAAACTCTTTAGTTCAAGACGACAATTCCTACTCCATAACTTTCTCTAGTGAAATAAAAGAGTTTAAGGATAGCGAAATTGTAAGATATAGACCTGACGGTTCGCCAATAGTTGAATATTATACTAGATATGGCTATGAATTTACCATTAAAAATCAAAATGGCATAATAATGACGGGCAACGTAAGGGCAGA
>JAEIGA010019547.1_pt1 | contig 10328 bp, 11 predicted proteins | sample 9270691 | NCBI WGS metagenome assembly JAEIGA01 (sample SAMN17057246, study PRJNA624740) | gut metagenome | biome: biome; isolation source: fecal sample | host: Bos grunniens | place: China: Xizang | collected 2019
ATGCTTTCCTTCATCTTTTTAACGAAGTCGGCTACTTGTGGGTCTCTCTCAATTTCCTCGTTCTTTTTCTTCTGAGCTTCTGCACGCTTGAACTCGATAATGCGCTTGTTCTTGTCATCAAGGAATCTCACAAGAGCATCCTTCGGTGCGTTCTCGATGTCAATCTCAGTGTCCCACTGATGCTTGCGGATGATGTAAGCAAGTTCATCACGAGTCTTCTCTGCGAAAGGAGAAGTAGGTCTTGCTACTGGTCTCTGCACATTACGTGGAGCTGCGCCCATAGGCTGTCTGCGGCCAAACTCTCTTTCCATCTGCTCACGAACATGAGGAGGAATGAAGTTAGGGTCAAAACCACGTGGAGGCATGTCAGCCATTTCGTTTGGTCTCTGTGTAAAAGGATTAGGACGTGGTTCACGTCTTTCCTCAAACTGCGGACGCTCTACATGCGGATTGATGTTGTCGTAGCCACCAAGCGGTGTCTGCTCGATAGGCTTAATCTCGATAGCCAAGCCCAAAACCATGAACACCTTAATCAGTGTCTCCACACAGATGTCTTCGGCATTACCGTCAAGAATATCGTAGATTTCTTCAACGTCAACATTAATCTCTTCGGCAAGTTCCTCTGGAGTTGCGTCATTCTCGTCCAAAAGATTTTCAATCTTACCCTTGATGTCAGCCTTGTATTGGCTAATCCAGCCTTTGGCTGCGTTCTCAAATTCTCTATCCATTTTTTAATATTTTAAATTGTTTTACGATGCAAAGATATATCCTTTTTTTGAAAATTCAAAATTTTTAAGGAATTTTAACTATCTTCTTCCTCTTCTTTCAGTCTTTCCTTAATGATTTCGACCATTTTTTCATATATTGGAAGAAGTTGGTCATATGCGACAGTCTGTGAATGATAAGGAGAAACATCAAACGTAACGTTAGCATACTCTAGCGTATTCAAGAAATATGCGTAATCGGTTACGATGTCTTTGAATGCTGAAATATCACCCTTCATGCTACCGTAGAGAGCATAATCTAGTTCATCAACATACACAGTATCGTGAAGACATATTTTGATTCCTATTCTCCTATTCATATCCACCCTAGCAAGGACACCAACACCATCATGGAAAGGGTTATCGTCACCAAAGCGGTCAGTTTTCCTTTCGCCATTCATGATGTCCTTTGCCGTATTGTCGAATGCCTCCTCTGGAGTTACCTTTTCATCACCACCAAACCAATGGTCAAACATGTGTTGTTTACCCACTTCAACCATTTTTTCATAGACTGAACGGTGTTCCATCGTCAATATGATTGAAACATGGTCATGGTGTTTGACATCATGTTCATGCATTCTTTCATATATATCTGACAATTCTTTGACTTCTGGATGAGGATTCTCAATCTCACTAATATCAAATGCGATGATTCCTTCAAAGATTTTTAAGAGCTTTTCGCACTGCTTTTTGTTATACAGTCCCCACTCATAATCCTTTTCCTCTTCTGGATGGTCTGTAAAATACTGTATCCTCTCTCTCAAGTGGGCTATGGTAACACCATCCATGTCATGCATCAACTTGCAGAACTCTTCAAAGGTGATACCAGTGGCTTTTGTAAAGAACTGGCTGTTTGCATCATCTACGACCTTCTCAATGCCACCATAGTCATCATATTTACCAAAGAAGGGAAAGGCAAGAGGTGTATAGCCACTTCCAACCACACTAATTGGGCAAGAATCGTTCCCATTATACAAGTTCGATGTGTCAGCACACATGAACATTACAATGTCATCACCATATGTAATTGGAAGATGACTATAAAACCCTGTTCTATTAAAGCAACCCATATGCCTTTTTCCTCATTTCTATTAACAAATCGTTGACGAAATCAACATCAATAGTCTCTCTGATGGTAGAGTTTGCGATTGCCTTGTCAAGTGCTTCCTTGTCGGCATCAATCTTTGCCATAAGCTCGTCATACTCGAACTTGTGGTTTCTGATGTTCATAAGATACTCTCTGTCCTCAGTACGATTCAAGATAATACCCCTACCTTCGGCAATCTCCTTACCCATATGCATAAGACGCATACAATGCATCATATTCTTTGAGTCATAGTTCTTGTTAAGATTTGACTCATAACGCTTTGGGTTGCGGAACTTCTCCCAGTCCTTATACTCCTTGTACTTCTTGCAATGGTCTTTGAAACCACTCTCGTTGTATACCATCCAACACAAAGGTTTCTCTCCCTTTGAAACGGAAGAACCTCTCATGTCGGTAGAACTTTCAAGACACATTCCACGATAATGGATTACCTCTTGGTTTTTGTCATACCATTCCTTGAGGTCTTTTTTGGTCTTGAGACCATAGAAGTCCTTTACAAACTTTGAGAATTTCATCACATCATCTGAAACTCTACCATAGCCAAACCAACCAAAGAATATCAAACCGAACATATTTGCGCCAAACAGTGCTGTTTCCATGTCCTCATACTTAATAAGGTAGTGGTGAATATGAGCACCCCAATCATAGTACACACCATAAGTATCATGCATATTTGGAATATGTACAAGACCACAAAAATCCTTATTAAGTCCACGATTAGCAAGCCAATTACTAATCTTAGTACTTCCTTGATTATAGAAGGTGTATGCAAAGTCAAATGGAGTAAGGCGTTCCGTAACTGGATTCACAATCTTCTTGTTCAAACCCCTTGCCTTATGAATCTGTTCGATTGCATATGACACAAACGGCTTGAAGCACTCCTTGGTGATGAATTGGTCTCTGTTCTCAAACAAAGGTCTCACAATGTCCGAAGGAGTTGTGATAATCTTGTCCTCTGGAACAAACAGTGCCTCCAATACTGTTGGATTTGACTTCAGCAGCATATTGCAGAACTTACCAATCTCATACCATGTGGTATCGTTTCTTTCGTCAGAAACTTGGTCTTGATAGTCATTGCCAAGACCTATGACTGCTTCCTTGGGGGCGATAAAAAGACCACTTGTATCAACGTCTGAGTCTTCGTTGTTCAGACCGTACAAATGGCTACCCCTAACATATTCGTAAAGCAGTCTACCATCTTTTGTAATAGTTTCAAAAGTATCCTTCATTATAATTCGTCAAATTCTTTCTCTAACTCTGTTATTTTACCAACCAAATAACCATTAACCAAATCGAAAACTTGATTGAATATTTTTTCTCCAACTTCATAATAATTACCACGATTACCATCAAAAGAAATATACAATTGCTTTCTCGATTTACCCCCCTTATAGTTCTCTATAAGATTCTTTTGGGCGTTATTTGCTTCTTTGATTCGCTGTCTCAGCTTTGTGCCCTTTTCTAATTGTTCAATATTCATACTAAATGTTATTTTACTTTCTGATGCAAATGTATGAAAAAAAATTGGATTAGCCAAAAACTAACCCAATCTTTTAATATTTTTTAAGGAAAGCCGTGTAAAAACCTATATTCTTCTTCGGCTCTTTCGGCTTCCTTTATACATTCATTCATAAATAAACATCCCCAACAAAAGTCTATAGAGTTATTATCATAAACATCTACAGAACCAAAACAACTAGGTTTAATAACTAGCTTCATTTTCACAATATGTTATCCAACATCCAAAAAGATATGGGCATTTATCACATTTTGGTGATGCTAGTGCATCAAGAGGGTCTTCCTTTCCATAGCAAGGAGGTCTAGCGGTTACTAGTAATTTCATTGTGGTATCTTCTGAATTGAATCATTATTTAACTCCACCTTGCAATCAAGATAGCGTTTTAACCTATTGTATAATCTAATATTAAGAACACCATCCCTTATTGAAGCATTCTTTTCAGTCCAATGTCTATCTACCTCATACCTTGCAATGACGGTATCACCATCCATAACGTTGGTTATTCCGTTTATTTCCTTATACTTTATCATCACCAAATACAATTCTAGATTCAACATAACTACGATTCTCACTAGTCAATATTGGCATTTCCTCGTCAATTATCCATTTATCTTCCTCATCCTTGATGATAGCAGTACCACGTTTCTCAACGGTAGATAGGTTATTCCAATTGATACCATACTTCTCAAACAACATGTCTTGAACTTGGTTTGTGTTTTTACCATCAAGTTCCTTGTGCTTGAACCAAGATTGACCAAGGCTGTTGATACTGTTTCTAGTGGCATCCTTCTGCCTCCAGAGGACACAGTTGCATACATCATTGATAGGCACATTGAAGCACCTTGCATCAAACATAGCACCCATTTCAATTGCCCTATTGTATGATTTCAGCAACTCATTGACTGAATTTGAAAGTTCCTCACCGTATGTTTCCTTGTCTGTGATAACCTTGTAGTGCTCATTGACGAAATTACGTATCTTGTTATGGAAAATTCTATTGAAAGCCAATGTAGCCATAGAAGCAGCCACAGAACACATCTTCTGAACCTCATAGTCATACCAGGCCGATACATCGATAGCGTTGTAGTCAACAAGTATCAATGTAATCTCATCTGATTGCGTATATCCGAATACACAGCCTTGAATACTCTTACAAAGTTCAAGTGTTGTTTCTTGCATTGCTTCAATCATACGCTTATCAAATGGTTTCGCAAAACCCCTTGTAAACGTGTGGAATGCCTTACCATCCAATCTGATGATTACTGGCATTCTTCTAACTAGTTTTGTCTTGGCTCTAAACTCGTAGAACTCTTTCATTCTATCACCAAGACCGTCCTTAACTTTTCTACCCATAACAAAATACAAATGTTAAAAGGTGAGCAAACATTACTCACCTTTTTTTAGTTTTTACCACTCGAAATCATCCTCATCCCACCAATCAGTCTCACCGATAAGGTCGATGTTCATTGGAGGTGCTTCATTAAGCTTCTTGCGGATTGCGTTGCACCTATGTGCTGTAACGCCTTCTGGTCTAGCGAGACCACGTTCTACACAGTCCTCACCAGCTGATACAAACTCATCGAAAAGCTGATGGTCGTATTCAAAGTCCTCACGATTATCGTAGTCACTTCTACGAGGTTCATCTATTGCGAACTCTGCTCCGAAACGAAGATTCTCGTCTGCTGGCTTTCCAGTAATTCCCCACTGAGGAATTGGTGCTGGTGGTATAAATGAGTGATTCTTAAACCTTGGAGGTGTAAAATCACGCTCTTGAGCTTTGCAGCACTTTGGCTTGCAAGTCTCCTTACGTTCACACTTCTTACTCTTTGGCTTATCGAAAGCCTCTTCAATAAGAGAGGTGATTTCTTCCATCACTGATTTCATTGATGGAAATCCGATAACAAAAATTTTTGCTTCCATAACTCTTAAATTAATTTACTTTCTGATTGTCTAATTTTTTAGTTTGACAATGCAAAGATATAGCTATTTTTTGAGAATTCCAAATTTTATCGTAACTTTTTTTAACTTTTATCTCCTTCCACCCATCCTAGTGTGACCACCACCGCCATGATGTCCTTGAGTCACCCTTGTAGAGCTTCTAGGGGTCATGTGTCCACCACTATGAGGCTTGTAAGTTCCACCACCACCATAACTAGGTCTTGGTCTGTTTCCACCATGATTTATACTTGGATGTCTGTTTGGGCTTCCGTGATGTGGTGTATAATGTCCTCCATGACCGTGATGTGGCTGGTAGTGTCTATAGAAGTCTCTTGGAACTGGTCTATATCTATCTGGAGGCAGTGGTCTGTAATATCTATGAAAGTAATACCTATTATTATATATGTAAGGATAATAGTATAGGTCACGATAGATATAATACATTAGTAATCCTTCCGCATTGTATATTGGAGTACCATACCCAATAACAACATCTACACTAACACCATCGTAAACTCCGTCAATCTGTGCTTGAGCTGGAGTTACACAAGAAGATAATGTGAAACACATCATCAAAGCTGCTAAAATACCAATAATCTTTTTCATACGCAATTAAGTTTTTAAATAACTATTGCAAAGATATGGGTTTATTTCCTAAAAAACAAGGCGTTATAGCAGATTTAGGGATTCTCCCCACAAGGTTTAGGGAATCCCCTATTTGAGTACGACTTTCCCTAATTTCTTATTGTAGAGAAAACTACCGTTATTTTTTAACGTTTGCGCTAGGATTAAGTATTCTGCCACTGTGACTTTTTTTGAATCCTTATCCATAGGTAAAACATTGCATTCTGATTCTCCTTTTATATGTATGGATATGTCTTTGCCAAGGAAACCTATTGCCATTTTGTAGCTATTGTTTTCCTTGCGCACATAATCCGTTGGTTTTCTTTCAAAGTCATCAATCAAAAACCAAAGGTTCTTTTTGCGTATGTGTAGCTTCTTAGGTTCAAAGTCCATATCTGAAAATAATTCCAACTGTTTTCCTTCCATAAGGCAAAGATATAAACAATATTTTAGAATTCAAAATCAGAAATGTTAAAAAACAAAAAAAGGAGGCTTAACTGCCTCCATTGTAATATTTCATAACTTTCCTATAATATTCACCGCTTCTGTGTTTCCAGTCCCCATAGAATCCGCTGTTCCAGCATCTAATAGCTTTTTCTATGCTGTGTTCTGGATTGAAATGTTCTTGTAGTAAAACAAACATTTCCTTTGATTTTTCAACGCTATATCTATCATCCCACCTAGAGCTTCTTGTCTTGCCCTTCTTGTCGTAGGTATAACGTTTTGTAGATTTCCTCGCCTTGAGGATGTCATTGCACTCCTTCACCAAAATTGGTGTGATTTGTAATATTCCAGCGCAGTCACCGTTTGGATTGTGTGCTTTCGCATTACCTTTACTTTCGACTTGTATGATGGCATTGATTACCTTTGTCCAATCATACGATTCTTTTTGTGCAGCCATGCCAATAGGAAGCATCAACATGCACATTAAAATTAATTTTCTTAGTCTCATCATTAAAAATTTTACGTGAGGCTCGACTGTAGTATGCTACATGTCGATTTGGTGACGATATGTGAGAGCGAGTTACGTCACCGTCTCCTCTTAGTTTAAAAATTATAGTTCGTTAGGCTTCCATACCTTGTAACCTTGTTGTTATACCAATCATTCAATAACTGGTTGATGAAGCCTTTTCTTTCCTTATCATTTGTTATTCTATTATAAAATTCCTTATCTAAGTTGTCTAATACATCTTGTTTCCAAACTGTTTTCTTGGTAGGTACACCATTTGACTTCTTAACGAATACACCAACAATGTTTCCACTACCATTATCATATGTGGCACGCATATAGTTATCCTCAAGGAACTTAGTACCGTGACTAACATGTTCACTGTAACTATTTTCCTTGATGACCATTTGTTCTATTTTCTTTATACCGTTTTCTGATAGAATGAATGTTTTCATACGAATTAACATTTATTACTATAAATATAAGCTAATCATCTTTTTGCTCAAAGGCATCAGATAAAATATAGCTTCTGGTATTCTGAAAACTTCTACAAATCCTAATCTCTGCCAGTAATTATGGCTCTTTAAGTCGATTTCAACCCCACACCATATAAAGTCATAGTTTGCAGCTAAGAACTCAAGGTTGAAGAGCAACATCTTCTTATCGAGATTAGTTCCCCTCAGTCTTTCGTCAATAATGAATGAGTGACCGTTTATCTGTTTAAAGTCCTCAAAGTATTGAGTGAGACCACTTTCAAAGAACGATATAGGCGAGCCTATCTTGATTGGACATTCGCAGAATATGAGCAGTCCATATATTTCGTTTGTTTCCTTGTCAACCAACTTTATTGATTCATCCAGTATTGCATTGGATTGTGTCAACTGCATTAATGCTTCTCCATCAGATGACAAGTCGAAAGCCTTAGCCAAAGTCTTACAAATCTGGTCTAGGTCTTCCTTGGAGGTCTTTTTAATTTCAACCTTCCCCAACAAGTCGTTTTTCGTTAAGTCGTTGTCAACGAGCTTGTTGCATAAATCTATCATCATAAAGATTTTCGATTTACGGATGCAAAGATACGAAAAAAAATTGAAATAACCAAATTTTTAACGTATTTTTAACTTATTTTTACGAAAAAAGGGAGATAAAACAAGTCACCTCCCCTTTTGTTAACTATAAAATATTTGAAAAATTATGAGAATTACTTAATTACGATTTCTCCGCTTTCGCAAGAGGCACTGAAGGTATAATTTGGTTTGTAATCGTTCTCCAACATAAGCTCTGTAATTTTATCCTCAATATTGTTCTGGATAAGTCTTATAATTGGTCTTGCTCCAAATTCCTTATTCTTAATAGCTTCTGCATGTAGATAATCTACTACTTCATCAGTATAACTAATATTATATTCTATATTATTTAATCTATTATTAAATTTATTTATTTCTAATTTAACAATATTCTTTAGATTATCATCTGTTAATGCATTGAAATATACTATTTGGTCTAATCTATTAAGGAACTCTGGTGTGAATTTCTTCTTCAACTCTTTATCGATGATTGACTTCTTATTGTTTTCTTCATTGCTTACGAAACCTAGTCCATTACCAAGTTCAGCAGCCTTTCTAGCACCAATATTTGATGTCATAAGCACGATTACGTTCTTAAAGTTGACAATCTGACCAGAACTATCTGTAAGTCTTCCCTCATCGAACAACTGCAAGAATATATTGTAAACCTCTTGGTCAGCCTTCTCAATCTCATCCAACAAAAGTACACAATGCTGTTTATGCTTAATCTGTTCCGTGAGTTGTCCACCATTCTCATATCCAATATATCCTGGTGCTGCACCTGTCAACTTGGCAACTGAATTCTTCTCAGAATATTCAGACATATCAATTCTGATAAGTGCCTTTTCATCGCCAAAGATTTCCTCTGCAAGTTTCTTCGCTATTAAAGTCTTACCACTACCAGTTGGGCCTACCATCAAGATATTTGCCATTGTCTTGTTCTTATCACCAAGTCCGACCTTGTTTCTCTTAATGACTCTGCAAACGCTGTCAACAGCCTCATCTTGTCCTATGATGCTTTCCTTGAGGATGTCATCAATGTGGGCTATCTTTGCTCTTTCACTTGAAGACAATTTACTTACTGGAATCTTTGTAATCTCAGATACAACATCTGCAACATCACCCTCAGTTATATCAATTGTGGCTAACTTGAGATTCTTGATGTCTCTCTTATAGTCTGCTAGGTCTGAGGCTAGTACATTCTCCTCAATGGTCAATGAGTCAATCTTCTCAAACTCACCATTATTGAGAGCTTCTGCCTTTTCATCCTCGATTTGTCTCATTCTCTTCTTTGTATTCTGAATTTCAATTGGTTCTCTGTCAACAAGGGCTGTCTTAGCACCAGCAAGGTCAATGATGTCGAATGCTGAATCTGGCAAGCTTCTGTCCGTTATGTATCTATCAGCCAACGTTACAGCCTTTTCAATAGCCTTTTCATCGTACCTCACATTATGGAAGTCTTCATAATATCTCTTGTTCTCATTCAATACTGTTATGGTGTCTTCAATTGAAGTTGGCTCAATGATGATTTTTTGGAACTTTCTTGAAATCTGCACATTGTTCTCAATGGCGTTTCTATATTCCTTAAACGTAGTTGTTCCAATGACCTTGACAGCACCTTCTGAAAGGATTTCTCCAATCATACCGCTAATATCCGTATCCTTTTCTTTGCTGCCACTCTTCAACACAGTATGTATGTCATCAAGGAATAGTATATATCTATCAGATGCTTGCAGTGAATCGAAAAGACTCTTTATTCTTTCCTCGAACATACCCCTGAAGTGAGTTCCACTTACCAATGCCATTGGGTTAAGCATGACAATTTCCTTACCCTCAAGTACGCTTGGTACTTTACCCTCTTCAATGAGTTTCGCAAGACCGTATACGATGGCAGTCTTTCCACATCCTCCTTTACCGACAAGGATTGCATTGTTCTTCTTTCTCCTCGAAAGAACCTTTACTATTTCCTCAATCTCTTCCTTTCTTCCGATAATGTCATCAATCTTACCGTTTTTTGCCATATTGTTAAGATTGGTGGTATATTGTTCAATTGATGAATCAGAAGATGACATGCTGATTGTCTTTGTGTTTACTTGACTCTTCAATGGGATATTTCCGTTATCACCCTTATTCTTGTTTATCTTCTTTGGTCTAAGCTTTCCGTTCTTTACCTTCTCCTCTGGTTCTACATTTACATTACACTTATTGAATATAAACTCATATTGTAACATAAACTTACCGAATACATTTTCTTCCTTAAACCCATTTTCCTTATTTAATATTGCAAGCAATACGTGTTCTGTACCAATTTGCGAATTGTTTAGCTTCTCGGATTCAGTCTTTGCACAATCAAGGATTCTCATAA
>JAEIGA010019549.1_pt1 | contig 10327 bp, 6 predicted proteins | sample 9270691 | NCBI WGS metagenome assembly JAEIGA01 (sample SAMN17057246, study PRJNA624740) | gut metagenome | biome: biome; isolation source: fecal sample | host: Bos grunniens | place: China: Xizang | collected 2019
CGTTGCTGTAAAGGCAATAGAGGGCGTGAAGGCTGCGCTCTCAATGACAATTCCTGTGGGTACAGGCATACACCGCCGTATGGTTTATGTTGAGATTGAAGAAGGATATAATTTCAATCAGGTGGCAGCAGCTATCAAGGCCGATCCATACTTTGTCAATGACGAGACACACGTAAAGGAGGTTCCTTGTGTTGATGACCTGCTTGATATGGGTCACGGTGTGAACCTCACACGCAAGGGAGTTTCGGGAGTGACACAGAACCAGTTGTTTGAGTTCAACATGCGAATCAACAACCCCGCACTCACTGCCCAGGTGCTTGTGTGCTGCGCACGTGCTACAATGCGTCAGAAGCCCGGTTGCTACACAATGATTGAGATACCGCTAATAGACTTGCTCTACGGCGATAGGGAGCAACACATTGCACATTTGGTATAATAACGCTTATATGGAAACTGCACCCAATTTGGGTGCAGTTTCTTGTTATAATAGGCATTACTCCAAACCTTTTGAATTTCAATGCTCCTGTCATTTCGAATGAATATGAGAAATCTAAAAAAGAGATCCCTCGTCGCTGCGCTCCGTCGGGATGACATTGGTGTATAATTCCTGAAGTTCCTTTTGGGGCAGTATGACTCTTGTGGTGTTTTTAACCAATTTTACAATTAGGGGGGAACCGTAACTTTTATATATCTTGTGCAGGTGATTATAAAACTGCTTAAAAACAACATGGCTATGAAACACATTCTTGGATTTTTACTATGCACAATTCTTGCGATGGGCGCCCATGCCCAAACCGACGGTGGTGAGATAACAGCAGAGAAGAAATATGACCTCCGTCCCGAGTTCACAGCGCGAGGCTATGTGGGTATTTATAACGGCGGTTACAGAATATCCGGTGGTGTGAATATAAACAACAAACGCACCGCCGGTCTCATGATTGGTTATCACGATTCGTACCACGACTACGCTCCCGGTAATGTGTATGCAATAACCACAGCGCTCTATTATCGCCGCTATTTCCATTTGGGTAAGCGCCAGGTCTGCGCATTCTATATTGACGCCTATGCCGGTGCCGGCTGGGTCTACAAGGTCGATGAATGGTTCCCCGAGAGCGAAGATAACCAGATTAATACAGAGAAGGGCGATGTCATTCCCTTTGTTGGTCTTCACCCCGGTTTCAGAGTACGTCTTTATAAGAACCTCCACATCTTCCTTGGTCCTACAATTGGAACCGATTGTCTTGGAGTTCATCTTGGATTAGGTTTTTAACCTGTTTGATAAATAGTTAAAAGCAGAAACTTCGTGGCGAAATTGCCGCGAAGTTTCTGCTTTTTTATTATTTTCGCGGTCTATTCAGAAAAACAAGAAACAAAATAGGCGTTGTCTTCCTGGTTATTGTCTTATGATGTGTCATCCCGAACCTTGTGTGAGGGATCTCTTAAAGAATATAGAGATATCTCACGTTCGTTCGATATGACATCGGATACAACATCTATACCATTGCAAAAAAACTATTACTATGAGTGAAGAACCAAGAGCTTCCTTCGGTAGCAAATTAAGTGTAATATTGGTGGCTGCGGGCAGCGCCATCGGACTGGGTGCATTGTGGCGTTTCCCTTATATTGCCGGCAAACATGGCGGTGCAGCCTTTGTTCTTGTCTTTCTGCTCAGTGTGCTTGTGGTGGGAATCCCCGCAATGCTTGCCGAGTTTGCTGTAGGCCGCAGAACAAACAAGAATGCAGTGGGTGCATTCCGCTCTCTTTCCAAGCGTTGGAGTTGGCTTGGGTATAGCGGTGTGCTTGGCGCGCTGCTCATATCGGGTTACTATTACCTCATTGCAGGCTGGTCACTTGAATATTTTGTAAACTCAATAACGGGTGGATTGTTCGGTTCCGACCTCTCCTTCAAGGAGCAGTTTGCATCGTTCCAGGGCTCATGGAGGCCGTTGATATATGGTGTTATGTTCATCCTAATGACGCATTTCATTGTCTCAAGGGGTGTAGAGAAGGGTATTGAAAAGGCCTCGAAGATTATGATGCCGGCGCTCTTTGTCATACTCATTGTCATGGCGGTGCGTGTCGCCTTTATGCCCGGCGCATCCGAGGGCTACAAGTTTTTCTTCTCATGCGACTTTGCCGAGGCATTCAAGGTTGATACCATTATGATGGCCATCGGGCAGGCTTTTTTCTCGCTATCGGTGGGAATGGGGTGTATGGTGACATACGCATCATATTTCAAGAAGAACAACAATATGGTAACTACATCGCTGAATGTGTCGCTATTGACTCTTGCAGTGTCGGTGCTTGCAGGTCTTGTAATATTCCCGGCTGTATTCAGCGCGGGTCTTGAACCCACTGAAGGACCTTCGCTTGTCTTTGTTACTCTGCCCGAAATATTCAAGGGGATGCCGTTGCCATCGCTGTGGTCGGCAATCTTCTTTCTGCTCGTAATTCTGGCATCGCTCACCTCTACAATATCGTTCCACGAGGTGCTTACCGCGTATGCTGCCGAGGAGTTCAAACTCTCACGTAAGGGTGGGGCACTTGTGACAACCATTGTTTCAATTGTGTTGAGTTCTATAACATTCTTAGGCCTTTTCGATGTGGATTTCTTCACAATCTTTGACTACATCACTGCCAATATACTCATGCCGCTTGGTGCGATGTTTACCTGTGTCTTTGTAATGTGGTTCATGAAAAAGGGGTTCATGCGTGAGGAGATTACCAATAACGGAGAATGCAACAACAGGGTTGTTGGAGTGCTGCTGTTCATGCTGCGGTTTATAACGCCGTTGTTGATATTCTATATCTTCATAAAGAACTTCTATAATTAAGGATTCTAATACAAACAGCAAAATCGGCGGGACATCCCGCCGATTTTGCTGTTTTAATCACTGTAATAGACTCTCTTTATTCTCTCCGATACCGATGTTAGTATCTCATACGGTATTGTCTCCAGCCAGTCGGCAACGGTGGTAACTGGCAACTGCGGGCCAAAGATTTCGACCACATCGCCCTCCTTGCAGTCGATGTCCGTTACATCAATCATACATACATCCATACAAATATTTCCAATGTAAGGCGCACGCTTGCCACCAACAATACAGTAGCCTTTGCCGTTGCCAAGACGTCTGTTAAGGCCGTCGGCATATCCAATTGGCAGTGCGGCAATGCGCGAGTCGCGCTTCAACACTCCCTTGCGGCTATAGCCTATGGTCTCACCCGCAGGCACATCACGCATCTGCAGAATGATTGTCTTTAAAGTAGAGATGGGGCGCAGATTCGGATTCTCTTCAATGGGCGATATACCGTAAAGTCCGATTCCCAATCGCACCATGTCTTCCCTTGCACCGTCAAAGCGTTCTGCTCCCGCGCTGTTGCATATATGTCGCAGAATCTTGTGCTCGAATGCCTGTTGCAATGTCTCGGCGGCGGTTTTGAAAAGCGCATGCTGCTGCCTTGAGAAATCGTCGAACAGTGGGGTGTCGCTACCTGCAAAGTGCGAGAATATCGAGCGTGGGGTTAATGCTTCCTGCTGCTTGAGAATCTCTACAAGTGCAGGTATCTCATCGGGTCGGAAACCGAGACGGTGCATGCCGGTGTCTACCTTTATGTGCACGGGGTAGTCGGTTATTCCTTCGCGGCGTGCCGTCTCAATGAGCATCCTGAGCATACCGAAACTGTAGACCTCGGGCTCGAGCCTGTTGTCGAACAGTGTACCGAATGAACTTGGTTCGGGGTTCATCACAATTATGCCTGTTGTTATGCCCTCCTTGCGCAGTTCGGCCCCCTCGTCGGCAACGGCAACGGCAAGATAGTCGACGTTGCACTCCTGCAGGGTGCGTCCTACCTCCAGTGCTCCAGCTCCATATGCGCTTGCCTTTACCATGCAGACAGTTTTTGTCCCGGCAGTGAGGTTATTACGGTAGTAGTTTAGATTGTCGCGCAGGGCGTTGAGGTTCACCTCCAGGATTGTCTGGTGCACCTTCTTCTCCAGCATCTCGGTAACATCTTCAAAATGGAATGAGCGTGAACCTTTTACAAGTACGCACTCATTCTGCAGTCTTTTGATTATTGGTGATGCAAGCAACTCTTCGGTGTCGGCAAAGAAGTGACACTCCATTCCTGTTGCACTAAACTGGTTTGCTTGTGATGATATGTCGCTGCCAATGCCTATGAATTTCTCTATACGGTGCTCTCTGAGGCATTCAATCACATTGTGGTAAAGTGCCTGCGCCTGTTCGCCGCTCTGCTTTATGTCGGCAAGTATCAGTGTGCGTTTTAATCCCTGCATTGTCCTGCAACGGCGCTCCATAAAATCGAGTGCGATGTCAAGCGATGCTGTGTCGGCATTGTAACTGTCGTTTATAATCATACAGCCGCGCTTGCCCTCCTTTACTTCAAGGCGCATGGCTATTGGCTCAAGTTGTGCCATACGCTCGGCGATTGTTGGGGGTGGAACATTGAGATACAGTGCCGCTGCAAGGCAGTTGATAGAGTCCTCTATTGAGGCGTTGTCAACAAATGGTATGCGGTAACTGCTCTCTATTGCAAGGTGTCGGTATTTTATTACGGTGCTCTCCTCTTCCTGTGTCACCGATTCAATGTAGAGCGGGCGTTCGCTGTCACTCCTTGACCATGCAAACCCGCGCGAGGGAAGTGCTGAATCTTCAATGCACTCTGCCAGGATGTGGTCATCTGCATTATATATGACTATGTCGCATGCGCTGAGTAATTGGAGCTTTTCAGCGCATTTCTGCTGCATGGACGTGAAGTTCTCCTGGTGTGCACCGCTTATGTTTGTTATAATGCCGATGGTGGGCTTTATTATATGCTGCAACTTGTCCATTTCGCCGCATTGCGATATTCCGGCCTCAAAGATTCCGAGTGTGCTCTTCTCGTTCAGCATCCACACCGAGAGCGGAACACCTATCTGCGAATTGTAACTGCGCGGTGAACGGGTGACGTTGTAGTTGTCTGCAGTGAGTTGGTATAGCCACTCCTTTACGATGGTCTTGCCATCGCTTCCGGTAATGCCAACAATGGGGATATCAAATAGTGAACGGTGGTGTGCCGCAACCGTCTGTAATGCCGCAAGGGTGTCGCCGGTGATGATGAAATTGGCGTCGGTAATGTCGCTGAATGCCGTAATGTCGCTGACGACAAAGTTCTTGACGCCCTTGCTGTATAGCGCCTTGACAAAGTTGTGCCCGTCGCCATGCTTTGTCCTGATGGCAAAGAACAGCGTCTCCTCGGGGAAGGTTAGCGAACGGCTGTCGGTGAGCAGTCGTGTCACCTTACCGTCGGGGGTGGCAAGCATTGCATCGGCTTTTAATATCTCCTTTATCTGTCCAACAGTGTATTGCATTGTCTTTTCTCGTTTTCAAAATCAATGTATGGGTGCTCTTTCTCTATCGCCTCTATCTTCTGCAGCAGTTGTGCAATGAATTTCCCGTATGCTGGGGCTGCGGGGTCAAAGGGACGGTGTGCCAATCCTCGTGCAATCTCTGCGGTTCTTGTGTTCACACGTCTTGTCGCTTCGCTGAAGTAACACTTGTCAAAGGCCTCCCAAATATACTCGATAGCCTTTGCCGATGGGTGCAGCATATCGTCGGCATAGAAACGGTAGTCGCGCAGCTCGTCCATCATAATCTCGTACGATGGAAAGTAGGCGGTGTTCTCCGGCAATGCCTCTGTTATCCTGTCAATGGCAAGCAGCAGTGTGGCCTTGCTCTTCTGGTTGTCGTGTGCCCCGTCGCGCAGATGGCGTATCGGGCTTACCGTAAAAATGAATTTCACGTTCCTGTTGATGTCGATTATTTGCTGCATCACACTCTTCAGTCTGTAGGTAATCTCCTCAATGCCAAGCAGTGAACGAGTAAAACAGTTTCCGGGCAATTTGTGGCAGTTGCCGGCCACAATGTTGTCGCTGTTGCGGGTGTAGGCATATGCCGTCCCCAATGTTATTATTATCACATCGCACTTGCCAATGGTGCTGTGCGCCTTCAACAGTCTCCCGTTTATGCCATTGATGAGTCCCTCTTTGTCGCTGTGCGAAAAGTCGCTGTGGTGCAGAATGCTGTGCCACTTGCCACCATGTTCAAACAGTTCGGGCGAGGCTTTGTCAAACGGTGTACCGTCGACAATCCTTGAGAGTACGGTTGCTATCGAGAGCGGATTGTACTGCACGCCAAAGGGATTTACGTCGACATTGAACTTGTTGGCGAGCAATACTGTGCCAATATTGCCGGCAAAGCAGGAGCCGATAAGCAACATTCTGCTTTTGTGCGATATGTCCAATGTGCCGCAAGGCAGCTCAACATGAGTGGTGAAAATCATTGTAATGGCTAATTTGTATGCAAAAATAATCAATTCAATAAGATTTGTAGTATCTTTGCAGCAAATTTGTATTTTTACCACTATATTTACGGTAAGTCATTTTTTTGCACTTGGCCTTTGTAGTGGAATATTGAAGATAGAAATGGAAAAAGAGACAAAATATCCTTTGTTGGAGACTATCAACACTCCGGCCGATTTGCGCAAGTTGCCCGAGAATAAACTTGAGCAGGTGTGCAGCGAGTTGCGTGGCTTCATCATCGATTCATTGGCAAATAACCCCGGTCACTTTGCGTCGAGCCTCGGTTCGGTGGAGTTGACAGTGGCCCTGCACTACGTCTTCTCTACTCCCGATGATAAACTTGTTTGGGATGTGGGACACCAGGCTTATGGACATAAAATTCTTACAGGCCGCCGCGAACGTTTCCATACCAACCGCAAATTGAACGGTATCAAGCCTTTCCCATCGCCCGAGGAGAGCGAGTATGACGCTTTTGTGGCAGGCCACGCGTCGAACTCCATTTCGGCAGCATTGGGTCTTGCCGTGTCGTCGGCAATGAACGGTGGCGACGAACAGGTTGTGGCAATCATCGGCGACGGTTCAATGAGTGGAGGCCTGGCCTATGAGGGATTGAACAACCTTGCCAGTACAAAGAGCAATCTGTTGATAATACTCAACGACAACAATATGTCCATTGACAAGAGTGTGGGCGGAATGAGTCAGGTGCTCATCTCCATGCATTCGTCAAAGACATACAACAAGATACGCTACGGCATAGCAAAGGCTTTGAGAAAAATTGGTATTCTCAATGAACAGCGTGCAAATGCCCTTATCCGTTTCAACAACGGTCTCAAGGCAATGTTGTTCAGACAGAATAACTTTTTCGAGGGCATGAGTGCCCGCTATTTCGGCCCCATCAACGGCCACAATGTTCTTGAACTTGTTCGTATGCTCAAGAGCATCAAGGATATGAAAGGCCCCAAAATGCTCCACATCCACACCGTAAAGGGTAAGGGATGGGAGCCTGCCGAGAAGAATGCTACCGTATGGCACCAACCGGGAATCTTTGATATCGAGACCGGCGAGCGCATTGTAACCGAGGGCGGTTCACCGCGTTTTCAGGATGTCTTTGGCGAGACACTCGTGGAACTTGCAAAGGATAACGAGAAGATAGTCGGAATCACTCCTGCTATGCCCACCGGATGCTCTATGAACAAGTTGATGGAGCAGTTCCCCGACCGTTTCTTTGATGTTGGTATTGCCGAGGGACATGCAGTTACTTTCTCGGCCGGTTTGGCAAAGGGTGGTCTCATGCCATTCTGTAACATCTATTCATCGTTTATGCAGCGAGGCTATGACAACCTCATCCACGATGCGGCATTGCAGCGTCTGAATATGGTGTTCTGCCTTGACAGGGCCGGTATTGTGGGCGAGGATGGTCCAACGCATCATGGTGCGTTCGACCTTGCATATCTGCGTCCGGTGCCTAACATAACAATATCATCACCCTATGACGAGTGTGAACTGCGCCGTCTCATGTACACGGCCGTTCAGCCCGATATGGGAACTTTTGTCATCCGCTATCCGCGTGGCAAGGGCAGTCTTGTCGACTGGCGCTGTCCGTTGGAGACAGTTAAAGTGGGTACAGGCCGCAAACTTACAGCGGGAACCGATGTTGCATTCCTTACAATTGGTCCCATTGGAAAAATGATGGAGCAGGTGGTGAAGGCGGCTGCCGACAATGGTGTGAGCGTTGCCCATTATGATATGCGATTCCTTAAACCTGTTGATGAGAATATCCTACACGAGGTAGGCGAGAACTTCAAATATATCGTAACACTTGAGGACGGAACTGTGAAGGGTGGTCTTGGCAGTACTGTTGCCGAATATATGGCGCATAACGGCTACACCCCGAAGATAAAGATGCTCGGTATTCCCGATTCGTTTGTCGAGCACGGAACCCCCGAACAATTGTACAGAATTTGTGGAATGGATGCAGAGAGTGTCATGGGTGCCATTATGGAGTTCAAACGTGACTGAATGCATTGCTTGGTTATATAAAAAACAGATTTTATGAGAATAGTCATTGCCGGCGCCGGTGCTGTTGGAACACACCTTGCCAAGATGCTTTCTTCCGAGAATGAAAATGTGGTTCTGCTCGATGAGAGCGACGAGAGATTGAGTAAGTTGGAGGCCTCGTTCGATCTCCAGACAATCGTTGGTGACCCAACAAAAATCTCTGCTCTAAAAGACGCAGGCGTTGGCGGTGCCGACCTCTTTGTGGCGGTAACCCCCGACGAGAGCCGTAATATAACATCCTGCATCCTTGCCCACTATCTTGGTGCAGCAAAGACCATTGCACGAATAGATAACTACGAGTATTTGCTCCCCAAGCACAAGGAGTATTTTGCTTCACTCGGTGTCGATTCGCTAATCTACCCGGAGCAACTTGCAGCCGAGGAGATTGCAACCAGCATCAAATTCAGTTGGATGCGTCAGTTGCTGGAGTTTGGCAGCGGCGCTCTTGTAATGGTGGGCGTGAAGGTAAGGGAGAACGCAACGATAATAAATACCCCATTCAAGGACCTGCCCAGCGATATACCATATCACATAGTTGCCATGCAGCGCGGCGATGAAACCATAATACCACGTGGTAATGACTGCATACTCCCCGACGATATTGTCTGCTTCATGACAACCAAAGAGAATATCCCCTACATACGCCAAATCTGCGGCAAGGAGCAGTTCTCCGAGGTAAAGAGCATCATCATAATGGGTGGCAGCCGCATTGCGGTGCGCACTACAAAACTGATTGCGGGCGATATCGATGTAAAAATAATTGAGAGCGACCTCAACCGCTGTCACAGGCTGCTTGAACTTGTTGACGATGAGGTAATGGTCATTAACGGTGACGCACGCGACCCCGAACTCTTGCGCAGCGAGGGTATTGCCAACACCGATGTCTTCATTGCCCTGAGCGACAATTCCGAGACAAACATTCTTGCCTGCCTTGCTGCAAAGCGTGCGGGAGTGTGCCGTGCCGTCTCAGAGATTGAGAACATAGACTACATATCTATGGCCGAGAAGATGGATATCGGTTCGGTTATCAACAAGAAGAAACTTGCCGCAAGCACCATATTCCAGATGATGCTCAAGACCGATGTTTCAAGCGTAAAGTGCCTCACATTCATCCAGGCTGTCGTTGCCGAGTTCCCTGTGCACGAGAACGCCCTCATAACCCGCAAACCAGTCAAGAGTCTTGGCTTGCCCGATGGCGCAAATATCGGCGGTCTCATACGCAACGGGGTAGGTATGCACGTAACCGGCAATACTATGATAGAACCCGGCGACCATGTAATTTTCTTCTGCCTTGAGAGCGTGCTCAAAAAACTGGAAAAATATTTCAAGTAACGTATGTTCCATCCTAAAGTCATATTCCGCATTGTAGGAATCCTGCTCTTTATTGAGGCCGCATTCCTTTTGGGAAGCATAGGAGTCTCCCTTTTCTATGGCGAGAATACCGTCAAGCCGCTTTTGTATTCGTCCGGAATCATTGCCCTGGTAGGCCTTCTGTTTGTGACGCTTTGCAAGGGTGGCGAAAGGACTGTATCGCGCAAGGATGGCTATGTGGTGGTGACTCTTTGTTGGGTCATCTTCTCCCTGTTCGGAACCCTTCCTTACATACTCACAGGCAGCATACCATGCTTTACCGACGCCTTCTTTGAAACGATGTCGGGATTCACTACCACCGGTGCTACAATTCTTGAGAATATAGAATCGTTGCCAAAATCAATCCTCTTCTGGCGAATGATGACACACTGGGTGGGCGGCTTGGGTATTGTATTCTTTACCGTAGCGGTGTTCCCGATGTTCGGTCTAAACGATATAAATATCTTCTCGGCTGAGTCAGTGGGGCCCATACGCTCCAAACTGCACCCACGCATATCGGTTACGGCGCGTTGGATTCTCACCATCTACATCGCGCTCACC
>JAEIGA010019550.1_pt1 | contig 10327 bp, 7 predicted proteins | sample 9270691 | NCBI WGS metagenome assembly JAEIGA01 (sample SAMN17057246, study PRJNA624740) | gut metagenome | biome: biome; isolation source: fecal sample | host: Bos grunniens | place: China: Xizang | collected 2019
CACAAGTCCCAACGTGCTTATGAATGTATAGGAGCGGGCTCCGACATCCTGTATGTCATAAACCATTACATCTATTCCCTCCAGCATCTGAGGAGTAGGTTTACGTGTCGCTCCGTAAAGCGAATATACCGGAAGGCCTGTCGCCGCATCTCGGGTATCTGCCACTTTATCTCCAGCATAGACATCACCACGCACACCATGTTCCGGGCCATAAAGAGCTACCAGTTCCACACCCGGGGCATTGAACAGGATGTCAACTGTAGATTCAAGACACCTGTCAACACCACTGGGATTTGTAACCAGCCCCACCTTCTTGCCTTTCAAACCTTCAAAGCCTCTCTCCCTAAGCACTTCTATGCCAGGTTTCACGACAGGACGGGAAGCACCGGCAGACAGAACTCCAACCACACAAAGACATACGAATATGGCAAACAGTTTTTTCATTCTCAGAATTGATTAAAGATTTACAATCTTTCCTGCAAACAGGACATCCGAAGACTCACGATCTGCAATAAAGAACATATACGGACGATTCACAATCATGGTCTTCAGATTGACTTCTGGCGCAACAGAAGTAAGTCTTACCATCACACTTGTAACAGCCGCAGCCTCTGTACCTGACTCCGATATATCCACATAGCACTTCTGCTTCACCTGGCTTAGGACAAGCGGACCCATCTCAGAAATCCCCTTGAAATCCGCAGCGGCAGTAAAGGCTGTACGCACACCCATATTCTCGAGCACATCATTGAGTATCATCTCCGTTTCCATCTTCGCCTTAGGCATCTTGAACATAACCTGAGCTGGAGCAAGCATATTCATTGCCTCATCATAAATATTCTCGTTGAGATATGGAATCATGGCATTGATGTCCGCACCCTCAGGAGGGAGTACTACAAACATTGAATACGGACTATTCAGATAAGGCAGCTCAATCATCTGGAATCCCTGGAACTCAACATAATTGTAACGTCCTTTTCTTGACATCATATCTACTTTACTGACCTTCAGAGATCCGTTGAAATCAGCCTTCTCTGTAAGTGCCGGGTCAAATTTCTCCTCCCAAGGAGCATTGAAGTACAATGCATTGACAAGCATCATCACATCTCCTGGTGTGAGTCTGTCCACAATCTCGTCAATCTTTCCTTCAGTGTTTTCAGCACACCAATTGTTGATTGCCTTTACAGTAGCAGGATCTGAAAATCTCAAAGTCTCCACTAAAGCATTGTAGTCATTTTCGAGAAGATTCACATAGTGGTTCCTTACACTGAAATCACTGTCGATCCACATTGAATTAGCAGACTTTACAACAACTGACTCTCCACCATCCAAGGCCTGTTTTCCAAAGACACATCCGTTCAGAGCATTATCAAGTTCCACCTTAGTCTCTTCCATCGCACCTTCAGCAAGCATTGAAAGAGCTACTCCTGCGCTATACGGAGAAGCTACCACATTTGTATTCTGTCCAGACACTTTGTTCACTTCCTTGAAAAACGAAAGTGCAAAGCCAGTCTTGGATCCTGCAGCAGGAGGAACATCCTGCTGTCCACCGCACGAAGTCATACCGCACAACAATGCGATAGAGACTGCATAAAGCATCATCTTTTTCATAATCATGATATTTTAAGTTATTTCTTACCGTACTTTGGATCGACCTTCAGCAAGAAGGTAACGAGCACTGTAACCAAACAGCAAATCATAACAAAACTGAAGAACCACACATAGCCTACAGCCTCCTGCAGATAGCCGGCAACCATACCTGGAAGCATCATGCTGAGAGCCATGAATGCAGTACATAGCGAATAATGTGCCGTTTTGAATTCACCCTCCGAGAAATATATGAGATAGAGCATGTATGCAGTAAATCCGAAACCGTATCCGAACTGGTCCAAAGCCACGCAGGAACTTATCAGGAGCAGATTTTCAGGCTGGTATGCCGCAAGAAAAACAAAGGACAGGCATGGAAGCGTGAGACTGAGAGCCATAGGCCACAGAACTTTCTTCAGACCCCATTTCGATGCAGCTATACCTCCAAGAATACCGCCTACCGTAAGCGCAGCGACGCCCACTGTTCCATAGACGACTCCGACAGTCTCAGTCGAGAGTCCCAGACCGCCTGTAGAGACTGAATCCAGAAGGAAAGGATTCATCATCTTTACAAGAAATGCCTCTGGAAGTCTGTAAAGGAGCATGAATGCCATAGCGATCCACACATGCTTCTTGCCGAAGAACGTAATGAAGGTCCTTCCAAATTCACGGAATATCTCAGCAGCCTTTCCGGAGCCGGACAAGCGGGAAGCATCCACAGCCGGACGTGGAATGAAGAATGTATGCCATATAGTCACTGCAGAGAAGATCACAGCACTTACCAACAAAGTCATCGACCACGCCAAAGGAATATCTCCTGTTTTTCTTTCAAGCAGACCTGCAATCACAACAAGAACACCCTGTCCGAAAATCGAAGACAGACGATAGAATGTACTGCGGATACCGACAAACAGAGACTGATCTCCTGGATTCAGCGCAAGCATATAGAAACCGTCAGCAGCTATATCATGAGTCGCTGAAGCAAACGCAGTGATCCAGAATATAACGAGGGTTATAGCAAACAGGGATACAGGAGCAGCACCGGAAGCAATCACTTCGTGCGAAGGATGCGGCAAGGTAAAGGCCAGTATCGCAAATGCGACAGACATCAGCACCTGCATCGCCATTATCCACCAACGCTTGGTCTTGATTATATCCACAAACGGGCTCCAGAGAGGTTTGATCACCCACGGAAGATACAGAAGGCTGGTGTACATAGCCATATCACCTTTGGACATGCCCATGTTGGTGAACATTATCACAGAAATGTTGTTCACTATAAAATACGGGATTCCCTCTGCGAAATACAGGGTCGGAATCCACCACCATGGATTTATATTGTCTTTTATCTTCATATTTTCTTTATATCAACTCCCGGATAATAGTGCTCCAGGATTTCCTTATATCCATATCCCTCGGAAGCCATCACTGCGGCTCCTATCTGACAGAGGCCAACTCCGTGTCCCCAACCCTTTCCATCAAGTATAACCTTATCTCCTTCGACAGTTACATCAAAGGATGAACTTTTCAGATGGCTTTCAGACAGTATCCTTCTGATTTCCAACTCCTTTCCCACAACAAGCACGGACTCGGACCCGGTAATGCGAAGTTTCATGATCCTACCGGAGGCACCTCTTTCCAAAGCCTCAATAGAAATCAGGGAACCCACCCGTATTCCGCTACGTCTTTCTATGAGTTCAGACAGAAAATCCTTATCATAGACCTCGCGCCAGCGGTAAAAATCCGTGGTCTCCTGATCATAATTATTCAGCACCTGGCCAAGAATTTCCTTATCCACCGTGTCGCAGAAACTCTTTCCGTCGACATCGTGTCCTGGCGCATCCGGAAGTGCCTGAAGATAAGGCACATCCTTGTCTTCCCAGCAGGTAGAAAACTCCTCCATCATGCCGCCACAGCACTTCGAGAAGCGTGCATCGCAAAGTTCATCACCATAATACATTACCTCTCCCCATGTGGAATCTATAACCTTACGCACAGTCCCTCCTGTCGCGCGTGTCAGTCCCTGATATCTTTGGCAATGGTCATCTGCGCATACATCGAAGTTATGATGATCCTCATGGTCATACCATTTGACATATTCATGGAAGTTCTCATCACTACCCGACATCTCGCCATTCAACATAGAATCCACATGTGATACCAGGGCAGGAACATCATGAATCCACCGAGGCACATCACTACGATGTTCGCGCCGCGAAGCTGCAATCTGCGCCATCACCCACGAGCGCGATATCACCGCATGTGCCTTAAGGAATTCTTCTGATGCTGAAGCACTCATTTCTGAAGAGATCACACTCAACAGGTAATCCTCAATACCGACCACATTGACAGCAGTGAGCTTGTCCTTTTCCACTATGATCTTCAAGGCGCCTGCGAACTTCTGATTCTCCTTTCTCTCCCAATGGAAGCCTACACCTATCGTCACGCCATGAAGCACAAACGAAGGTCCTGCAAAAAATGTAGAGGGAGTCTGAGCCTCGAAATATAGCTCATCATACAGTGCGCCGTCATACTCAATCTTTCCTTCACGGAATGCAGCCCTACGAGGACCTGCACCGTCTGAAAGTATCTCAAATTCAATCTCCTTTCCCGACATTATACCCACCTGAAGAAGAGGTTGGATGCGGGTAAGACGGTTTATTATCTTCTCTTCGGTCTCCGAAGATATGGACACCTCAGCAAGCATCTCGGAAAGCAGTTCCGGAGTTATCTTATGAAATTCTTCCTCAACAGGTACGATAAATACGCCGCCCATATCCGCACAACCTGGGCTCATGGTCAAATGATCCGGTCCTTCGCTGAAATAATGGTGCGAACGGTGACATCTGCGGAACAATACCACTGACTTGAACTGTTTGCCGGAGCGATATGTAAACAGATTGAACTGCGGCTCGGTATCCCCGTCCTGAAGCTCCGCACAGTCAAGAAGCCTGTAAAAAAGCTTTGCTGCAGATTTTGCAGTGTCCGATGTCAGCACAAAGACTCCTGTCGTGAACTTAGGGTAGTGATACAAGGTTGCATCCTGAAGGGATGTTATATATCGGAGATTACCGCGTTCGATATCTTCAATCAAAGGAATCAGACCGCCAGGAGCAGCCTGAAAATGATGATGGTCAGGAGCTGAAGCTCCGCTTTTCGGACCGTTGTAGAAAAATGTAAACCCTTCGTACTTACGGGCAAGATCCAACATATCCACATATCTGTGCCATATGGTCTGATCGGTGTGTTTCGCTTCCGCAATGACAAGGTGATCCGGAAAGATCGGATATGGATTTACAAGGATATGATATTTCTTTCCCTTCCTTCCTTCAAATTTGAGCATAGTCTGCTCTGCTGGACGGTTTTCACGACAAAGAAAACACTTGCGCTTCGCCACATCAGCCTTACCGGTCTTTGCTGCAGAAGACACAATCCTCGCAGGGTTGAACTGCAATTTTACCTTCAGACCTCCCGTCTCCAACTCGCGCTCCTGCACAGACTTCAATGCCCTGAAATTCTCACAGGCAAGATGCCATACAGATAACTGATCCCCTACAAACTTATGTAAAACATCACTTTTCATCATTCATTCTGATTCGGGCCTCAAGCTCCCATGTACGGATTCTGTCCTTGTAAAGATTGTTAGCATTGACCTTATCCACTTCAAGAGCCGCATCTGAATTACCTTCCCACCTGCGGCAGCAGTAGAGCACATCATATATTCTTCCTATGCGATACTCCCTGCTTATACGCAAACCAAGTGCATAGTCTTCACCGTAGCTCGTATTCGGAAGATTAATCGTACGAAGCAGAGGAGTCCAGAAAGCACGAGGCGCACCAAGACCGTTGATACGAAGAGCATTGTTCCTGCCATTGTCCTCTGTCCATTCCCTATGGTCAATCACTCCCGGAGGAATCGGATTCATCTGAAAATCCGTCATCAGATATGTACCCACAACCATTGCGCATTTCTGTTCATGGAAGGCATCCACCACCTTCTGAAGAGTATCAGGTCCGCTATAGACATCATCACTGTCCAGCTGTACCGCATATTCTCCGCATTTCTCATGGTGCACAGCCATATTCCAACATCCTCCGATTCCCAGATCGTTCCTTTCGGGAACGACATGTATGAGTCTTTCATCCTTCGATGCTATTTCAGCAAGAAGTTCGGTCGTTCCGTCTGTGGAATGGTTATCCACAACAATCACATTGAACGGAAACCGGCATTCCTGACTCAGGGCGCTTTTCACTGCCTCTCCTACCGTACGTATCCTGTTGAACACAGGTATCACAACCGAAGCTGTCACAGGGAATGTCCTGTCACCGAACTCTGCCGGATCCGGATCCTTGAAATCAGGGGCAAGGTAGCCTCCTATCCTTTTGAGATGTTCAGTGCAGACCTTTTCCATCTCTATCTGCACATCCCTGTTACGAGGATCCACATAATCAAACTGCTTCTCCCCCGACTTCCTCGTATCTGTCTCCACTTCTGTGTAAAGAAACTCGTTGATATGGACAATCTTTCCCATACGCAGACGCAGGTCATAAAGCGCAGCATATTCGTAATCCACATCCATTTCATTCACAGCCTTCAGGAAAGAATCCGCGCGGAACACAATCACACTTCCGAAGTCAAAATCATTACGAAGAGCTCCTTTCTGACAATCAATCAACGGATGCCTTTTCCTCACCTGCCTGCCTTCCGGATCTGTCACAAGCTTGTAGTGGTCCGAATACAACATATCCGCACCTGTATCATCAGCCACACCAGCAAACCTCTCTGCTGCGAACATTCCGAGCTCAAGAGAATGAGGCTTAGTGTAAAGCATTATGTATTTTTGGGAAACAGACTTTGCTATCTCGCGCAAAGCCACAGTAGAATTAAAGGGAACCCCCGAAACAAAATCAATCCCTGACATAATCAAATAAGTATATCAAAGACAAATATAGTCAATTTGACATACAATTCCTACAGCAGGGCAAGCAGGGAATTACGGATCATCTGAAATTCCGATTCAAAGTTCGGAGTGAACACTCCTTTGCCTATATTGGCATCTATTTCCACCATATCCCACCAGCGGCCTTCATCGACTTCTTCCAGATCAGGATGACGTTCATAGCTGCCCACGACTGCAAACACATTGACCATTTCCTTCTCGATACTTGACTCGAACTGATAGGTTTCCAGATAGATAGGATTAAACTCGGAAAAGCCCAGTTCCTCGGAAGCTTCACGATAGACAGCTTCCAGGACATTCTCGCCATATGACACATGACCGCCCACTGCTGTATCCCATTTGCCTGGCTGTATGTCCTTCTTCATGGAACGTTTCTGAAGATATATACGGCTGAAACGGTCGATTATATGAATATGAATCACAGGATGCAGAGGTTTGGCGCCGCTATGGCAGTATGCACGGGTCGAGCGTCCAACGACAAGACCATTGATTTCCACAACAGGAAACCATTCGCTTGCGGCAACACTCTCCACCGGGCAACCTGCAGTCGGCGCAGGCACCACGGGAGCGACGTCATATGGATATATCAAGTCCATTTAGAATACGATTTCAACACAGAATGCAGACTGGTCTTCAACCTTTCCTTCTACAAAAACTCTGAATCTTTCACCGTCCTGGAATCTTGCCTTATACAGTTTGACAACATCTCCAGGCTTGGTTTCATGGTTGAAGTTGATGGTAAACTCCTTTACCGGACGGGATGAAGCTATTTCATAATCAACAGTATCCATAGCCCACTGCATATACATAGCATTGTTCGCATGTCTGTTGGTATCGACATCCGAATAGGCCACAATATGGTCCATGACATACACCGCAGGTACATCCTTAGGCATCTGTACCTTATCCGCAGGGGTCTCCAACACATTTTCCGTACATACTGTACCTTCTTCAATAAGCTTAGGGTCACGGACAAGACGTCGTGTCTCAAGATTAAGGACCAGCCACGAAGTAGTCGCCTTGACTCTTTCCCGACCCTCCTTATCTGTCAAAATAAAGTCCCTGAGGAAAAAGAGACGATTCAGACCTTTATGCCATGTGGTGAGCGTAATATCTTCCCTCCATTTCGGAGTATCGACAAACTCTACATGTACACGAGAAAGTATCCATGCCGTATTTGAAGCTATCAGGTCATCATAACCGAAGCCCAGGTAGACCGCATGCCTTCCAGCAGCTTCCTGAGCCAGATTCATGAACGATGCCGGTTTCAGACGTGAAGCAGCATCAGTATCATAACATGGTATTGTATGGTTTTCTATGTATTTGAGCATTGTCATCGATTAATGATATCTAACTCCTCCGGAGTATAAAGGAACTGGTCAATCCACTCTGGACAAAGACGTCCCACTGCCATATATGCAAGCACAAGAAGTGCAATTACTGCCAATATCACCAACAGAACCTTTACAGCCTTCCTATCAGAAGACGACTTTATTTCTGTCAGAATCTCAGCGCCAATGACAGGATCTGATACAGGAGCCTGTTCTGATTCTGGTTCCGACCCAACCTCAAGTTCTGACTCTGGTTCTGATACCAGTGGCTGTTCCGATTCCGGATCAGATGCCTGCTCTGGTTCTGGCTCCGGCGTCGACTCAGACGTTGGCTTTGGCTCAGGGACAGGCTCTGATTCTGGCATAGGTTCCACCAAGAATTCTAGTTCCGGTTCAGACTCAGCCTCAGGTGCTGGTTCAATCTCCGGCACCGGTTCTGCAATAAGTTCAATCTCCGGCTCTGCTGTCGATTCTGCAATAGGTTCCAATTCGATAGGTTCCAGTATCGACTTCAAGCCAAAAACAGCTGCACTGACCTCTTCTGCCGTCTCTTTATGCGTCTTCAGAGAAATAGGTCCAAGCCCCAGGCCTTCAGGATAAATATCCAGATCCTCGTCAGCTATGAAGAATATATTGTTCTCCTTTGTAGCCCTGAGACGTCCCAGACCAGGAAAAACCACGACCTTCTTCGCATGAAGTACAGTCCTGAGTTCTGCAACAAAATCCTTTATGATCTTTTCAGCAACCTCGCGCGCCAGACTATTTGACTTCGCATAAAACTCAACAAGCAGCTCCCCTTCATCCGGACGTGCCCTAAAATAAAGTTTCCGGTATGGAGGATTGATGGTATAACCCTTATCAGAGAAGTACGCAGGCACGATTTCGGCCACAAAACAACCGAGACCAGGCAGTACAACCTTGTCATTGTCAAGAATCAGTTCCTTGACCATTTTTGATAAAAGATCGATATCCATAAAGTAAGTTTTAGTGCGCGACGCTGGTTATTTTCCAGATAGAGACACAAATGTACGCAAAAACTTGCTTATTTTGCTAAAAATGAAGAAAAGTCGCAATTTTTTATAAAATTTTTGCAAAAAAGTTTGGAGGTAAAGAAAAAATGTCTACCTTTGCAATCCCAAACGAAAAGAAAACGTTTGAGACAACAAATTCCCGAATAGCTCAGTTGGTTAGAGCATCTGACTGTTAATCAGAGGGTCCTTGGTTCAAGTCCAAGTTCGGGAGCACAAAAAGCACTGAAGAAATTCAGTGCTTTTTCGTTTATATGCACTCAGCCCTTGGAATCAGTATTTTATTCTGAATCATATTATAGACCGACGGTAATCTCGCCTTGATATTCTCCGTTCCAAAGCCTATCGACATCTATGAGAATCTTTCCAGGGAAATGCTGATTGAACAGTCGGTATGACGCTCTCAATACCCTTTCATCAAACTCAGGATCTTGCGTACTTGGATAACCATCCAGACTCATAAAGGCAGTCAGCAACTCAACCTCTTCATTGGTCAGTTCTATAAGTCCGCGTTCTTTCTTTACAAGGATGATTCTACCTAATACGCAATATGGATAGGCAAACCCGACAAGGTAGCTATGTATCCCTCTGTTCAAGATTTCCAGAGTAGTGTCATAAATTGCTTCTCCCAGCCTATCAAGCTGACTATCAGTCATCTTAGGTGTGAAATATGCCGATGCAAGCAGCATTTCAAGATAATTCCTATCAAACATATTCCACACTCCGTCAATATCATTATCATAATACAAGCCAACCCCGATATCGGCAGGATCTGATAACTTCATGTTCTCATAAAGCTTAAGCAAAGCTTCTGGGGCATGTTTCCTTAAAGCCAGTTCTCTCAGACCATTGTACTTCCATTCGCTCATAACGATATTCACAAACTGGATTCCATGCATTGCATGCACATCCATACGGAGAGGGTAATACATGCATGTATGTGACAAGCCTTCAGTCGTCAGTTTCATCAGATTCTCATCTGGAATCTGAAACATGTCGACTCTTTCCTGAAAGCTTTTGAACTGATGCCAGAAGTTTGGTTCATTACAATATCCGTAATCATATACATATCCATCAAACTTACCTTCTACAACAGGAAGCTCAAGTTCGTCTCTTGGAATCCGGCCTAAATCTTCCTGATAAATCGAGTTCTCGGGTAAAGTCCCGGTTCTTGTAAAGTGTTTGTAATCTTTGGACAATCCGTTTTCAGAGAAAACGGTTCCCACCCTCTGCCACTCCATCTCCGTATCGTTGAGGCTGACGATATTATACTGATGGACATCGGTTTCATCATCACCATATACCAATGTAATGACATTGTCTTGCACATCATAATGGTACGTAGTAGAGTGATATAAAGAAACATCATTATATTCGTACAATTCCCAGCTGTTATCATTGTTGAACATATATGAGGGAA
>JAEIGA010019551.1_pt1 | contig 10326 bp, 17 predicted proteins | sample 9270691 | NCBI WGS metagenome assembly JAEIGA01 (sample SAMN17057246, study PRJNA624740) | gut metagenome | biome: biome; isolation source: fecal sample | host: Bos grunniens | place: China: Xizang | collected 2019
AATCTGCTCGCTCTCGGCTTTAATCTTTGCAATCTCTTGATACTGCTTTTCAATGCCGCTAAAGAGTTCTTCATTTCTCGATCTGTTTATTTCTTCAAGTTCTCTGCTCATTGTCTGCTATACCTCTTTCTTCGTATATTCGGCATTGGTTTTACAACTATACAGCCCCGCTCGCTCAAAACCTCAGCCAATTTTGTGTTACTGACTATATCTCCCATACCGCCAACCACTCCAAAGTCTTGCACACTTTCTATAATATTGAGTATTTCCTCATAGTTTGTGGGTTCAGCTTCTTTCATTGATTGCTCCTTTCTGCGAGGACCTTTTCGGCTTCCGCTTTGGTGAGGAATACGCTCTCCCCTATTTTCGTAAAAGCAACTCTTGACCTTCCTCTGTGCAAATCGTATTGAATGATAATGTGAGACTTTGGGTAATATCTTTTATCCTTTGTGTAATAAATTGCCTTAACCGTAGCTTCGCAAATAAAATCATTTAATGGGTGTATTGTATATATTCTATCCCCCACCTTACACGGCAGAACGATAACCCCGTGTTCTATCAAGTAATCCGCAATCTGCTCCAATGTAGGCAAATCATTATTTATCTGCCCTTCCGCTTCTCCAAGCAATCCCGCCAATTTATCTCTCATTCTTCCACCTTCTTTCCCACAAGCTCGTAATATGATATATCAAGAGCTTTCGCAATATTACAGAGCGTTTCTACAGATACCCGCCTTGTTCCCTTCTCCCATCGGCACAAAGCCGCTGGATCAACGTATATTATTTCAGCGAGTTCCTTCTGTGTTATTCCCTTCTTTTCTCTCGCTCTTTTGATTGATTCTCCTATGTTCATTCTTCTCCCTTTCTATGAAAACGCTTCCATTTTATCGCACCGCAAAGAGCGGTTCATTTAACTTTATTGAACCGCTCAATGAGCTCTTCGTCTTCTATGATATCGGTTATTTTACATTCAAGTGCTTCGCTCAATCCGCAAAGCGTTTTAATCTTCGTGCCGTCAATCCTGTTTGGCTCTTGCTCGAATCGCTGTATTGTCTTTTTCGGTACTCCCGATTTCTCAGCAAGTTCGCTTTGGGAAAGACCTCTCTGCACTCTGACAATGCGGAGCTTCGTTCCTTTCCCGATTCCTTTTTTCAGCAATAGCTCTTCCGCTCTCTGCGGGGTCATTCCTCTTTTTCTCATTCTCTTAAACTCCTTTTTAATCTCCTTCATTCCATATTGTCATTTTAGCCTTTTTGAAGCCGTGGCTCAATCGTTCGTCTGCTTCGATTTCTTCCATTGTAAGCCCGAGTGCGTTTAGCGTGTCTTCAGTATCTCCTGTATAACCGTATTCGTGATTCCTCAGCTCGTACAAAAACATTTCGTAAATGTACCCTTCTCCCGTAGGATCAGAAGCAATAGCTTCGCTTCTTTCCTTCTCGTGCTTTTCAAACATAGCAAACAGCTTTTCGGAATCGGTACGAAGATAAAACCCGCCTGTATTCCCGAATTTATAAATCTTGTCCGTTTGGTCGGGAGTAAGCCCGAATTTTGCCATACCTTCTTCAAACTGCTTGTTACTAAACGCAAAAAACATCGGAAACTCGTTGACCTCTTTCTGTTGCTTATCTCTCAAAGTCCTGTATTGATTCATATTCTCACCCCCTTTCATTCCTCGTCCTCTGCAATCTCTTCCTCGGTGTTGATATCTTCCTCTCTGATATGCCCGTAGGTGTAACCGTTATCATTTCTGATATATACGGGTCTGTCCTCGTCATACTCGGAAAGATACTCTATAAGCTCTCCCACGGTCATTGTTTTTCCGCATTGTTCGGTATCATATCCGTTGCAGTTTCCTTCGATAAATAATGCTTTCATTTTCATTCTCTCCCTTTTGCCTTATTCATTTATTATTTGAACGATTCGTTGAGGGGGAGCGAGCGTGTGCCCGCTCCCTTTTTGGCTTACTTGTCGATTTTCTTTGTAATCTCAACAAGGAGTTTTTTGAGGTTTTCAAGCTCGTTGTAAGCCTTTTCAATCATCTTGATAACCTCAACTTTTTCGTTCTCGTTCATTTTACTTTTCCTTTCTTTTTTCTCGGGGGTGTTCCCCTTTCGATGTTATAATTATACGCTTTTTTGAGTATAATTTCAAGTGGCAAAATAGCAGAAATTATGCGATTTGTCAAGGATTTTTTTAGTCATTATGTACAAAAAGGGATATAATAATAGTGAAAGGAGAGGATTCAAAATGAAGAGATTTAAAGTTTGGTATATTACAGACCGTAGCCAACAGGATCGTTTCTTGGAAACCTACGCCAACGATAACAACGAAGCCCGTACAAAAGTCTTGAATAACAATCATAAAGTTAAAGGTTTTGAGGTTATGAAGATTGAGCAAGTTACAAAAATCAAAGGCGGGTAAACAAAAAAGGTGCGGGGCTTATCGCTCCACACCTTAATTTTTGCGTTTTAACGCCATTTCTTTTCCGTAATGTATTTACTCACCCAAACAAAGAAAACGCAACACAGCGAGTTTTTACCCCCTCACCGTTGATTATAACGAGCTTATCCGTTCCATCGTGATTTTGTACTCCGTACATCAATATGCGTAAAGGTCTTATAAACCCCGATTCCCCCGCTGTTTTTCAAGAGCTTCTCTGCATACTCCGCAACCTTCTTCGGTGTTACTCCATTTACCTTTATATCTGCCGCTCTTCCATATAAATGCTGTGAATAAGCCGAGCCCCCACAAGCCTTATTCTTTGTCGGTGTACGATATGCCGATGTGATTGTAACAGCCTTTCCAAAATGAGCACGGATTTTTTGCAGAATGTTCACCAAATCGGAATCAATAAACACGGGATCAGAACCGTCTGTACAAGCAAACTCTTTAACTCTGAAATTTGCTGAAAGCTTCTTGTTTCCGTCTTTTGCTTTTGAATATGCCTTGATAGTCATTTCACATCTTCCCTTCAAAAAATCAATTTTTACTGAAAAAGATTGATACTATACTTTCAAAAAGTTTGAGAGGGATTTATAAAAAACCCCTCTCGCAGACCTTTTTTAAAGGTACTGTCCGTATTATTTTTCTTTATTTCTCTTTCGGCTTCTCGTAGGTCATAGCCAAGTCACTATCTGCGATTCCTTTGGTTGTCGGGTCGGTTACGATACCGAGGATTGACAGCACCACAAATACAGCGTTTACTACCGCTATCAATTTGTTTCCGATATCTCCAAGATCGAGCTCTGCCCCAAATACTGCGGCAACCACCTGAGCCAAGACAAGTAATGCGGGAATGAGTGCTATCCAAAAGTTTTTGTTTTTGAGTCTTACCGTCCAGTTGATTTTCATTTTTCTTCTTCCTTTCTATTTGTGATATTCTTCTAAATCATCTAAACGATGATTTGCTACCTTGATTTCTTCATCAACCACCGCTTCGTGCTGTTCGAGTTTATATACACGTTCAATAACTTTGTTGTGCTTCTCTACTTTCTTTTCCAGCTCCTGTATTCGATAGTTTATAAGTTTGTTTGCTGTCAAAATACCACCAAAGGACCCAACCAGCGTTCCCGTAAGTGATAACATCGCTACTATTACTGTTGCGTTCATTTCCATCTCCTCTTTTTATTTTCAAATAAATTCGTAGTTATTAAGTCGTTATTACTCCCGTGCTGTCCGTGAATGTGTTTGCTTCAATGGTTTGTATTGTGGTGTCGATTTTGAAAACACCCAACGGAACGGGCTTGTTGTTTATAAAATCAATGCCATTTAGAACAATACACTTGTCGTACACGTCCATTAAATAACCATAACTTAATGTATCATCACCGCCCCTTGCACCATCGACTACATAGGCAGGTCGAGTTAATGACGGAATATGTACACTTCTGAACCCTGTACTTTCGTTATAGTTTACTGTTTTATCTAATTCTTGGTCTTGAAACCTAAAATGTGAATGACCGTGAAATAGAATAGTGTTTTTGTAGTGCTTTAGTAAGTTTTTGAACGCTGTTGTTTTATTGCCCCACCAACTAAAAACATCATTTCCATATATGCCGTTTACATTTCCACTATCTAAATACGGGTGAACAAATATAAAGCACCTTTTATTTCTGTTCGTTTCAAGTGTTTCATAAAGCCATTGTAACGCTCCGTCCGTCATTGGCGTTGTTGCATTTGGCTGACTTAAAAACAGATATATATCATTACCTTGTGTAACAGAGTAATACATTTCTGCTCCTGCGTACCTCTGCAACTCTGCCAAGCTGTTTGTGATAGGGTTGACATAGCTTTCGTGGTTTCCGCACAACTCATATACAGGTATTGTGTGCTTATCGCATATTTGCTTGTATTGTTCAAACTGAACCGTGCGTAAAGTTTCGGTATCTCCCTCGTGATAAAAACCTGTCTGTGTCATATCACCGCTGTTGCAACAAAAAACACAACTTTTATTTTCAAAATAAGATAAAGCATTATCAAATTTGGTGTGAGGAGTCCACGCAACAGTATTGACGTGAGCAAAATGTACGTCCGATACTATGCCTACCGAATATAACTTTGTTTCTGTCGGCTGTGTCATTCTCCCTAAATGAACGGTACATATTCTTTTGCCATTATCATCATATACACCGATTTTCTCCGCACCTTTTGGGGCGGTGTTCTGTGGTATAAAGTGTGTGTACTTATATGCCATAAAATCACCGCCTTACTCTATAGGCTCGTTAATGGTAATAATTACATCGTTTGCAGTTCCATTTAATGCACCACTAAATCTAACCCACGCAACCTCGGCATTGTTTACAGTAAATTGTCCGCCCGTGGTTGTTGCGGAAATATCTGTAGCGGCAAAAGTTGAGTTAGTAAGATTACCTGCGCCGTAAGCCGTCAAAGTTTTGTCGGCTTTTAAAAAGTGTGTATTATGTGTTGTTAAATTCATTCCCTTAATTCTAACGACATCACCATTTTTAACAGGAACATAGTTTGTTGCGGTAATACCCTCTGCCACACTAACACTACCCGACGAATTTAATCTATAGCCCGTTTTCCAATCTGCACTTGTCGGGTCTGCAAGGTTTTTATAGGTAGGCTTGTCTGACAAAACAAGGTTTCCAATGTCAATTGTTGAGCCGTCCGCCATTTCATATTTAACGTTATATGTTCCGTCCGCAAGGTTGCCCGATACGATAATATTATTGTTTTCATCAACAACACCAATAACACCATTTTCTTTTAACAAGGTAGCCGCAAGCGCCGCTATATCGTCTTTATCGGCTTCGGTCAAGGTGTAAGAATCTCCCGTATCTCCTTTTTCACCTTTAAGGTTTGCAGAAGATGTACCACTTGCCGAGGTAATTGTTAAGGTCGTACCGTTCCAAGAGTGCGTTGCTGAGACACCATTCGTTCCGTCTTTTCCATCAGCTCCATCGAGTATTGTTACACTTTGTGGTCCGTTTACAGCATTGATGTGAATTTCAGTTTCCTTGCCTGACTTAGTTACATATACAGTAGGACTAAAGCCGTCTTTACCGCTTGTACCGTCAGCTCCCTTTTCTCCTTGAGGACCTTGCGGTGCGGTAAACTGTACCTCGGCTTCTGATCCGTCGTCCTTTTCAAAAATCAATTTATAAATCTTATCTGCCATTATGTCACCTCTTCTATTCTTATATTTTTAATGCCGTTGCCGTTTTTTCCGTCATCTCCGACTACTTTACCGAGATTTGTAATCGTTCCGTCGGAGTAGTTGAAAATAAGCTCGCCGTTGCTTATCCTTGCTCCAGTTACTGATATTCCGTCTTCTCCACTAAGCTCGCCGCTTTCCTTTGCTCTTTCTATAGCTTCGTCAACAGCAGTATTAAGTTCACTCACTGTCACATATCGAGTTACATCGTTCTTTAATTGTGTAACTTCCTTTGAGATTGAGTTTGTAGTGGCTGTTTGCGACCTCTGAATGCCACTTGCGGTTTGATAACCCTCGCCAAACTCAATTGTTGACTTTGTTTCCTCGCAAATATCAATGGTTTTCTTTGTGATTCTTGCTTTATCTTCAATATTGAGAAGTTTATTCTTGATAGGATAAATGTTGTAGATATCAAAATCATCAAAAGCTAACCCTAAGAGTGACAAGTCCAATGCCGTGACCGCATATTTGGTCGATACTTTATTGTTCTTACTCAACCATTCGTCCGCCGCCGCCTTTAGCTCTCCTCTGTCGGTTATATCATCAAATAAAACAGTTCCACAAATAATGCCGTAATTTGCTATTCCTTGTTTATCGTCTACGTAATAGTTAGGTATTGTTACTCGTATTCCCGAGTCCTCTTCACCGATTTTTGCACCCAACGGGAGAAGTCTTGTGATAATTGTTGACGAGTCTTGCTCTTTAGAGATAGACTTCATATTTTTTGACAATTCAATAGTTGTTGTTTTTTCTTCTCCGAATGCGTCCGCATAATCAAGGTAAATCGTCTCAATTCCGTTCTTTTCCTCAACGTGATATCTGATCTCGCCACCAATCTTATCAAGGATATGTTTTTTTATAATATCCCAAGTGTTTTGGCTTTCTACATCTAACTCCAGCGGAGAGAGTAAACCTGTATTTTTTTTGATACAATCTCCCAATACAAAATATTTTCCCTCTTCCACTATCGAATTGTGATGTGAGAAAATATACCTGAAAAAATTATCAGTAGTCGCCACCAATGCAGAAGAGCTTAGCTGATTTTTACAGAAAGTCGAATCGCACAAATATCCAAGATAGCTCTCACAAGTTATATCTTTTGATATTAAACCCGATTCGCTCATTGACGGATTCGAGCATAACACTCTACCGTAAAACTCATATTTGTTCCGATTAGTGTTATATACTTTGATTGTAGTTTTATAGTCGAATAGTTTATTGAATCCAGGGTTTGACGGTAAAATTGTGAACGTAAACGAATCAATAGTATTAATGCCTTTAACTATCTTTCCGCTACTCAATTTGTGTTCATAACCGTGTATAGTGGTAGTCTCATTCCCGTTTTTGATTGTTACTATATACATCAGAACACCTCTTCATAAAAGCTTATAGAGAATTTACCACCCATTTCGTCAGTAGAGACACTTATCTCATAAACTCCCACAGGAAGTTTTAGTGTTTCATCGTATGTCTCACCGATTCCAGCCGTATAATTCTTCCCATTCAAACGAAGATAGAGTATTTTCTCCGAATTAATAGTAGGTGTTACAGGGTGACTTGATTCGTTTATAATCAAGAGTGAGCCAGCCATTCCCGTAGGCACTTCACCTTCAAAAACTCTCTTGTGATTCGCTATCTTATACGGATATGCCGTAAACTTTACTTTTGCGGTGGTTTTATCCAAGCCCTCGTCGTCCTCAAAGTCTATCTCTTCAAATGTGCCTTTAAAGTGATACTCGGGTATGAACGGGTCGTGTATTTCATCTTCAAAGATATTCATTATCCAGCTTGAAAAAGCTATCTTCATATCTTCCAACTTTTCGGGTGTAGGAGCGGTCATCTCAAAACTATATTCAAGTTCTCTATCTTCCCAATACACCTCACCGTCTATAGCTGAAAAGTCATACGTTTTATTGCTATACGGTACCGTTTCTCTGATAGATTTCTTTTTTGGCTGTCCTATGACTCTCGTTGACAAGGAAGCTCCAAAATCATCAAATGAAGCTCTATCACCGATAATAAGTTGATCTATCATATTTTTTCCTTTCTCCCCTTGCTCATTTCTGAACAAGGGGTGTGCGTTATTATTAAACCTGTTCCAATTCGTTTATCTCTTTTCTCCAAGCTTTACGTTGTGCTTTCATTTCTGCATAATCATCTGCGGAAAGTTCGCCCTCAGCATATTTAATAGCTTGATAATCGGTATCAAAAAGTAATTTTTTCAGCTCCGCTATTCTTACGCTCGCTTCAAATCTTGCTTTTTCCTCATCGGTCTTGTTGTGAGCTATCAAGGTATCATTTTCATAAGTCAGATAACCGTCCGTCTCGGGTACACTCTCAACCTCAGCAAGTGCCAAGTTCTCACTATATGCAACGGGCTTTTTATTGCCTACGTATGCGACTTTTTTCGTGTCTTTGTGATATGTAATATACATAGTTTACTCTCCTTTAAAGCTCTGTTACGGTATCAGTAAAATTGGTTTCTGTTGCGATATCTGTGCTGTAGATTTTCTTTATAAACCACTTATCAGGGTAGACGGCAAAGTCAATACCGAGAGTAACATCACGCACTAATTTAGCGGAAAAATTTGCCCCCATAAAACGAGAGTCGTACGCTTTTAGTTGTACTGTTGAATTAATGAGTGTTTCATTAAAATCCATCATAATACCTACACCATTAAGCAACGTAAACGGTGTTTCCTGTGTACTAATAATGGTAGCGTATTCAGCCTTATTAGCACAAACTAAATCATGTCGATAGAGCTTTGTGCCACCACTTATACCCTCGCTGATAATCTCTTTTTTCCACGCTTCCAAAATATCAGGAAATTCTGTAATAACAGCTTCGTCGTTGTTCATTCCGTCTGCTACGGCAATTTCTTTGAATATCTCAGTATGCCAAGCGTATTCAATATCTGATCCGTCAAGACAAACAAAACGAATCAAAAAGTTAAGTGTTCCCGCATACTCGGTAGCATTACCTGACACAAGCCAAGAGAATATAACAATGTTATTATCATCAGGGCTTATTTGTAAGTCATTAGCCAAGTAAACACCTTTGCTTTCGTTCTGCTTGTTGCTCGATATATTAATATAGTGAATCTCAATTTTATTGCAGAGCGACATATCGTGGTTTTCAATATATCTCGGAATCTCGAAAGTAAACCGTTCTGAATTGTGGTCGTACTGAATAAGTTTATTTTTCGAGGTTGTGTTTTTTATTATTCTTGTTGAGATATCAATCAAAAAGTGCATATCAGAATCATATACATCGTGTAAATGTGCCATATTTAACCCCCAATATTAATTTTATAGAATATATCTCCAGCAATCAGAGAGTCGCTCGTTACACCCGATATATAGGCGTTAAGAGTCGCCAGTTCGCTTTCGCTGTTCACCGTCCACACTTCGAGCGGTATATCTGCGTCCGAGCAAAGTGTGACCGCTTCTGCCGTTGCATTTCCGTAAGCACAATCAATAAATACTTCATTGTGCCCCGTTTCCAAAGTCTGTTTAACGGTAGAAACGGTGGAAGTGTTCACCTCGTTTACAACAAAACCGAGTCTTGCTTTAGGATCGACCGCTTTTATCCAATAAAGGAATGTTGCGTTAAACGATATCCAAGTAACTTTACCCTTCATTCCGTGTTTTTTCACAACGTCTACAAGAGCTTTTATCTGAGCTTCTGTTCCTGTTTTGAGTTCAATATACGGGTGCAAATCAAGACACTTGCAAAGGAAAATAAACTCTTCAAACCTCGGGATTTGTTCTCCACCATATTTTTCGGATTTCCAAGAGCCAAAATCAAGAGCACGGACCTGTTCAAGCGTCATATCGGATATATTGCCCGCTCCATTCGATGTTCTATCAACTGTAGAATCGTGAAGCAAAACTGCGTACCCGTCTTTCGTGAAAGATATATCACACTCAACACAGCGAAAACCTTTCTTTTTTGAAAGTCTATAAGCCGCAAGAGTATTTTCGGGAGCTTCTGTGCAATATCCTCTATGATTTACAGATTTAACAGAAGGGTTGTCGTAGACAAGCGGTGTTTTTTCTTCTTCGGTTGATAATCTATCATCAATCCAAATAGGGCAAGAACCCCACGCCATCGGTGCAACCTTTAAATCTGTTTGCACCTTTCTTCTGATCGTGCAAATTAACAAGTAATCAGCGGCATTTACTTTTATATTGTAAGGGTGTGCGGTCAGCACATTCTCTTTAATTGAGTAATAAACGCAAATCGCACTTGATTCATAATCGCCAAAATAAACCGAATTGTTGCCGCTTATTTCTCTCAGCGACACAAAACCTTCTGGCAGTCTCGGGTCTACAATCAAGGTGTCTTCGGGAATTGTTAACGTGTTACTTTCGGTTGAATATTTCGGATAGCTTGTTGTATTGTCGTGCATTGGCGGCAAAAGTGCTACAAACCCGCCAATAGTATTCACTTCTGTTGATAAATAGCCGTCAACATAGATAGGGCAAGAGCAAACAGCCCAAGATTTCCCCTCTGTCGTACCACGCCCAATTCTTAATGTCGCAATCAAAATATAATTGTATTCGTCTACAAAATCATTATAGGCACGTGCAACCAACTTATTATTCGCAATATCGTAATAGAAGCAAATTGCCGATGATGTTATCTCG
>JAEIGA010019552.1_pt1 | contig 10326 bp, 8 predicted proteins | sample 9270691 | NCBI WGS metagenome assembly JAEIGA01 (sample SAMN17057246, study PRJNA624740) | gut metagenome | biome: biome; isolation source: fecal sample | host: Bos grunniens | place: China: Xizang | collected 2019
ACTGATGATAATATTAATTTAGTATTGAAAGACTATGTGGAAATAGAACAAGAATTATCTAAAGCAGTTGCATATTGTAAAGATTTAGATAATTATTCTAACAAGTTAAATTTAGTTTTAAGATTAAGTTTAGATATGAATAATACAAAGGTAATTGAAGAATTACTAGAATGTATTTTCGTATTAGAAAAAGGATATTTTTCAAAAGCTTGGTTAGACTATGAGTCAAGAGAAGAAACATATAAAAGGGTAGTGTTTATAGAACAAATTCTTGATAAATATGAAGAAGCAATAAAAGTATACAGTAAATATTTTGATAGTATAGCAAATATTGATGCACATATTAAAACATTAATTAAGAAAAATAAAGATGCTCATCGTAAGTATCATGGAATTTTAATTAATGAATTACTAACATATGTTCATTTTATAAAAGAACATCATTTAGAAATACCACAGTTGAAGAAAGAATATCTTGAACTAACAAATTCTCATTATGAATATAATGTTCATATATCTGATATATTAAAAGAGTTTATTGATAAACATCATTTAATTTCTGATAAGCAATTAAGAATAGAATTAGAGAAGTCATTCCAAAAATTGTCTTATGAACAAACTAAGCCATTATTAATTTGGGCAAAAGAAGTGAAAAAAGCAATTTATAATGTCTCTAATTCTTATCAATTCTTCAAAAAATATAATTTGGTAGATAATGTTATAGGATCTATTGATAAATCAAATCAAATTAGAGGCATTATTAAGTATGTGAAAAATGTATTTAAATGGCAATCTAAAATGCATCGTTTATTGAAACAAAGAAGAGATGAAATATTAATGGATATATATTTAGATTTATCTAATACACAAGATTCATTACAATCAATTAATAGTAAAATTAATAATAATGAAGAGTATAAAATATTATATGAAAAATTATTTGATGGAGAAAACACAAATATTGATTTATTAGAAAAAATAATTAATGATTATGCATCATATATCGAAGTATTTGAAAATCCTGAATGTTTCACTAATAGTTTCTTGGTTAGTTATAATAATGAACTATGTATTCATTTGAAAAACTCTGAAGGATTTATTGAAGAAATTAATAGTCAATTTCAAAATTATGTAAAAATATTTAAAACTAACATTAGTAAATATTATTATGATGAATTTGCTAAAATAATAAATAATTTTAGAGTATTATTAAATTCAAAAGATGAATTGGATAATTATTTAGCTATTGCCGATGAAATGAAGGTTTTATTGAAATATAAATTATATAATCTAAATAATTATATTATTTATCATAATCATGAGATGTTTGCTGATAGATTTAAATATTCATACTTTAATTATTTATATCAAGAGTATATCAATGAAAATCCAGAATTTATTGATAATGATGCTCATATTGCATTATTAAATTCAATAATGATTCGTGAAAATGATTTGATTAGTAATAACGCTGAAGTTATTATTTCTGAAAATAAAATTTTTAGAACTGGAAAAGCAAAACATTTAGATTATAATTCATATATTCAAAAGAATAAAAATAGTAAATTGTTGTTTTTATCAGACACAACTATTGCTAATTTATTCTTAGATATTGCTTTATTTGATTTAGTAATAATAGATGATGCACATATGTTACATGCAAATGAGTATCAAAAAGTAGTAAATTGTAAACAAGTAATTATTAGCGGTAATGAACAAATACAAACATCAGTAGCTAACAATCTAATTTCGCGTATGCGTCCTACTAGTATCATTAGATTGAAATATCGTTTTGCGAAAACTCCGTTGAAATTATTATCACAAATAAAAGATATTAATGGTAGATTTTATAGTGATATTAAAGCAAACAATGGAATTGTTATTTCGAAGGAAAATTATAATCAAGTTATTATTGATAAAATTCATAATGATATAAATGTGAAAATTAATTTCTTTACATCATCACTTTCAAAAACTCATAAAATAATTCAAAATATCGGAAATGTATTATATGATAAAGATTATAGTATGGATGATATTGCAAATGTTTTTAAAAATAATTTAAATATATGTGATTTAGCAGTTGGTAACTTGATTCAAGCAGAATATAATATTTTAGATTTAGAATCATATTATACTTTAGATGACGAATATACTGTTATGAGTTATATAAATACACTAATCTGTTGTGAAAAAGAATTAATTATTTTAGATACTAAAAATTATTTGAAGCAAGAAATAAATAGTTTGTTCATTAAAAAGATTAAGGAATTATTTAAGTATAAATTACCAAAACCAGTACTACAAGATAAATCTGTAATAAAGAAAATTAGTGATTCTTTAGCTATTTATCAAATAAAGACTATTGGTATATATGAACCTTTACATTTATTAGTTGAGTATGATAATCATTATTACGGTCTTATTTTATTAGAAAATCCACTGAACACAGAATTTGCGATATTGAATGAATACCGTGAATTTAAATCTAATGATTTACCAATAATTATTAAATGGTTATCAGAGTTCATATTTGATTATGATAAAGTATTGGATAGTATTGTTAAGGAAATTCGCTCATGATTAAAAGAGGGGATAGAAAGTTATTTAAAGAGTTTGTTAGTTTTGTAAAACTTAACAAACATAGTTTAAATCAAATTAGACTTAAACTTAATAAGCTAATAGAAAGTGATGTAGATTTGAATCAAAAAGGATATATGGGGAAAACATTATTACATACTGCTGTTCAGTTGAAAAATAAAAAATTACTTCAAATGTTCATTAATGCTGGTGTGTATGTAGATTTAGCCGACATGAATGGTAATGCCCCAATCCATCAAGCAATAACATATAACAGACTAGATATTGTTAAAGTATTAGTAGAAAACAATGCAGATGTGAATATTGGTGCAGAAATGGAAGAAACACCATTACATAAAGCAGTTGCTATAGGATCTTTACCAATTATAAAATATTTAGTAACTAATGGAGCTGATTATAATTTGGTTGATGAAAATAATTTGTCACCATTAGACTATGCTATTGATGAAGAAAATAAAGAAATAATAAAATATTTTTTAGATAAGAATGTTGATGAAGTAAAATTAATAAAAATGAAGAACATTCTAGAAAGGAAATAAAATGCCAAATTGGGAGAACTTTGTAAAATATTTTGAAGAATACACAAATGGTTTTTCAAAATTAGGAATTGCTTTTTTAGTGGCAGATATAATTTTAGTATCCGCATTAGTATTTTTTGTGTTTAAGGTTTTAAAATTAAAATTAAAACTTAAGAAAGTATTTTTATTTATAACAGTAATTTTGTTAATTTATGGTATAGCTTACTTTTGTGGATTTAAAATTTCATTCTCAATATTAAAAACTGTTGCCTTTTGGTCGATAGGTTTATTAATAATACTGTATAGTCAAGAAATTAGACATGCATTAGAAAGTGGATTAAATAATAATAGTGCTAATAGTGCCTTTTCAACAGAAGAAGAAAAAGCACAAGTAATTAATATTATAGTAGAAAGTGCACAATATTTATCAGAAAGAAAAATTGGAGCATTAATTTGTGTCGAAAGATCAGATAACTTAGACTCATTTATAAATAAAGCTATAAAAATAAAAGGTGAAATTACAGAAGAATTACTAACATCATTATTCTTTACTGGAACAGCTACACATGATGGTGCCGTAATTATCAGAAAAAGTAGTATAATGTGTGCTGGTGCGTATCTACCAGCAACAGATAAATATGATGTTCCTAAGGCCTTAGGAACAAGACATCGTGCAGCCATAGGATTAAGTGAAAAATATGATGCAATTACTGTTGTTGTTTCTGAAGAAACAGGAAATATTTCTATTACAGTTGATGGAATTATTCAAGAAAAACAAACATTAGACCAAGTGAGAGAAAAATTGTCAGAATATTTATTAAAAAAATAAAATAATACAAATTTATGTAAAAAAACAGTTACTTTATGTTATAAAAAGTAACTGTTTTTTAATTAAAAATAATATAAATTGAATACTAATATTTTGAAATGTTATAATTAAAGAAATGGAGGGGATAATATGTATTTAACTATTATTTTTATTACTTTAATATTTTGTGTTATTTTTTTTAATTCCATAAACAATAAAAAAATATCATATTTTTCAATTTTCTTTTTGCTTATTTCTATATCATATTACATATGCTATATAACAAAATCTAAGTTGTATATAATATTATTTGAATTGACTAATAATATAAATATATATTTTAAAATTTTTTGTATATTTACATTGCTAATATCTTTGTTAGAGTACTTTGCAAGTTATAAAGCTAAAATAAAACAAGAAGAAGTTACAGAAGAGTTGAAATCGAAATTGGAAAATATACATGAGGAATACAATAGTAATATTAATGAAATACAAATATATATTGAATTATTTGATGAACCAATTGGATGTCTATTAAACGACAGTTTTATAATAAATAATAAATTAAAAAAAATAATAAAAGAAGAAAGTAATATTATAAAATGTAATGATTTATTGGAATATATTAATCAAAAAGATATATTAAAATTATTTGAAAAAGATAAAACAAATAATTTTAGGTTTACTGTATCTAATGAAAATTGGTTTGAGATGATTAATGTAACAGTGAATAATTATGATTATAAGCTTATTAGAGAAGCAAAAAATATTAAAACATATCAAATGGCAAATTTGAAAACATACAAACAGTTAAATAATGATGCCAAATATTATTATAAGGAAAACAAGAACTTTTATTTAATATTTATAAGTATTAGCAATATAAAAGAAATTATAGATGATTATGGAAAAGATTTTTCAGAAATAGTAATATCTAGGTACTTGTTTGATATTTATAATATACCATTTATTTTTCAATGTAAAATTTACTACATTTCTAAGACAAAATATGTTATACTATTAGAGGATAGATTAGAATATAATTCTTTATTATCTGAATTAGAAGATGACGTGTCAGTAATAACAAAAGATGATATATCAATAGGCGACATCAGTGTAATATTGAAATCAAAGGTTGGAATTATCTCAAGTAATTTGGTTGATGATGCATATACAGCTATTAATAAAGGTTATGATATGATGATGCTGGCCAGTAATGAAGATTATCCAAATGATTTTGTAATATATCATGAAATTGATGAAGATATTGATTTTAATTATGATAATATAGATTTTGATTTAGACTTAAATAAATATAAGCAGAGATTACAATGAAACAAGAATTAAGAAAAACACTATTAACAAAAAGAAGACAAGTTGTAAATAATAATGAAGGTATTGTTAGTAATTTAATACCACTAATTTCACAGTATAAAAAGATACTATTGTATTATCCAATATTCAATGAACCTAATATTTTATCATTAATGGAGATGTGCAATAATAAAACATATTACCTTCCATACACTTATCCTGATTATATTGAAATTAGAAAAGTAGAAAGTATGGATGATTTAGAACTTGATTTATATAATGTCCCAACTTCTAAAATAAAAACTAATGATGAAATAGAAGTTGCGATTGTACCAGCAGTAGCAATGAACCATAAGAAGTATCGTTTGGGCTATGGAAAAGGGTATTATGATAGATTCTTAAAAAATAAAAACATATTAAAAATAGCAGTTGTTAACAGCGAATTTGTAATTGATGAAGAATATCAAGATGAATGGGATGTTTGTTTTGATTTTATAGTAACTGAGAAAGAAGTAATATAACGGAAGGATTAAGGAAAATATGTTTGATTGTTTATTATTGATGGCTGGTAGTGGTACAAGAACAACTTTAAGTTATAATAAAGTAGAATATAAAATTAATAATAAGCCATTATATCAATATTCATTAGAAAAATTTCTTTCATTAGAACAATGCCATAAAGTTATTTTGGTTGTTAAAGAAGATGAATATGATAAATATAAGGATTTAATTAATGAAAGAATTGATATTGCAATTGGTGGGGATACAAGGTTTAATAGTGTTTTAAACGGTGCAAAAAAAGCAACACAGGATATTTTATTGATTCATGATGCCGCTAGACCAAATATAAAATTGAATAGTATAATAGATCTATATGATGCATCACTAACAAATAAAGCTTGTTGTTTAGCAGTTAAAGTTAAAGACTGTATTAGAAATGTGGAAGAACAATCTTACACATTGGAAAGAAACAATTTATGGCAAATTCAAACACCTCAGGCTGTTGATAGAAAATTATTAATTACTGGATTAGAAAGTAATAAGTTTTCTAGTTATTACGATGATTGTGAAGTATTAGAAAAAAATTATAATATTAAATGTCATATTGTGGAAGGTGATTACACAAATATTAAAGTGACCACAAATGAAGATTTAAAATATATGGAGTTTTTAATGGGACAAAATGAAGTAATTTATAAAATAGGACATTCAAAAGACACACATAGATTAGTAGAAGGAAGAAAATTAATATTAGGTGGAGTAGATGTTCCATTCCATTTAGGTTTATTAGGACATTCTGATGCTGATGTAGTATATCATGCAATTGTGGAAAGTATAATTGGTGCAATGGGATTTGGGGATATTGGAAAATTGTTTCCTGATACTGATATGAAATATAAAGATATTTCATCATCATATTTTATGGAAGAAATATATAAAATAATGGTGAAAGAAGGATATGAAATTAATAATTTAGATATTACAATTTATATTGAAAAACCAATATTAAAAGATTATAAACCAATAATGGAAAAAAATATAAGTATGTTATTACATGTTGATGAATCAAAAATTAATGTGAAAGCAACACGTGGTGAAGGTTTAGGATATATTGGTAATATGGAAGGAATTAGTTCTGAGGCTGTGTGTATGCTTATTAAAAAACATCTTTAATTAGATGTTTTTTATTTTTTTAATGGAAATTAATAATAAAAAGGTGTATAATATAAATAATAAAAAAAATAGAAGGTGGAAATTATGAAAATAAAAAATAATTATACAATGATGACAGACTTTTATGAATTAACAATGGCTAATGGATATTTTGAAGCCGGAAAAAAAGATGAAATATGTTATTTTGATGTTTTTTATAGAACTATTCCTGATCAAGCAGGATATGCAATTTTTGCTGGACTAGAACAAATCGTTGACTATATTAAAGAATTAAGATTTGATGCAGAAGATATTGCATATTTAAGAAGTAAAAATATCTTTAGTGAAGGATTTTTAAATTATTTATCTGAATTTAAGTTTCAAGGTGATATTTACGCTATGCCAGAAGGGACACCAATATTTCCAAATGAACCGGTATTAATAGTTAGAGGTAATGCTATTGAAGCACAATTTATAGAAACATTTGTTTTATCACAAATGAACCATCAAAGCTTAATAGCAACTAAAACTAATAGAATTGTAAGAGCAGCCCAAGGAAAGGCAATATCTGAATTTGGAGCTAGACGTGCTCATGGAGCAGAAGCTGCTATTTTAGGAGCTAGAGCAGCTTATATCGCTGGATGTACGTCTAGTAGTAATGTTCAAACTGATTTAACATATAAAGTTCCTGCATCAGGAACAATGGCGCATTCATGGATTCAAATGTTTGGTGATGAATATGAAGCATTTAGACAATATTGTACAATTTATCCAAATAATGCTGTATTGTTAGTAGATACATATGACGTATTAAAAAGTGGAGTTCCAAATGCTATTAAAGCATTTAATGAAGTATTATTACCACTTGGTAAACGACCAAAAGGAATTAGATTAGATTCAGGAGATATAGCTTATTTATCTAAAAAATGTCGTAAAATGTTAGATGACGCAGGATATGAAGATTGTAAAATTATTGCATCTAACTCATTAGATGAATACATCATTAGAGACTTATTATTCCAAGGAGCAAAAATAGATTCATTTGGAGTAGGAGAAAGATTAATTACATCTAAATCAAATCCTGTATTTGATGGTGTTTATAAATTGTGTGCTGTAGAAGGAAAAGATGGAAATATTGTTCCAAGAATTAAAATAAGCGAAAATGTTGGTAAAATTACAACTCCTCATTTTAAAAAAGTTTATCGTTTCTTTAGTAAGGAAAATCATAAAGCTGAAGCGGATTTATTAAGTGTATTTGATGAAGAATTTGATTTCACAAAACCATTTGAGTTATTTGATCCAATAGCAACATGGAAAAGAAAAACATTAGAAGATTATGAAGTTGTTGAACTATTAAAACCAATTTTTATAAAAGGTGAATTAGTTTATAATTTACCAACAATAGAAGAAATAAGAGCATATTGTAAAGAACAAGTAGATAGTTTATGGGATGAAGTAACAAGATTTGAAAATCCACATAATTATTATGTGGACTTATCACAAAAATTATGGGATGTTAAACAAGAATTATTAGTTCAAAAGAGAAAAATAAAAAAATAAGAGATTGGGGAAACTATGATAATATTAGTAGGGGCTAGTGCAACTGGAAAGTCGGTAATAGCCAAACAACTGTTTGATAAATATAATATAAAAAAAGTAATAACATATACAACAAGACCAATGCGTGATGGTGAAATAAATGATGTGGATTATCATTTTATTGATAAAGAAGATTTCATTAATAAAATGGATAATAATTATTTTATTGAAACCGCAATGTATAATAATAATTATTACGGTACAGCTTACGAAGATATTTCTAGAGACAAAGTTTTAATTGTGGAACCTAATGGTGCAAATGTATATTATGAAAAATTAAAAGATAAAGTTATTATATTTTATTTACAAGCTAGTGAATCTGAAAGAAAAAAAAGGATGGAAATAAGAGGGGATTCAATAGATAACATAAATAAAAGATTAAAGAGTGATGTTGAATATTTTGATTTTAATAAGTTTAAACACATAGATTTAGTTATAAATACAGAAAACAAAAGCATTGAAAATATTTCAGATATTATTATGGAATATTATAGGAAAATATTTCAATAATAAAAACTTAACTTTTATTATGGAATATGATATAATATGTGTATAAAGGATATGGTGATTATGAAAAAGATTATATTTTTACTATTATTAGTTATATTTTCAATCTCGTTAATAGGTTGTACATCAAAAATAGAAGAAAAAGTGTTTTCTGGTGGTGGAGTTTCAATAAAATTGACATCAGATTTTCAAGAATATGAACACGATAGATGGGATTATTATTTATATAATTCACAATCAATTGCTTTCATGGTAAAAAGATACACAAGACATCAAACTCTTCAAGGGGTAGATTTAAGTGAATTAAATATGGAAGGTTATATGAAATTCTGTATGGCTACAAATGATTTTGAAGCTACAATATTTCATGTAGAAAGACCATTAGAAATGTTTGATCCATTTGTTTATTGTTATTTTACAGATGCTAATGATAAATATGGATATATGATGATTGTTATGTGTGATGAAGATTATTTCTATAATATTAACTTGTCTACTACTTATGAAGATTTCCAAGAATCTAAACAACTATTAATGGAGTATGCAATTACAATTAAAATAGGATAAGAAAATAAGGAATAGACTGTAAAACAGTGTATTCCTTTTATTAAAAAAGGAGAAGAATATGAATATTATTAATTTACAAGAAAAAGATTTATTAGAAATGTATGAATTGTTTAAAGAATTCACCGAAGAACAATATTTTTTAAAAGCATTAACATTTGATCAATATAAAGAAAAGTTACTAACAAACCCTGATTTTGATTTTAGCACAGTGTTTGGAATTAAAAATGAAGATAATAAATTAATAGCATATTGTTTAGGATATATTAGAAAAATGTATAAAGATAACCCTAATGTTCCTGGTTATGTGAATATGATTATTGTGAAAAAGGAATATAGAAAACAAGGACTAGGAAGCAAATTATTAAAATACATTGAAAATTATTTTAAAGAAAATGGTAGAAAATATATTCAAGCATCTTATTATTTACCTTCTTGTTATTCTTGGTATATTCCAAATACAGATAAACATGATCATCCATGTGCACCTGGTATTAGAATTAACTCTGATGAATATTTCTTCTTATTACATAGAGGATATAATATAGTTGGACAAGAAGATGCTTTCCATCTAGATTTAACAAGTTATGAAATATCTGATTCAATAAAACATATATTGGAAGAAAATGAAAAAGAAGGAATTAAAATTGAACTTTATGATTCTAATAAACATTATGGTATTGATGAATTTTATAAAGATTTAAATATTTATGATTTCGAAAAAGTAATAAGAAGTAATTTAGAGTTAGAAAAACCATATCC
>JAEIGA010019553.1_pt1 | contig 10326 bp, 7 predicted proteins | sample 9270691 | NCBI WGS metagenome assembly JAEIGA01 (sample SAMN17057246, study PRJNA624740) | gut metagenome | biome: biome; isolation source: fecal sample | host: Bos grunniens | place: China: Xizang | collected 2019
AAATATCATAGAGAGTGAAGCGCACGGCAACAATTATCCGGTTTGTGAAGTATTCGATCTTGCATCATTCGTTGATTTTCCGGTAGAAAAGATCCTCACGCTTGGACAGCCGGAATATCTTCAGCAGCATTGGCAGGAAATGGCTGAACCATTCAGAGGGAAGCTTTCCAGTATGTTTACAGCACCGTTCTACTATGAGTACACGGCAGAAGGCGTCGATAAGGCTGCTGCGATCAGGGAATCACTGCAGAAGCTCGGATATTCACGGGAAGAGATGATCGCATTCGGAGATGCTCAGAATGATAAGTCCATGATCGAATATGCGGGCATCGGTGTTGCGATGGGAAATGCGACGGACGAGCTGAAAGCAGCTGCCGATGAGATAACCGCTTCCAATGATGAGGACGGTATCGCTGAAGCTTTATACAGGCATATGCCGGAAGTGTTCGGATAGAAAAGAAAACATCTCATGGAGCACATTACTGAAGTGCTGATACATGAGATGTTTTATTGTGCCTGATCATTTGAACAGCTGTTTTCTTTTCTTCGCGGCAGAGACCAGATCATAGTCCCAAAGGAAATTGATATCCAGACCTTCGCAGACAGACAGGGCTCTGTCGATATATAAATCTGTCAGGAACAGTCTCGGGTCGTGAATATCCAGACCGACGATGACAGGACAGTGTTTCTTTGCAAATTCCTCGAAGAAGATCCTGACGGGATAAGCATAACGCAGACCGTCCGTGAATTCTCTTGGACCGCGTTTCACACCGCTTCCGCAGTTCAGTTCCATCGGCATGTCATACTTAACGGATATATCAGCAAGCCGGGAAGCTGCCGTCCTCACGGTATCGTCAACGCCGGGATAACCCCACATGAATACATCCGGATGTGCGACATAATCACAGAAATTCAGACTGCAGGCTGTTTCGATCAGATCAATATATTGAAATACCTGTTCTGTTGTAAGCTCTCGATATACATCGGGACCGTCCAGCCAGAGATCATGCTGGCCGAGAATGACATAATCGAATTCTCTTCTGTATCGGCTGAGTGTTTCCCATTCACTTTCAAAGTATTCGCATTCCATTCCGAGATACAGGTCGATCTGATCCTGATACTTATTTTTCAGGTGATTAATGGAGCTGATATAATCGTCAACAAGTTCAATGTTCATCCGGGTACCCGGTCTCGGGACATGATATGCGGCGTGATCACTGAAACCAAGTGTTCTGACTCCTGCCTGTATGGCTGCGGTGACATATTCTTCATCTGTCCCCACAGCATGTCCGCATCTGCTGGTATGTGTATGCCAGTTTGTTTTGAGCATAGTTTTTCTCCTGCTGTTTTTTCTGCATTATGATGATCAAAGCAGAAAATTCGTAAAAAGACAAGTCTTTATTGTTTATTTACGGGTGGTAATATGTGTAACGTTCGGAACGGGAGGTTTCAGATGGCAAAGAATGAATCGTTGGAAGATATCCTGAGAAAACTGGAAGAAGCAGAAAAAGAGTATTCCAGAAAGCTGGAAGAGATCGATCTGGATGCGGTGATCGAAAAAGCAACGCATACAGCCGCAAAATAATAACTGAAAGGACAGAATGCATACAATACCGCATTCTGTTTTTGTTTATAAGTGTTTCTTTGCGGATCTTCGCCTGAAAAAAGATACAGACAGCGATCTGCCTGTATCCCGGTTTCCGGATCAATTCTGGTTTTCCATGTACCGGATCATTGCTTCAGCAGCCTTTTTCGCTGCTTCTGCCGCATGGACGACAGTCAGCGGTCCGGTCACAACATCACCTGCCGCAAATACGCCATCAACAGTCGTCATTCCGTTTTCATCTGTAATCAGCAGTCCTTTGCTTGTTCCTTCCAGGTGTTCCGTACTCATGATCAGCTTGTCTTTGGGACCCTGACTGATGGCTATGATCACTGAATCAGCAGGAACGAGTTCTTCTTTGTCTGAGATCCCGATCAGGTTTCCATCTTCATCAAGTATGGATTCCGCAAATACAGGTCCTTCCGGGGTGATCCTGCGGATGCTCTTGCCATAGATGAATTCTGTTCCGTCAAGTTCTGCATAGGACATTTCGTGTGAACTCGCTGTCGCGTGCATATCCCTTGAGAACATCATGACCCGCTCAGCGCCATTGCGGAATGCGGTTCTCGCTACATCCATCGCAACGTTGCCCATTCCGATCACAGCGACGGTTCTGCCAAGATCATGGTGTTTCGGATTTTCCAGATAAGAAATGCCGAAATGCGCATTTGCGAGCGACTCGCCTTCAATGCCGAGTGTATTCGGACGCCATACACCTGTACCGACAAATATAGCCGCATAGCCGTCGCGGAACAGGTTGTCGATACGCAAAGCACCTCCGATCGTTGTGTTCAGACGGATCTGAACACCAAGTCTGCCTAGGAGTTTCTGATATCTGTCGATGATCGTTTTGGAAAGACGGAAATCGGGAATGCCATATCTCAGCATACCGCCGATCTGGTTCTTCCGTTCGAAGATCGTTACGTCATATCCGTGCTGTGCAAGAACGATTGCAGCAGTGAGACCCGCCGGACCTGATCCGATCACGGCACATCTCTTGCCTTTTTTCTCGATATGATTCGGGCGGTATCTGTCGAGATATCCATCAGATACAAACTTCTCTATCTCGTAGAACTGAACAGGCGTTCCCTTTTTCCCCAGAACACAGTGCCCGCGGCACTGAGCCTCATGATTGCAGACGATCGCACACACAGCACTCATCGGATTATTCATGAAAAGCTGTTCACCGGCTTCCATTACTTTCTTTTCCTTGAAAAGAGAAATAATGTGCGGGATTGGTGTATGGATCGGACAGAATTTTTGACACATAGGCACTTTGCAGTTCAGACAGCGCTGTGCCTCATTCTCTATATGTATTGCCATTTGATATTCCTCCTGCTGAGTTAATTATACAAAACATACTTAAAGATGAATTTTTAAATGACAAAAAAGTGATGTTTCAGATGATTTCAGATAGTCAGAATAATGTTTGAATTATCATCAAAAAATCTTCATGCAATACTTGAAGAACAGGTATAATTATTATATATTACATTTGAACAGTTGTTCAAATGTAATAAAAAAGAGGCCGTTATGAATAATGATCACCATAGTGAATATGCAACATACAGATTTGGAATCACAGGTATAGATTGTGCTGACTGCGCAGCAAAACTGGAAGGAAAGATTGCCCGGATCGAAGGCATTTCCAATGTTGTCCTGAACTTCATGACAAGTACTTTGACATATGACTGCGATCATGATGAAGGAAAACGGATCGAAGCGGAGATGCGGGAGATCGTGGCGAAAGAAGAGCCGGATGCTGTTGTTACATCAAGAGGGCATAAACATCATCACCATGAGCATCACGAAGAAGAACATGAGACAGTGACTTACAAGTTTGAAATCACAGGAATCGACTGTGCAAACTGCGCCGCCAAACTGGAAGGAAAGATCGCTCAGATCCGGGGGATATCAAATGTTGTTCTGAATTTCATGACAAGTACTTTGACATATGACTGTGATCATGATGAAGGGGAACGGATCGAAGCGGAGATGCGGGAGATCGTTGCCAAAGAAGAACCTGATACGACGGTAACTTCCAAAGGACATTCGCATCATCACCACGAACATCATCATGAAGAACATGAGACATGCGATCGTCCTCATGAGCATGATGCTCATGAGGAACACGATACATGTGACTGTCATGCTGAACACAATGATCATGAAGAGGAACATGAAACAGCGATGTACAAGTTTGAGATCACAGGAATCGACTGCGCAAACTGCGCTGCCAAACTGGAAGGAAAGATCGCTCAGATCCAGGGCATTTCCAATGTTGTTCTGAACTTCATGACAAGTACTTTGACATATGACTGTGATCATGATGAAGGAAAACGGATCGAAGCTGAGATGAGAGAGATCGTTGCTAAAGAAGAACCTGATACGACGGTAACTTCCAAGGGACATTCTCATCACCACCATAATCATGAACATCATCATGGAGAACATGGGACATGCGATTGTCATCATGAGCATGATGATCATGAAGAGGAACATGAAACAGCGACGTACAAGTTTGAGATCACAGGAATCGACTGCGCGAATTGCGCTGCCAAGCTGGAAAGAAAGATTGCTCAGATCCAGGGTATTTCCAATGTTGTTCTGAATTTCATGACAAGTACTTTGACATATGACTGTGATCATGATGAAGGAAAGCGGATCGAAGCTGAGATGAGAGAGATCGTTGCCAAAGAAGAACCTGACACAACGGTAACTTCCAAAGGACACTCCCATCATCACCATGAACATCATCATGACGAACATGAGGAAATCGAAGTTCATGAAGTGATCACCGAACGTACAAGGCGTTACCGTGCTGTTGGGATCGACTGTGCTGACTGCGCTGCCAAACTTGAAGGCAAGATCGCAAAGATCGACGGAATATCAAATGCGCATATCAGTTTTATGAACAGCACATTGACATATGACTGTGATGAAGCAGATGTGATAAGAATTGAAAATGAAGTAAAAGAGATCTTTGCCAAAGAAGAACCTGATGCTGTGGTCAGTCCTTTGACAGAGGAGATCCGCAGGGAAGTAAAAGCAACTGCTGATGAGGATGATGACAGATCCACATTGTACCGTCTTATCTGCGGTGCAGTATTGTTTGCGGCAGGTCTGTTCCTGAACGGAATGGTCCAGACAGTTGTGGAACTTGCCGCATATCTGGTCCTTGGATGGGATGTACTGTATAAAGCTGTCAAAGGAATCGGCAGAGGTCAGGTGTTTGATGAGCATTTCCTGATGGCTGTTGCGACACTTGCCGCAATATATCTGAAAGATTACAGGGAAGCTGCAGGCGTTATGCTGTTCTATCAGATCGGAGAGTATTTCCAGGATCTGGCGGTAGCCAAAAGCAGGCGCTCTATTGGCGAATTGATGGATATCCGTCCTGAATCAGCCGATGTATACAGACGCGGACAGTGGCAGACGGTGGATCCCGATGATGTACGGATCGGGGAACGTATCAGAGTCAGACCGGGTGAAAGAGTACCTTTGGACGGTATTATACTTTCCGGCGCGTCATCACTTGATACTTCATCACTGACCGGTGAATCAAAACCGCGTGATGTGGATGCAGGGGATGAGGTGATCAGCGGTTCTGTCAATCAGACCGGTGTACTGGAGATGAAAGTCACCAAAGAATACGGAGACAGTACAGTCGCCAGGATCCTGGATCTTGTTGAAAATCAGGAATCCAGGAAATCATCACAGGAAAATTTCATTACAAAGTTTTCAAGAGTCTATACACCTGCAGTTGTATTCTCGGCGATTGCAGTAGCGATCATCGTTTCACTGCTTGGTTATGGTGTTGAGGAAGGTGTCAGACGTGCATGTACATTCCTTGTTATCTCCTGTCCATGTGCGCTTGTAATATCGATCCCTCTGTCATTCTTTGCCGGGATCGGCGGATTATCCAGCCGTGGAATTCTTGTCAAAGGTGCGAACCTGATCGAACCGCTTGCTAAAGTTGATCAGGTCGTTATGGATAAAACAGGCACTTTGACATCCGGTAAATTTGCTGTGGAAGAGATCCTGGCTGATGAGGGAATGAAAGCGCAGATCCTTGAGGATGGTGCATATGCAGAATCACTGTCCAACCATCCGGTTGCTGTGGGGATCCGTGAGGCTTACGGAAAGCAGTTTGACCAGAGCAGGATCAGTGATGTAAAAGAAATTGCAGGCCGCGGTATGTCTGTTAGGTATGATGATCATGCAATCCTTGCGGGCAACTATAAGCTGATGAAAGATCATCAGATCGACTGCAGACCGGAAACCGCTGCCGGAACATTGGTTTATGTGGCAAGGGACGGTGTCTATGAGGGATGTCTGGTTCTTCGTGACCAGCTGAAACCGGATGCGAAGGAAGCAGTAAGATCCCTGCAGGCGGCAGGAAAGAAGTGCATTATCGTTTCCGGCGACAATCAGGAAACAACAGATATGATCGCAAAGCAGCTGGGTGCGGATATGGCATTCGGGGAATGCATGCCGGCAGACAAAGTGGAACGTCTGAAAGAGCTGAAGAAGAACGGAACGACAGCATTTATCGGTGACGGTGTCAATGATGCCCCGGTACTGACTGCTGCGGATACCGGGTTCGCCATGGGTGCACTTGGAAGTGATGCGGCGATCGAAGCAGCTGATGTCGTGATCATGGATGACCAGCCTTCGAAGATTTCCCTGGCGATCACCAGTGCGCAGAGGATCCTGCGTGTTGCGAACCAGAATATTTACGGTGCGATCATCATCAAGATCGGAACACTGATCCTTGGAGCCTTCGGTATCGCAAATATGTGGATGGCGATTTTTGCCGACACGGGAGTTGCTATGCTTTGTGTCATGAACTCCATGAGGCTTCTCCATATTGCCAGAAAACAATGATTAAGAAGAGGCAGATATTTGCAGATTATCTGCCTTTTTCACGTTTCGGGTGATAGAATGACGTTATGAAAAAATTATTGAGTATCTTTTGGGTAATGTGCCTTGCTGTACTTCCCGTATATGCTGAAGAAGAAACTGCTGATCCGGAGATGCTGCCGGAAGAAAGTGCGGAACCGACACCCGAGCCGGAGCCTGCTTACAGGGTCGATGCTTCATCTGCGGTTCTGATGGATAAAACATCAGGAAATATCCTGTTTGAACAGGATAAGGACAATCGTATCGATCCGGCAAGTCTAACAAAGCTGATGACGGTATATCTTGGTGTTGAAAATCTGAGCGACGACAAAGAACTATCAATGACAGCAGAGGCATTCGAAACATATGATCATAGTTTCGGTGTCCTGTGGATCGAGCAGGGTGAAACCATGTCCGCAAGCAGTGCGGAACATGCGGCTATGCTTGCCAGCGCTAACGATACTGCCGCAATGATAGCTGAAGCTGTCAGTTCGTCACAGGATGGTTTCATTACGAAAATGAATATTACAGCTGCCCAGTTTGGGATGGAAAATACGCATTTCCAGAATATATTCGGTATTCATAATGATTCCAATTATTCGAGTGCCTATGATATGGCATTGCTGCTGAGAAGAGCACTGGGCAATGAAACGTTCAGGAACATATTCGGAAGAGCATCCTATACGATTCCCGCTACAAATTTTGCTGTTGCCAGAAACCTGGTCAATGACTGTGCCCTGCTCAGGGATACAGGATATTACTATGAGAAGGCGACCGGCGGAAAGATCGGAAACACGCCTGAAGGCGGATTCTCACTTGCGGCAACCGCAAAGGATGATAATGGAATGGAATTGATCGCTGTAGTGCTTGGTGAAGAGAACGCGGCAGCAGCGTATAACGATATTGTTTCGATGTTTGAATACGGCTTCTCCAATTTCCAGTCGATCACATTCTCTGCAAAGGATATCGGTGAAAAGACGGTCGAAGTGATGCGTGGCAAGAAGCATGTCGCTGATGTGCACTTTACGAATACCGGAGATTACCATGTACTGCTTCCTACCGGACTGGATGCGTCTACACTGACTGCAGAAGCAGTTGTCAACAATGAAGAAGAATCAAATCCGGAAGTGATCACGGCTGATGTTGTATTCAAACTGGAAGATCTGATCGTCGGTACAACTCCGATGCATCGTGAGATCACATATTATGATACGAGCATAGCCGCAACCGCGGGTCCTATGATCAGGCAGTATTTCAACTATGCAAGTATCGCAGTGCTGGGATTGTTTATCATCAGGCTGTTCCTGAAGGTGATCCATAAACTGCTGGCTCCGCCGGCTTAAGAAACTGCTTCGGCAGTTTTTTTGATATCACGGGTATTGTCATCATAAGACGGTCATGTTTTTGTTATGATGAATGCAGGGAGTCAAGAATTATGGAAATTACATTTGAAGTACTGAAGGGAATCCTCAACGCGTACGCTTACGAGGTTGTTTTTGTAGACCGAACACATACTGTACGCTGGATGAACAAAACCGCACAGAAACGCTACGAAGGCAGAGTGTTTATTGGAAACAGCCTGTTCAATTGCCACAATGAAGGTTCAAAGGTGAAGATCGAAGAATTCCTGAGACGGGCTGATGCCGGGGAAGACGAAATGTTCGAGACCTTCAACCGGAAGACCGGCGAACGGGAATTCTTCGTTCCGGTAAGAAACGACGCAGGCGAAGTAATCGGCTACTTTGAGCGTCATGAAGCTCCCTGGGACAGGGAGCACGCGGCTGAACCTGTAGGCGATTACTGGCTGCGGCGCATATGAGATATTTTTTGCGGGAAACCTCTGTCACAGGCTGTAATTGAACACATTCCCGCTAAAATATCACTTCCTGTTTCAACGACAGATAACTGCACTGCATTTGTGCAATGCCCGCCAGAGCTATCTCCACAGGCTTGAGAAGATACGACTGACCGATTCCGATGTCACCTCACCGTATGGTCAGTCTTTTTTTGCCGGTTACATGATTATTGCTCTATCTGAACTTTGATTTGTTGTATGTATTTCCGGCAGACAGATTTTTCAGCATAGTTGGTATTTCATGGTGATGCACCTCTTTCATAAGCGATAATGTTTCACAGCGCCAGCAGTGTTCGGGCTACACTTATATCTACGTCGTTCAAATACAGATCCCGCACGAAATTTTATTTTTCCGCTGATTTTTAGAAATATTTTTAGAAAGTTAAAGCAAAACCGGAAAAACAACATGCTGTGAGCATGAATGAAAATGTTTTCAGGGAATGAAACAAAAACCTGCGGGAATGACGCGAAACATATTTACTGGTATTGACCGGAAAATACCCTTGCTTAAAATAGAATACATAAAGGCTGAGAAGGGAAGAGTAGTCTGCCGGAAACCTTACAGAGAGCTTCGGTTGCTGAAAAGAAGCAGGTGGAACACAGATGAACATGGCCCCGGAGCTGCATGCCCGATATTCAGGGTATGACGGAGTTCCCCGTTAAAAGGAAAAGAGTATGATGGTACTCTGTAAGGCGGATGCAGTGATGTATTCGTAAAAGCAAGGTGGTAACACGTAGTATAACTTCGTCCTGGCATATGTCCGGGACGTTTTTGTTTCCGATAGGAGGGTAAATTGTGATCAGTATCAGGGGACTGAAAAAATCATTCCGAATGGAACAGCAGTATGTACATGCTGTAAACGGAGTTGATCTGGATATTGCGGAGGGTGAGATCTTCGGGGTCGTCGGATATTCCGGAGCCGGAAAATCCACGCTTGTCCGATGTATTAACTTCCTGGAGATACCGGATGAAGGAAGCATTACGATCAAGGGATTCGGAACCTTTACAGCAAGACAGTCAAAGCTGTATCACACCCCGGAAGGCGGCGGTTCGGAAGCACCGGTAACCCAGCAGGAACTCCGGCAGCTGCGCCGCAGCATCGGGATGATCTTCCAGCATTTCAATCTGCTGGACAGAAGTACGGTATTTGAAAATGTTGCATATCCGCTGCTCTACACAGGTATTTCCAAGGAAGAAATTGAACAGCGTGTCAAAGAACTGCTGGAGCTTGTAGATCTGTCCGATAAGATCGATTCCTATCCGGCAGAACTCTCTGGTGGCCAGAAACAGCGTGTTGCGATCGCAAGGGCACTGGCAAATAATCCGAAGATCCTGCTGAGTGATGAAGCTACATCGGCACTCGATCCGGAAGTAACGGAATCGATCCTGAAGCTTCTGAAGGACCTGAACAGGAAGCTCGGTCTTACTGTGATCCTGATCACACACGAAATGGCGGTCGTCAGATCCATCTGCGATCAGATGGCAGTTATGGAACTCGGAAAGATCGTCGAATCAGGCAATGTATATGATGTCTTCGCAGATCCCCATGCCGCAAGTACAAGGAGATTTGTAAATGCATCATTCGGCCTCAGCAACCTCGATAAACTGACAGAGAGCGGCGTCATTACCATGACACCTGACAGTAAACTTGTACGGCTGACATTCAACCGTGACAGTGTCGGTGAAGCGCTGATCTCGGAAGTATCGAGAAAGTTTAAAATCAGTCTGAACATCGTTCTGGCAAATGTTGAGATCCTGCAGGATGCGCCGCTTGGGGCACTGATCGTCCTGGCTAAGGGTGATCCGGCTGATGTTCAGAAGGCATTGGATTATATAACATCGTGCAACGTCAGAGTGGAGGTGCTTCGTGATGGAATGGCTTGAATCCCTGATGCCGAATGTAGTGATCTACTGGCATGAATTTATGCAGAGCTGCAGCGCTACCGCTCAGATGTTCCTGATCGG
>JAEIGA010019554.1_pt1 | contig 10326 bp, 6 predicted proteins | sample 9270691 | NCBI WGS metagenome assembly JAEIGA01 (sample SAMN17057246, study PRJNA624740) | gut metagenome | biome: biome; isolation source: fecal sample | host: Bos grunniens | place: China: Xizang | collected 2019
ACCATGATCAGCTTTACATCATCAGGACTTGCTTTATAAAGTAAAGAAATGATGATGGAGTTCATGCAGACAGACTTGCCGGAACCGGTGGTGCCAGCAATGAGCATATGGGGCAGCTTGGCAATGTTGCCCACAATGCAGCTTCCGCCGATATCCTTGCCCACGGAGAAGGTGGAACGAGATTTGGCGTCCTTGAATTCCTTTGAATCGATCACTTCACGCAAAGAAACGGTGGTGACTGATTTATTGGGCACCTCGATACCTACCACAGAGATCTTATCCGGGACTGCGGCAATACGTACGCCGGATGCGCCCAGATTCAGTGCGATATCGTCTGCGGCCGATGTCAGCTTATTCAGCCGAACACCTTTTTCAAGCTCCACCTCATACCGAGTAACACTGGGACCACGGGTAACGTTGACGATGTGGGCATCGATCTTAAAGCTTGCCAGGGTTTCGTTAAGGCGGCGGGAATTTTCCTTCATTTCCTGGGTGCCATCAGCGGCACCGCTGCGGGGAAGCTTCAGCAGATCGATAGGAGGATAGCAATACTCCCGTTTGGTTTCTTCGGCCTGGGCGATCTCGATGGCAACCTCTACGGCGGCAGTTCGTGCTTCCTTGGCGGTAACCTTTTGGGGAGGCTCCTCTACGGGGATATCTGGTATGATGATAGCGGGAGCTGATTTTGTGGAATGTGATTTGCAGATCAGGATCTCAGGACCCAGATCTACTTCCGGCTCTGGTTCTGATTCGACTTCCGCTGCCGGCTCTTGAGCGGGGAGCACTTCGGCGGTTTCCTCAGGCTTTTCCGGGATCTCAGGCTCCTGAACAGGGGCTTCATCCACTGGCTCCACCGTTTCTTCCTGAAGCTGTTCATCTTCCGGCTCGACTGCGCTTGCAGTTCCTGCCGCAAGAACGGGGGTTTCCACATCGCCTGCAATCTGAAGAATCAGGTGAGATACTTTGGATTTATCATTGGACTTCTTTGCAGAGGTCTTTTTTGTTTCCTTTTCACTTTCTGCACGGCGTTTCTGCTGGTGGTACTCAATTCGCTTTGTTGCGATCTTGTGAACCACGACCTCCGCCGGATCCGGCTTAGGCTCTCTGTATTCGGTTTCCCAGTCACCTCTGGGGCGACTTTGGATGGCATGGAGAATACCGGGGATCGTAATGCGGAATGCTGCCAGAGCGAACAAAATACCACACACAGACAGTACGATCACGGAAATCACTGTGCCGATCACCCACTGGAAAAGCTGTGCCAGCAGACCGCAGAAAAGTCCGCCTGTGGTTCCTGCAGCACCGCCGGTATAGAATACCACGATCATGTCGAAAAAGGATCCATATTCCGGCGGGTCCAACAGCAGATGGTGGATACAACCGCAGCAGGCAACAAAAACACCCATGCAGATACATCTGCCCATTACAGGACGACCCCGGGAGCTTACCAACACCACACCGGCAAACAGCAGTCCCCAGGTCAGCGCAAACAGGCCAATCTTGCCGATCAGTCCGCAGATAAGATCCCGTATAAACACGATCAACGCACCCTCCGGACGGAAGAACACAATGACCAGCAGCACAAAGGCAATAATACAGGCAACGCCCGCGATCAAACGCACAGGAAGGCCGTTATCCAGATTCATAGCAAGCTGACTATTTTCGTCCTTGTTCGCAGGTGGCTTGCTGTTTTTTTCTTTGCTATCGGACACAGCTTTTTGGGCCTGTGTCTTTTTCTTTTTTTCAGCCATGATGGGCCTCCTTCCGGTTTAGATACTCAAATACATGATAAAGCTGAACAGTGCCGCACCCCAGCAATAATAGCTAAAGCCGGAAAAACCAGCGGTGCGTACAAGAGAACGCATGGTGCGTATAGCCAATCGGGTGCCCAGGAAGGCAGCCGCTGCGGCAAGAACACAGCCAAGCAGGGATGGTATGCCGAAACTGACCAGTCCTCCGGTAAACAGAGCGAAAAGATCCATTGCGCCATAGCAGATCATGGCCGGGATAGTAAGAAGCAGGGACCAGTTCAGAGCATTTTCCTTGTCTACTCCACGAATCAGTGCCATACTGATCATCACGCCCACTCTGGAAAATCCGGGGATCAAACCGAGAACTGAACACAGACCCAGAAGCAGGCTGTCGAAGCCAGCCATATTACGGGCATCCTTATTACCGCTGGCAAACATTACAGGCAGGAACATTACCACACCATTAAGCAACAGAAACAGGCTGATTCGGTGAAGATCAGAACCTAATCCACGCAGATAGCCGTAGATCAAAAATCCCAGAAGCATGGGGATCACTGCATTTCTAAGCAGCCGTACCTCCATGATCCGGCCCTGATCGGGCTGCCGTTTTCTGCGCCGCTTGGGGACCGCAGCAAGACGGACTTCTCTGCGAAGCTGCTGTATGTGAATATGGCGATCCATATAGAGCGCTAGCAGCACAGCGCAATGTACAAAAAGACTTACCAGGCAGTTACTGCTATTATGACCAAACAGTTTCAATACCAGTGCCTGGTGAGCAGCAGATGATACAGGCAAAAACTCCGTTAAACCTGAAATCAATCCGTAAACCAGACTCTCAAACCAGCTAAGCTCCACAATATCCCTCCTTGCCGAATAAAATTCAATTTATCATATCATATTTGGTCCGGAATTTCCAGCCCTAAAACAAAAAAAGTTTAGATTACTGAAATTTCGTTCCATGAACATTGGTTGCAGGTTCTTGCGCAGAATAGAAAGCTGTCATTGCGGTCCGGCCTGGGTGCCTTACCACAATGACAGCCAAAATGGTTGCTGAATCAGATCATTCGACGGATTTCAGTGCTTCTGCCATATTGATCTTATCCAGCTTGAAATACAGTATAAAATCCACGATCAATGCCGAAAGCATTGTCAGTGCAACTGCCCACCCATAACTGGACGGCAAAAGCCGGGCAGGCATCCACACCACATCCACCTTGATCTGGCTCATTACAAAGGTCAGCAGCCAGTAGCCTCCTGCCAGTCCTGCCAGAGAACCTATGATGCTAAGAAGTAAATTCTCCTTAAATACATAGGCTGCGGATTCCGTTGCGTGAAAGCCCAGAACCTTGATGGTGGCGATCTCACGAAGCCGTTCGGTGATATTGATATTGGTCAGGTTATACAGTACCGTCACCGCCAGCAATCCGGCGCAAATCACCACTGTCACCACTACCAGGTTCAGCGCCTCCAGCATGGAGCCTACCTGCTCTGCCACGTCTGCACAAATTGTTACGTTCATCACGCCATCCTGGTCCGATACCTTGGAGCCTGCTACATGGACATCCTGTCCGTCTTTTACGGTCAGGTAAGCCATCTGGCAGGCGGGGTATTCGCCCCAGGCATCCGCGATAGTCTGCGGTGACAGCACAATGTAATTGTAGACGTAATTGTCATAGATGCCGCTGATGGTGACTTCTACTTCGTTCAGATCTGGATCCCGGAGATTTATCCGGTCACCAACGGAAACATCCATCTTCTCTGCCATACCCACACTGAGCAGAGCCTCTCCCCTGCCCGGCATCGTTATTGGATGGCTTCCTTGATGGAAGTCCATAAACTGACTCAAATTATCCTCAGCGCAGATCATAATGATATCTCTGCTGTAACCGTTAAATTCCAGCTCCGCATTGCACTGGTATGCAAAGATCACACTGTCAACATACCGGTCCGTGGCGGTTGTAAAATCGAGCATAGCCTGGTGATCTAAACCTTCCTCGAACCGGATCTCCATATCATAATGGGTCACATCCTGATACTGGAAATCTACAATATCGCCAATAGAGTCCCGAACGCCAAATCCTGTCAGCAGCAGTGCGGTACATCCGCCGATTCCCACCAGCATCATCAGCAAACGCTGACGGTAGCGGAATATGTTGCGCAGCATAACCTTGTTCAGGAAGCTGATCCTGTCCCAGAAGGGCAGGTATTCCAGAAGGATCTTCTTGCCGCTGGTAGGCGGCTTGGGACGGATCAGTTCTGCGGGAACCTCACGAAGGATCATGCGGCAGCAATACCAGGTCACACCCAGAGTAACTGCGGTATACACAGCAACTACCGTCACACACAAAGACCAATCAAAGCGAATTTCGATTCTGGGTGTGATGTTCAGAATGATATTGTATGCTTGCCACAGGATCGTCGGGAAAACGATACTGCCTACAATCACGCCCAACCCAGAGCCTATCACTGCCGCGCTTCCAGCGTAGGCAAGATATTTGCTGATGATAGCCCAGTTTCCATATCCAAGGGCTTTTAACGTGCCGATCTGGGTCCGTTCTTCTTCCACCATACGGGTCATGGTCGTAATGCACACCAGTGCCGCGATCAGCAGGAAAAACACAGGAAAGACGGCGGAAATGCCTTCCACAATATCGGAATTGCTTTCCAGGGACAAATAGCTCACATTGGTGTTCCGGGTTAGGGTGTAGACTTTGGAATCTTCAAAGCCGTCGATGGTTTCCTTTGCTTCATCCAGCTTGCACTTTGCTGCCAGAAGCCGCACCCTGCCCTTATCCAACTCCTGCTGGGCAACGCGAACGCCGTCGTCAAAATCAGAAAATCCTTTCTCTAACTCAAGCGTTGCCTGTTCCAACTGCGTCATGCCATCGTGCGCCTGGATTTCCTGCTGGATCAGTTCCCGCTCTGCAGATTTCAGTTGGGCAAATCCGGAATCGATCTCTGCTTCCGCAGAAGCAAACTCTGCTTCCATGCGGATGCGGTTATTTTCCAGCTCCACATATCCGTTCTCGATGTCCACCAGAGCCTGTTCCAGCATTACTTGCGTGGATTTTAGGTCTGTCTGCTGGGCAGCTACCTGGGAGCGCTGGAGCTTTAGATCCTCCAACTGAAGGGAATATATATTCTGCTGGGACAGCAGCTCCTGATATTCCTGGACATACTCTGCTTTTTTATCCAGCAGCTTCTGCAGATCCTTGTACATCCGTTCAAGCACCGGTTCAGAAACCAATCCGCTGGAAACAGCTCTGTCGTATGCTTCCTGGGCGGTTTGCGCATTGAGGTTCATGGCGTCCACCGCAACTTTCATCAGCTTTACGGCATACTGAAGTGTCTGCAATCCACTTTCTAATTGAGAAATACCGGAATCCAACTGCTCCAGACCATCTGCGATCTGTTCCAGACCATCCTTCACCAGTACCAGATTTTCCTGTACTGTTTGACGGTTCTGCGCCAGTTGGGCATCGGCATCAGATAGCTGCTGGTTGGCAGACACCCGGGCATCAGCCAACTGCTCCCGCGCGGAATTAAGAAGCTGACGGTTGCTTTGTATTTGTTTCTTTCCATCTTCGATCTGGCGCAATCCGTCCTTGAGCAGTTCACGGTTGGATTCAATGGTTTGTTTGCCTTCCATCAGTTTGGCGTAGGCATCTTTTAGCTCCTCCAGAGCTGTCTGTCTGCCATCGAGAAATTCCCGCAAGCCATCCTGATATTTGGAAAAGCCCTCATCATATGCTTCATAAGCCTCCGATTGTACAGAATCAGAACGTTTCTGTGCGATTTCTGTTAATAAAGGCTCTACATAGGCTGCAAAGTTATCCATTGCAGCAGTATATTCTTCCGTATAGATGGGGTGGTCACCTTTTATGGTAATGCCAATATCCATGTAATAGTTCAGGTTAAAAGCATCTTCCGGTATGTAAACATAGCTTGCCACCGTGCCGCTTCCAAGGGTGGTGGTGCCTCTGGACATATCCATATACAGTGGTGTGCTCACATAACCCACCACCGTAAAGGTATGGTAGTGCAAACTGTCCAGTGTATCAAGCTTATTTCTGCCGGAAATCACAAAGGTTTTTCCGATGATACTGCTGTCGGCATGGGCACCATCGACCAGACATTCATCGGGACGCACCGGCATCCTGCCCCCAAGCAGATTGACCTTGTTTACTCTTTGCGGGATGGAATGGAGCTTATAGACCGCATCATCCCCGCGTTTTCCATAATGCCCCAGCACATCCAGGGTCACAGACCCCTCTGCATCCACCACGCCCTCAATAGCGGAAACACTATCCACAGAATCGGCGTCCCAGCCATAGGTATTCAGCAGCCGCAAATCGAACATATTGGTTCGATCCATAAAAAGCTGTCCGGTGATCACCATATCAGTTTTGGTGGTTCTTAGCCCCAAAAATATGGCTGAACCCAAGGCGATGATCGCCACAATGGCAATATAGCGGCTAATGGAGCCGAGGATGGACTGGCGCAGGTTTTTCAGCATCACATTCTTTTTCATTACCATTCGATCTCCGATGCGCTCTGGGGGTTATCATTTACGGTTACGGAAACCACCGTTCCGTTCTTTACCCGAATCACCCGGTCTGCCATGACAGTCAGGGCGCTGTTATGGGTGATGATCACGACCGTCATGCCGGTTCGTTTGCCGGTGTCCTGAAGAAGCTTCAAAATTGCTTTGCCAGTCTGGTAATCCAGTGCTCCGGTAGGCTCATCGCACAGCAACAGCTTTGGGTTTTTCGCCAAAGCCCGGGCAATAGCCACTCTTTGCTGCTCACCGCCGGAAAGCTGACTGGGAAAATTCTTCATTCGCTCTCCCAATCCCACATCCTGAAGCACCTGTGATGCATCCAGTGGGTCTTTGCAGATCTGGTTGGCAAGCTCTACATTTTCAAGGGCAGTCAGATTGCCGATCAGGTTGTAAAACTGGAATACAAAGCCCACATCCTGCCGGCGGTACTGGGTAAGCTGTTTGCGATCGTAGCCGGAAATATCCACCCCGTCCAGCAATACCTTGCCTGCAGTTAAGCTGTCCATGCCTCCCAGAATATTCAGCAATGTGGTCTTACCGGCACCGGAAGGACCGACAATGACCACAAGCTCTCCCTTCTCCACCTGAAAGCTGGCATCATGGAGGGCTTGAATTTCTACCTCGCCCATGTGATAGGTTTTTCCTACGTTTTGAAATTCAACAAAAGCCATATATTTTCACTCCAAAAGTATATATACACAACTATTTTATCACATAAATCCCATAAAATCGATAACGAATTGTAAATTTTAGAAATAAGAAAAGCTGTCATTGCATCCGGTGTGGGGTGCAATGACAGCTTGATTCAATGTTTATTCGATGGGAAACGGATTAGTATTACTGCTCGGATTCCATGACTTCTTTTTGATACCGTTCGATTCCCTTGGCCAGCAGCTCCATTGCCCGCTCCAGCTCAGGAACATTACGGACATAAGCAATACGCACTTCGTTAATTCCCTTGCCCGGAGTTTCGTAGAAGGGTGCGCCGGGGGCAAACATGACGGTATCTCCGTTGTCCTCGAACTCCTCCAGCAGCCAGCGCTGGAATTTATCGGAATCATCCACCGGCAGAGCGGCCATCACATAAAAGGCACCCATGGGTTCTTCCACCACAACACCGGGGATCTGGCGCAGGCGGCTGACGATGGTGTCCCGCCGCTGACGGTATTCCTCCTTGGAAGCGGTAAAGAACTCAGGTCCAACACTGTACAAAGCAGCGGCGCCAAGCTGGTCAATGGTGGCAACAGCCAAACGGGACTGGCACAGCTTCAAAAGTGCCTGCTGAAGCTCCTTGTTCCGGGTGACCACACAGCCTACACGGGCACCGCAGGCGGAGAATCGCTTGGAAACGGAGTCCACGATGATCAGGTTATCATCAATGTCCCGGTAACGTCCCATGGTGGGAATACCAAACTTGTCATCATAGCAGAATTCCCGATATACCTCGTCACAAATCAGGAACAGATCATGCTTCTTGGCAATGTCCGCAATCATGCGCATTTCCTGTTCGGAAAGCACCACACCGGTGGGATTGCCGGGGTTGGTGATCATAATAGCCCGGGTATTCTTGGTGATCAGGCTCTCGATGCGCTTGCGATAGGCATAGCGATATCCCTCCTCCGGGCAGGTCGGCAGGGCACGGATCCGGCCGCCGGCTGCATGAACGAAGGTGGTATAGTTGGGATAATAAGGTTCGGGAATGATGACCTCGGTGTAAGGATCCAGAATACACAGGAAAGTCAGCAGAAGTGCTTCGCTGCCGCCGGTCATGATCAGGATATCATTGGGTTCCAGATCTACACCAATTTTGGCGTAATAATTCTGGATCGCCTCAATGAGCTTGGGCATACCGGGGGATGCTTCGTATTCCAGGGTTTTGTTATCAAAACCACGGATCGCATCATAAAACGCCTGAGGTGTTGCCAGGTCAGGCTGACCGATGTTCAAATGGTAAATTTTCTTACCCTGCTTCTGTGCCTGAACAGCCAGCGGGTGGAACTTTCTCATAGGAGAGGGTTCGCAGCGGTTTGCATTGATGGAAATTTTCATATGTACCTCCCAGGGCAGTCTTTCTGCCCGGTTTAGAAATATACTCTCTGGTAAGCGCCAAAAGCTGTGGACTTAAGGCGGCCAGCGCAATTAAATTTGGAATGGACATTAGCCCGTTGACGATTTCTGCCAGTTGCCAGACAATTCCGGTGTTCATTACCGCCCCCAGCAAAACGAAAAGACCCTGGAGCCAGGCGAACCGCTTCCAGACAGATGCTCCAAACAAGAATTGGGCACACCGGGCACCGTACAGCCCCCATCCAAGGACTGTGGCGAAGGCAAAGCAGCAAAGCTCCAACGCAATAGGCACACAGATCCAGCCGCCGCACACCTGGGAAAAGGCATTTGTTGTAAGGGTTGCGCCTTCGTCTATACCATAGGATACAGGAATGCCGCTGCACAGGATCACCAGGGCTGTCATGGTACAGATCAGGATGGTGTCCAGAAATACCTCCATGATTCCCATAAGTCCTTGCTGCGCGGGATGGGAAACTCTGGCGGAAGCATGGGCGATGGATGCGGTTCCCATGCCTGCTTCGTTGGTAAATACGCCACGGGATACTCCCACACGCAAAGCCTGGAGCATGGAGCCAACCAAACCACCGGTTACAGCTCCGGGAGAAAAAGCACCTTGCAAAATGGAGCATAGGGCATCCGGGATATGGTCATAACGAAGGATCAAAACGACAGCTCCCATAAGCAAATATCCCACGGAAGCAACCGGGACCAACATTTCTGCTGCGGCACCGATTCGTTTGGCACCACCGAGAAGCATGGCGGTCATGGTAACTGCCAGAATAAAACCAACCAGCAGATCAGAAAAACGGGATGCTTCCATGCCGTAGCAGCGCATCACCTGATGGATGCCGGACACCACTGCGTTGATCTGCGTCAGGTTCCCAACGCCAAAAGATGCGACAACACCGAAAAAGCAATAGAGCCATGCAAGCCATGCCCACTTTTGACCTAATCCGTTTTGGATCATATACATTGGTCCACCCAGATATTCTGTCCCCTGCTTTACCCGGTAGTGAACTGCCAAAGTTGCTTCAGCGAATTTGGTCATCATCCCAAGCAGCGCAGAGATCCACATCCAGAATATGGCGCCTGGGCCTCCAATGGCAATGGCACCGGCAACACCGGCAATGTTTCCGGTACCGACCGTTGCAGCCAGTGCTGTGCAAAGTGCGCGAAATGGGGATGTTTCTCCGGAATGTTCCTGGGATTGACCGGAGAAAAAGTGCTTTACAGCAGGAATAAACAGCCGTAGCTGGGCAAAACCGCTGCGCAGCGTAAGGTAAGCTCCTGTCCCCAGTATCAGCACCAGAGTGGGTGCACCCCAGACGATTCCGTGTATAAACTCCAGAATTTTGGTCATTATGCCCTCCTAGCATACCACTTTTTTGTCCATGTTGCAAGTAAAATCTTTCAAAAATACACAAAAAAGCAGTCCCTCTCTGAGAGGAACTGCTTTTGTAGACCTGGATTATTCCCACGATGCCCAAATTTCAGGGCAAAAACCTACGGTTGCGGCTTTGCCGTTGCGGACGATCGGAGTACGCATAAGGGAAGGATCGTCGAATACCTTATCTTCCTTTGCCCGTTTGTCGTCCATATATTTCATGTTGGTGATCTCCTGCGATTTTCCATTCCAGTCGATGAGATTGTCAATCCCGCCTACTGCCCGCAGAACACTGTCAAACTCTTTTCCGGAAAGTCCAAACCGCAGAATATCTACATATTGGTATTTTATTCTGCGTTCTTTGAAGTACCGTTCCGCCTTTTTTGTGTCAAAACACTTTCCTTTTCCAAAAATCTGTATATTCAATAGGTTACCTCCATTAAGCAAAGACCGCAGGCGGGAACCAGGAATCCCGCTTCTTCCCGCTTAGCTCCAAACAGCCCCAACAGATCCTCCGGACGTCTTTCGCCCCATCCTGTTTCCAGCAAGGTTCCAACCATGAT
>JAEIGA010019555.1_pt1 | contig 10326 bp, 7 predicted proteins | sample 9270691 | NCBI WGS metagenome assembly JAEIGA01 (sample SAMN17057246, study PRJNA624740) | gut metagenome | biome: biome; isolation source: fecal sample | host: Bos grunniens | place: China: Xizang | collected 2019
AAAGCTGGTGCCTACGACCTTGCACATCACGCTGGATGAAGCGCTGAAGGTCAGCCCCAAGCTGAAAGAAATGTATGATGAAGATGAGCGGGTCAAGACCCTTATCGACACCGCCAGAAGTCTGGAGGGCATGCCCCGCAACACCTCTACCCATGCCGCCGGTGTGGTCATTACGGCCGACCCGGTGTGCAGCTATGTGCCCCTGTCCCGAAACGATGACACCATCGTCACCCAGTACACCATGACCACCATTGAGGAGCTCGGACTTCTCAAAATGGACTTTTTGGGATTGCGCAACCTGACGGTGATCGAGGATGCGCAAAAGCAGATCAGACTGTTGGAACCGGATTTTGACATTGACAAGGTGCCCGACGATGATCCCGCTACCTTTGCTATGCTTGCAGAGGGCAAGACGCAGGGTGTGTTCCAGCTGGAATCTGCCGGTATCACCGGCGTGTGCATGAACATGCACCCCACCTCTATCGAAGATATGACCGCTATCGTTGCGCTGTATCGTCCCGGTCCCATGGATTCCATCCCCACATTTATTGCCAACAAGCTGGATCCCCGGAAGATTACCTACAAAACGCCGCTTCTGGAACCGATTCTGCGGGTTACCTATGGCTGCATCGTCTATCAGGAGCAGGTCATTGAGATTTTCCGCAGCTTGGCTGGTTATACCATGGGTCAGGCGGATAATATTCGCCGTGCCATCTCCAAGAAAAAAATGAAGGTCATTGACGCGGAGCGTAATGTCTTTGTTTATGGTGATCCGGCGCAGGGAATTCCCGGCTGCATTGCCAACGGCGTTTCCGAGGCGGCAGCACAGTCGCTGTATGACGAAATCGTTGAATTCGCCAACTATGCTTTTAACAAGGCTCATGCGGTGTGCTATGCTGTTGTTTCCTATCAGACGGCATACCTGAAATGTCATTATCCCCGGCAGTATATGGCGGCGCTGATGACCTCGGTGCTGGATTCCGCTACGAAGATCTCCGGCTATATCGCTGAGGGTAAAGAATTGAAAATTCCGGTGCTTCCGCCTGATATCAACAATTCCTATGACCATTTTTCCGTGGAAGGCGACAGCATCCGCTTTGGTCTGGGCGCTGTGAAGAATGTGGGTAGAGGCCTGATCCGCAGCATCGTTGCAAAACGCAAGGAAGGCGGTTCTTTCAAGTCGCTGGAGGATTTCATCCAGCGGATGGGAGAAGGGGAGCTGAACAAGCGGGCAGTGGAAAACTTCATTAAATGCGGTGCCACGGACTGCTTTGGGCATCACCGCAGCGAGCTGCTGGCGGTGTATGACAGCATGATGGATGCCATTGCATCCTCCCGGAAGAAGAATCTTGAGGGTCAGATGGGCCTGTTCGGAATGCTGGACGATGAAGATACCTCCACCGCTATACCGATTCCCAAGATGGCGGAAATGAGCCGGGCTGAGCTGATGTCCATGGAAAAGGAGACCACCGGCATCTACATATCCGGTCATCCCATGGATGACTACCGTGCCTACCTGAAAAATACTCATGTGGTGCCCATTGCGGCGCTGATGGACAGCGAGAGCCACTATGCGGACGATCAGATCGTCAGCGTAGCCGGTATTGTGCAGGCCACGAAGATGAAAACCACCCGAAACAACTCCATGATGGCCTATGTTACTGTGGAGGATGATACCGCATCCATCGAAATGCTGGCGTTTTCCAATGTGCTGAGCCAGCACGGCGGTTACTTGCGGGAAAATGCTGCGGTGGTCATCACCGGCAGACTTTCCCTGCGGGATGACAAGGAACCCCAGATCGTTATTAACCGGGCAAGACCTATGTCGGACTACTCTGAGCAGCCGGTTCTGCAGCAAGTTGTATGCCAGCAGCCGAGCGTATTGCAGGGAAAGCTGTATCTGCAGCTGCCCAGCGAGGATGATAAGTTGTATCCTAAAGTCAAGGCAATCATCAATATGTTCCCCGGCGACAGTCAGGTGGTGCTTTATTTCAAAGATACCAAAATTCGCCGTGGCGCTCGCTGCGCCATCGATACCAGAATGCTTCAGGAATTGAAAAATGTTCTGGGCGAGGGGAATGTGGTCGTAAAATAGCTTTCCTTTTTTGATCAAATGTGCTATACTGTTCTATCGAGGAGGTGCTGCCATGAAACGCAAGTTTATATTGACCGTGGCGTTGGCGGCACTTATGGTGCTGCTGGCGGGCTGTATGTCCACGGTGGATCAAATGTACTGCCTGCCCAAAAGATCGGAGGCATTTCAGAATCTCCAATCCGCTATGGATCAGGCAATGGAGGGGCTGGAATTTTCCGCCCCTCTTGCAGGTGAGAATCAGCAAACCGTGCAGGTTGCTGATCTGAACGGTGACGGTGAAGCGGAATACATTGTCTTTGCCAAGGGTACAGAAGACAGACCTCTGAAAATTTTGGTCTTTTCCGAAAAGGATGATCGGTATATCCTTAGTTCTACCATAGCCTGCAACGGTTCGGCCTTTGATCAGGTGGAATATGTACAGATGGATGGTCATCCCGGATTGGAGTTGGTTGTAGGCTGTCAGGTCAGCGATCAGGTGCTGCGTTCTGTTAGTGCATACCGTTTTGACGGTGAGCTTTCGATCCGTCTTGTTACAGCAAACTATTCCAAGTTCCTGACCTTTGATCTGGACAGCGACGGCTTTTCTGAAATTATGGTTCTGCACCCTGGTCATAGTGAAACAGACAATGGTGTTGCGGAGCTTTATGGATTGGAAGACGGTGCCGTAGAGCGTTCCAATGAAGCGGCTATTTCCGAGCCTGCGGACAGGCTGAAGCGGATCATTACCGGCAAGCTTCACGACGGCGTGCCTGCGGTTTTTGTGGGCAGCAGCGTGGAAGGCAGCGGCATTATTACCGATGTCTATGCCATGATCGACGGCGTGTTCACCAATGTGAGCCTGTCCAACGAATCCGGCACCAGCGTCCAGACCCTGAGAAACTACTACGTTTATGCCGCCGACATCGATGATGACGGCGTGGTGGAACTGCCGGATTTGATTACAATGCCCTCCGTTTCTTCGTTCCGTAGTGCAGAGCAACAATATCTGATCCGCTGGTTTGCTATGAAGACAGATGGAAGCGAAGTGGACAAAATGTATACCTTCCATAATTTTGTGGGTGGGTGGTATATGAAGCTGAACTCCAGCTTTGCACAGCGGATCACCGTGGTACAGAATGAACACGCGTTTGACTTCTGCCTCTGGGATGAGGAATTTAAAGATTATGAAAAATTGTTCACGCTATATGCTTTTACCGGTCAGGATCGGGAAGAAATGGCGGTGAAAAATAATCGTTTTGTGGTCTTCAAGGATGAATCCACAGTCTATGCGGCGTATCTGGACGTGGCATCCGCCGCATATTCGATTACCCCGGAAGAATTGGTCGACAGCTTCCACCTGATTCGTCAGGAGTGGAAAACCGGTGTTACGGAGTGAGGTAAAATATGAGAAAAGTATTGATTTTGGAAGATGAAGTTGATATTCGCTCTTTTGTGGTCATCAACCTGAAGCGAGCAGGTTACCATGCCATCGAGGCAGGAACCGGTGAGGAGGCTTTGGAGCGTCTGCGGGAGCACCCCGATATCGGTGTGGCGCTGCTGGATATTATGCTGCCGGACATTGATGGATTTGAGGTTTGCCGCCGTATCCGGGCCACCAGCAAGCAGATCGGCATCATCATGCTCACGGCCCGGACGCAGGAAATGGACAAGATTACCGGCCTTATGACCGGTGCTGACGATTATGTGACGAAGCCCTTTTCCTCTGCTGAGTTGACGGCCAGAATCGATGCGCTGTTTCGCCGGATCGGTGGTGACAGCAATGTTGATTCCGAGCTTCTGATGCAGGGACCCTTTGTAATGAACACCCGTAATCATACCTTGGAGAAGGCGGGCAATCGTGTTCGTCTGACGCAGGTGGAGTATTCCATTTTGAAGCTGTTTATGCAGAACCCCGGACGTGCCCTGTCCCGGGAGGACATTATGAGCGCTGTTTGGGGCAAGGATTATGAGGGCGAATTGAAGATCGTGGACGTGAACATCCGCCGTCTTCGTATAAAGATTGAGGATGATACCGCCAATCCCACCTACATTACCACGGTTTGGGGCTTTGGCTACAAGTGGGGAGCGTAATTTTCCGGAAAGGGGAACGCCATGAGTAAACCAAGCGGACTGCGTAGACGCTGGCTTTTGAATACGGTGTGCGTGCTGTGCGCGCTGGGACTGGTGTGCGTTCTGGCTGTGACGGTGGTTTTTGCCGCGTATTACTATAACAATATGGAGTCGGATATGCGACACCGGGCGAAAACAACCACAGAGTTTTTTGCGGATTATCTGAACCAGAATTACAACGAATACTATCAATCCTGCATCAATTATGCCCATTCCTTTGAGGATCGGAATAATATTGAGCTGCAATTCATCAATGCCAAGGGGCAATTGGTTGCATCCTCTTATGGTCAGTGGGCCGGTACGGCACCCACGACACCGGAGATCGTTCAGGCGGTCAGCACCCGCAGTGTGCGCCCTTATGTGGGTATGGATCCTGACACCGGGGAGCGGATCATGGCGGTTTCCAGTCCTATGATCTACTCCAATGGTGAGGTTATTGGCGTGCTGCGCTTTGTGACCTCCACGCGGAAGCTGGATACTCAAATTGTCGTGGTGGCGGCCATTGCGTTGGCTTCGCTTGTGTTTGTGGTGCTGGTGGTTGTGATCAGCAGCTATTATTTCGTACGATCCATCATGCTCCCTGTGGGGGAAATCACGGAGAAGGCAAAGCGTATTGCCGGCGGTACCTACGGTATTCAAATCGAAAAGAAATACGACGATGAGATCGGCGAGCTTGCGGACACCATCAATGAAATGTCTGCCCAGATCAACCGCAACGAAAAGATGCAGGCAGAATTTATTTCATCATTGTCCCATGAGCTGCGCACGCCGTTGACTGCCATCACCGGTTGGAGTGAAACGCTGCTGGATTCTGATTCTTTGGATCAGGAAACACGCCGGGGCATGAAGATCATCCTCCGGGAAGCCCGGCGTTTGACGGAAATGGTGGTGGATCTGCTGGACTTCACCCGGATGCAGGACGGCAGAATGACCCTGAACATCGAACTGACGGAAATTCGGGGAGAATTTGAAGATACGGTGTATATGTACGGCAGCCGTCTGTCGCAAGATGGCATTCGGCTGAATTATCTTGACAATGACGATGAAATTCCGGAAATATCCTGCGACCCCAAACGACTGCGGCAGGTTTTCCTGAATATATTGGACAACGCGGCCAAGCATGGCGGCGAAGGAAAGCGCATTGATGCCTCCATCCATCAGGAGGGGGAGAGCGTCGTGGTTCGCATCCGGGATTATGGTCCCGGTATTCCGGAGGATGAAATTCCTCTGGTAAAGCATAAATTCTACAAGGGCAGTTCTAAAGCCCGGGGCAGCGGCATTGGTCTGGCAGTCTGTGAGGAGATCGTTCAGATGCATGACGGCACCCTGACACTGGAAAATGCGGAGGGCGGCGGTACATTGGTGACAGTTACCTTGCCCATTACCCAGTGAGAAAGGAACATTATGGCTGAAAAATTCAAGACAATGATCGGCGGACAGGCTCTGATCGAGGGAATTATGATGCGCGGACCTGCGTTGGACGCAATCGTTGTGCGCACCAAAGACGGCCTGACGGTAGAAACCAAAGCCCGGAAGGTTCGTCCCAAGAATTCTCCTCTGAGTCTGCCTCTGATTCGTGGTGTCGTCAATTTCTTTGATTCTCAGGTTGCCGGCGTAAAGGCGTTGATGCATTCTGCGGATCTTTCCCCGGAAGGCTTTGAGGAGGAACAGCCCTCCAAGCTGGATCTTTGGTTGGAAAAGAAGCTGGGAAATGAAAAGTTCCAGAAATTTCTGCTTGGCCTAGGTGTTGCCATGGGACTTGGAATGTCGATTCTGCTATTTTTCCTGCTCCCCATGGTCATTGGCAGCTTCTTTGACCAGTGGGTGGACAATAACCTGCTGCTGAACCTCATCGAAGGTGTGGTTCGGATGCTGATTTTCGTGGGCTATATGCTGCTGATCTCTCGGATGAGCGAAATGAAGCGGGTCTTTGCCTACCATGGTGCGGAGCACAAGACCATCCGCTGCTATGAGGCGGGATTGCCTCTGACGGTGGAAAATGTGCGCAAGCAGACCAGACTGCATCCTCGCTGCGGCACCAGCTTTTTGCTGGTTGTTATGATCATTTCTATTCTGGTGTTCTCTGTGGCATCTTCTGCGCTGTTGGCGGCCTTTCCTGTGCTGGAAGCCATGCGCGGCGGTGTGCTGTACCGCATTATTATGATCGCCTTTAAGCTGCTGCTTCTGCCTGTTGTGGTGGCATTCAGCTATGAAGTCAACCGCTGGGCAGGTAAGCATGACAATATTGTTACGAAAATCATGACCTTCCCTGGCATGTGGTTCCAGAACTTTACCACCAATGAGCCCGATGACAGCATGATTGAGGTGGGTATTGCTTCCTTGCAGGCGGTTCTTCCTGAGAAAGAGGGGGCAGACCGATGGTAATGAAGCTGTCTGAGCTCTACGCTACCGTCCGCCGGGCGTTCCTGAGCCGGGAGGACAAGCAGACTGCAAGCCTCCTTGCACGGAATCTGGTTTGTCATTACACCGGAAAGACTCCGGAACAGATTCTGACTGATCGGGAAATGTATGTCGGTGAAGCGGACTGCGAAGCGGTCGGTAATGCGGCCCAGCGGATCATGGACGGTGAGCCCCTGGCATATGTGCTGGGGGAGTGGGAATTCTACGGCATGACCCTGTATGTGGATAAAAATGTGTTGATTCCCCGGGATGATACCTGCGCCGTCACATCCCTTGCGGTCAAACAGGGGCTATTTCTTGAGAAAGACCCCCGAATTTTGGATCTATGCACCGGTTCCGGCTGCATTGGTTTGGCAGTCGCCAATCGTGTGAAGGATGCCAGAGTCACTTTGGCAGACATCTCCCGGGATGCTATGGCGGTGGCAAAGAAAAATATCGTGCGCCAGCATCTGACCGGGCGTGTGTCTGTGGTGCAGGCGGATGCTATGGGAAAGCCCCCTGCGTTTTTAGGAAAATTCGATTTGATCGTGTCGAATCCGCCTTATATTACCACCAAAGAAATGGGCGAGCTTGACCACAGCGTCAAGGATTATGAGCCCCATTTGGCCCTGCATGGCGGTGACGACGGTCTGGATTTTTACCGTGCGATAGCTGAAAACTATGCAGCAGCTCTGAAACCCGGTGGCTACCTGTGCTTCGAATTCGGCATGGGGCAGGGTAATGACGTGTGCAGCATTTTGGAACAGAACGGGTATACCATTTTGGAGCGATCCAAAGATTATAACGGTGTCGAGCGGGCGGTCATTGCGCAGCTCGGCAGGAAGGAAGATTAATTATGGCAAAGGCAAAAGGAAGCTACGAAGCACCCACCCCTGCGGTGGATAAGAAAAAGGCATTGCAGACTGCCATCGCCCAGATCGAAAAGAGCTACGGCAAGGGTACCGTCATGCGTCTGGGTGACCGTCCGGATATGAATGTGGAGGCAATTCCCACAGGATCTTTGGCATTGGATTCTGCGCTGGGTATTGGCGGTGTGCCCAAGGGTAGAATTATTGAGATTTACGGACCGGAGTCTTCCGGTAAAACCACCCTTGCGCTGCACATTCTGGCTGAGTGTCAGAAGCAGGGCGGTGAAGTTGCTTTCGTGGATGCGGAGCACGCGCTGGATCCTGTTTATGCAGCTGCGCTGGGTGTGGATACGGACAATATGCTGGTGTCCCAGCCTGACACCGGCGAGCAGGCGCTGGAAATCACCGATGCGCTGGTTCGCTCCGGTGCGGTTGATGCAGTAGTCGTGGACTCCGTGGCCGCGCTGACGCCTCGGGCAGAAATTGAAGGCGAAATGGGCGATACCTTCGTTGGTCTGCAGGCAAGACTGATGTCTCAGGCTCTGCGTAAGCTGGCCGGTACGATTTCTAAGACCAACTGTGTGGTTATTTTTATCAACCAGCTGCGTATGAAGATCGGCGTTATGTATGGCAACCCCGAAACCACCACCGGCGGCAACGCCCTGAAGTTCTACGCATCCGTCCGTCTGGATGTACGCCGTGTGGAGAGCTTGAAGGAAGGCGGCAACGTCATCGGCAACAAGACCCGCGTCAAGGTTGTTAAGAATAAGGTAGCTCCTCCTTTCCGTGAGGCTCATTTTGATATCCTCTATGGTCAGGGTATCAGCAAATGGAGCGAGCTGGTTGATCTTGCTGTGCAGATGGACATTGTTCAGAAGTCCGGCAGCTGGTTCTCCATGGGTGACGAGCGTATTGGTCAGGGTGCCAATTCCGTGAAGGAATATTTGATGAACAACCCCGACATCGCGGCAAGCGTGGAAGCACAGGTTCGTGAGAATCTGCTGAAGGCTGCCGCTATTTCCCCCAAGGCACCGGCTAAGGCTGCGGAGCGTCCCGTAGCCATCAGCGCTGACGACTTCAGCGATGAGGATTGAGTACTTAGCGCCGAAGCCTGACCGGGCTGGGCGCTATACCCTCCGCTTTGAGGACGGCAGTTCTATGCGACTGTACCGACAGACGGTGGAGGATTTTCGGCTCTATGCCGGAGCGGAGCTATCGGAGGATCAGGTTTCTGATCTTCGTAACGCTGCCGGACAGATGTCCGCAAAAATGCGGGCGGTGCGGATTGTGACTGCATCGGCGGTTTCCAAGCGGGATTTGGAGGAACGCCTGATCCGCAAGGGTGAACAGCCGGAACAGGCCAAGGAAGCGGTTCGCTGGATGTCTGATTTGGACCTGGTGGACGATGAGAAAACGGCCCGGCAGATCGTCAGCCGCTGCGCATCCCGTGGTTACGGCATCGCCAGAGCCAAACAAGCATTGTACGAAAAGCGAATTCCCAAAGAGTATTGGGAGGACGTTTTAGCGGATTATCCCGATCAAACGGAACATATTTTGACATTTTTACGCTCCCGGCTGAGTGATGGCTGGGAGGAGCGTGACCTAAAGCGCTCGGTGGATGCGCTGCTGCGTCGGGGTCACAGCTACAGCGACGTGCAGCGTGCCCTGCGGCAGCTGGAGGTCGATGATTTCCGGGAGGAATAACATGGCAACAATTGGATTTATTTCATTGGGCTGCGCCAAGAATCAGGTTGACTGCGAGCGCATGATGTACCGGGTTAAGGATGCGGGCTTCGATGTGACAGGTGGCGTGGATGGCTGCGATGTGGTGGTGATCAACACCTGCGGTTTCATTGATTCTGCAAAAAGTGAGGCCATCGAGAATATTTTGACCATGGGAGCGTTGAAGGCAGAAGGTAGAATCGGTAAGATTCTGGTCACCGGCTGCTTGTCCCAGCGCTATCAGCAGATGATTATGGATGAAATGCCCGAGGTGGACGGCGTTCTGGGCACCGGCAGCTATACCAAGGTGGTTCCCGCCATTGAAGCGCTGCTGCGTGGGGAACAGGTATTGGACTTTGATTCCATCGATGCCCCGGAGGAGGAAACCGGCCGCATTGTGACAACTCCGGAGCATTACGCCTTCATCAAGATTGCAGAAGGTTGCGACAACCGGTGTTCCTACTGCATTATTCCTTATCTGCGGGGTAAATTCCGCAGCAGACAGATGGATGATGTGCTGTACGAGGCCCGGATGCTGGCAGAAAGCGGTGTCAAGGAGCTGATTGTGGTAGCGCAGGATACCAGCCGCTATGGCACGGATTTTGCTGAGCACAAGCGTTTGCTGCCTGAATTGCTGCGTCGGCTGTGCGAAATTGAGAAGCTCCATTGGATTCGTGTGCACTATGTCTACCCCGACGAGATCGATGATGCATTCATCGAGGTTATGGCTACGGAACCTAAGATCGTCAAATATCTGGATATTCCCATCCAGCATTGCAACAGCAAGATCCTGAAGCTGATGAACCGCCGTGGTGACGGTGCGTTCTTGCGTGATCTCTTTGCCAAGCTGCGCAGCCGGATTCCGGGATTGGTGATTCGTACCAGCTTGATCACCGGCCTTCCCGGTGAGGGCGAGGAAGAATTTGCGGAGCTGTGCGAATTCCTGAAGGAGCAGCGTTTGGAGCGTGTCGGCGCATTCCCGTTCTCTCCGGAGGAGGGTACACCGGCAGCGGAGATGGATTTTCCGGATAATGAGATTGCCCAGCAGCGCGCCGAGCAGGTAGAGATGCTGCAGTCGCGGATCATGGACGAGCTGAATGAAGCCATGATCGGCAAGGAACTGGAAGTGCT
>JAEIGA010019556.1_pt1 | contig 10326 bp, 7 predicted proteins | sample 9270691 | NCBI WGS metagenome assembly JAEIGA01 (sample SAMN17057246, study PRJNA624740) | gut metagenome | biome: biome; isolation source: fecal sample | host: Bos grunniens | place: China: Xizang | collected 2019
AAAGGGTTATGAAGACGGAACATTCAGACCTGATAAGGCTATAACAAGGGCAGAAGCTATGACTATGATCAACAGAGTTCTCAACCGTGTTCCTGAAACATCCGAGGACCTGCTCGCTGATATGATTGTATGGCCTGATAATAGCGAAAGTGATTGGTATTATCTTCCTGTGCAGGAAGCAACCAATGGACATAAGTATGATATGAAAAATAATATTTATGAAAAATGGGCTGCAATCACAGACGTTACTGACTGGACAAAGTACGAATAATTAAAAAACAAAAAACGGGTTCCCGCAAAATGCGGGAACCCGTTTTTTGCCGTATAGGAATTTGCGCAAATAAAAAAAGTGTGATACGCGTAGTTAGGGGTCTTGTCACGTTCTGCTTTATTCAAAACAAAGTGTTTTTTGATTGACAAAAATCAAAACATAAGCTATAATAAATATGATTCCTGCTACTGACGGATACATAGATAGCCATTGAAAAGCAGAACTATGGGGGAACAGGAGTCGTTATTGCCGACCGTCTGGGCACCTCACTAGTTGAGGTGCCTTTTATAACATAGGGAATTACTCGCATTGTGAGTAATTTTGCTTTTTTATAATTAAAGAAAGGGTGTATATATATGGAGAATTACAAACGTAATTTTAATGAGGGAAATTGGAATACCACAATAGATGTAAGTGATTTCATTAAAAGAAATTATACACCATATGAGGGTGATGCCTCCTTTTTATCGGGTTCAACGCCCCGCACGGACAGAGTTAAAAAACGTGTTGAGGAGCTTATTATAGAGGAAACCAGAAGGGGCGGTGTTCTTGATATTGACACCGAGAGGGTTTCTTCGCTTCTTACTTATGAGCCCGGCTATGTTATCAAAGAGGACGACTTGATTGTAGGCTTGCAGACGGATGAGCCGCTTAAAAGAGCCGTTAATCCCTTTGCCGGCTACAGAAATGCTGTTCAGGCATGTAAAGCGTACGGTTATGAAATTGGAGAGAATATAAAGAATGAGTTCAGGTACCGTACCACACATAACACAGGAGTTTTCCGTGTTTATACGGAAACTATGCGCAGAGCACGCCATGCAGGAATACTTACGGGGCTTCCCGATGCATATGCACGCGGAAGAATTATCGGAGATTACCGCCGTATTGCCCTTTACGGAATGGACTATCTTATCCGTGAGCGTAAGGCTGATAAAGAGCGTATCAGCGAGAGAGATATGTCTGATGAAACAATCAGACTGATTGAGGATATTTCCCGTCAGTTAGAATTTATGAACGACCTTGTAATTATGGCAAAGCAGTACGGATGCGATATTACCCGTCCTGCACAAAATGCACGTGAGGCAATTCAGTGGCTGTATTTCGGTTATCTCGGTGCAGTTAAGGAGCAGAACGGTGCAGCTAACAGTATCGGAAGAATTTCCGCATTTATTGATATTTATATTGAGCGTGATATTAAAGAGGGCATTCTTGATGAAAAGGGTGCACAGGAGCTTATTGACGATTTGGTAATCAAAATGCGTCTTGTCCGTCATTTACGCACTCCCGAATATAACGACCTTTTTGCAGGCGACCCCGTCTGGGTAACGTGTTCCCTTGCCGGAATGTGTGAGGACGGCAGAACAATGGTTACAAAAACCTGCTTCAGATTTTTGCAGACGCTTTATAACCTTGGTCCCTCTGCAGAGCCGAATATAACCGTTCTCTGGGCGCAGGAGCTTCCTCAGGCATTTAAGGATTTCTGTGCAAAGGTGTCAATTGATACAGATTCAATACAGTATGAAAATGACGACGTTATGCGTAAGGATTTTAGTGACGATTATTCAATCGCCTGCTGTGTAAGTGCTATGAAAACAGGTAAGCAGATGCAGTTCTTCGGAGCACGCTGCAACCTTGTAAAGGTTCTTCTTATGGCATTAAACGGAGGTAAGGACGAAATCTACGGCGAGCAGATTGCCCCTGTGGGAAAGATTTTTGATGAAAAAGTTCTTGACTACGAGGAGGTTCTGGAGGCTTTCAAAACATATGCGGCATGGATGGCAAAGCTGTACGTGAACACCATGAACGTAATTCACTATATGCATGATAAGTACGCCTACGAGCGTCTTATGATGTCATTCCACGATGTGGAGCCTGAGCGTCTTATGGCGTTTGGTATCAGCGGACTGAGCGTTCTTGCTGATAGCTTAAGTGCAATTAAATATGCACGTGTTATTCCCCAAAAAGATGAAAACGGATTAATTACTGATTTTATCGTTGAGGGAGATTTCCCCAAGTACGGAAATGATGATGACAGGGCAGATGACATTGCAAAATGGATAACGGAATTTTTCTACAGTGAGCTTTGTAAGACAAAGACGTATCGTGATGCACGCCATACCTTGTCAATTCTTACAATCACCTCAAACGTAGTTTACGGCAAAAAGACAGGGGCAACCCCCGACGGAAGAAAGAAAGGGGAGGCATTTGCTCCCGGGGCAAACCCCATGCACGGAAGAGACAAGGAGGGCGCATTGGCATCACTTAATTCGGTGGCTAAAATCAACTACGGATGTTGTATGGACGGTATTTCAAATACGTTTTCCATTATCCCCGAGGCACTTGGCTCAGACGAGAAAAACCGTGTGGAAAACCTTGCTACAGTGCTTGACGGATACTTTGCACAGGATGCACATCATTTGAATGTTAATGTGATTAACCGCCAAAAGCTTATTGATGCAATGAATGACCCCACCCTTTATCCCACTCTTACAATCCGTGTGAGCGGATACGCAGTAAACTTCAACAAGCTCACAAAGGATAAGCAGCTTGAGGTAATATCACGTACATTCCACGAAAAGATGTAAGGTGTTTTGTATGAAGGGATATATTCATTCTTTTGAAAGTATGGCAGCGGTGGACGGAGAAGGGGTAAGGTATGCAGTTTTCCTTTCAGGTTGTCCGATGCGCTGTGTGTTTTGTCATAACCCTGATACATGGAATATGTCGAAAGTTTCAATATTGCCCGAAGAGCTGTCTCAAAAAATATCTAAATATAAGCCCTATTTCAAAAACAACGGCGGAGTAACCTTCACGGGAGGCGAGCCTCTTTTGCAGGCTGAATTTATAAAGGAAACCACTGTGTTTTTAAAGAAAGAGGGGATAAACTACGCCGTTGATACCTCGGGTGCGGCAGAGCTGACAGACACAGTAAAGTTCGTCCTAAAAAATGCACAGACGGTGCTTCTTGATCTGAAATTCCCCGATAATGAAGGGTATCTTAAATACACGGGGCAGACAATGGAAAAAACCCTCAACATTCTTGATTTTCTGGAATCCATCGGAAAGCCGACACGTATAAGGACTGTCATAATCCCCAATATTAATGATACCGAGGAGGAAATCCAAAAATATATCATGCACATAAAGGATAAAAAGTGCGTATATAAATATGAACTCCTTGCGTTTCACACAATGGGCTTTTTCAAATATGATGAGCTAAAAATTGAAAATCCGCTTAAAGACACAGAGCCCCTTGATATGAATGTGAGGGACAGATTGCAGAAATTTGTAAATTCAAAATTAGCAAAAAGTATTGACATATAATTTTTGCAGTGATATAATTAAGTAGAAATAGTATTTTCGCCCTTGACTTGCAAATGCATTTTAAGGGCTTTTGTTTTTAGGAGGCAGAATATGTTTGTTTTTAAAAATAAGCCGGATGTGCGATGGCGAAGCATAGCCGAAAGAGAGTAATCCGAACTAATTCAGCTTTTTAAGGAGAAAACAGATTATGAATAAATATAAAGATTTTGAAAATTATCTTAAAGAATATCCTAATAAAGAGGGATATTTTGGAGAATACGGCGGTTCTTTTCAGGCGAAAGAGCTTATCGAGGCCTTTAAAGAGGCAGATGATGCTTATGAGGCAATCTGTCACAGTGCCCAGTTTATAAATGAGCTTCGCAGAATACGTAAGGAATTTCAGGGCAGACCAACGCCTGTATATCATTGTGAAAGACTGTCAAAAATATTCGGCAACTGCCAGATTTATCTTAAGCGTGAGGACCTTAACCATACGGGTGCACACAAGCTTAACCATTGTATGGGCGAGGGACTTTTGGCAAAATATATGGGAAAAAAGAAAATTATTGCAGAAACAGGTGCAGGTCAGCACGGTGTTGCAATTGCTACTGCGGCGGCATACTTTGGTATGGAATGTGACGTTTATATGGGTGAGGTTGATATTGAAAAGCAGCATCCCAATGTTATAAGAATGAAGATGCTCGGCGCAAATGTTGTTCCGGTTACAAGGGGCCTTAAAACACTCAAAGAGGCCTGCGATGCAGCTTTCGAGGCGTATCTTAAAGAATATAAAGATGCAATTTATTGTATAGGCACAGCGGCAGGTCCGCATCCGTTTCCGAAGATGGTAAGGGATTTTCAGTCTGTTATCGGTATTGAGGCAAGGGAGCAGTTCCTCGAAATGACAGGAATTATGCCCGATGCAGTTGCGGCGTGTGTTGGCGGAGGAAGTAACTCTCTGGGAATGTTTGTTCCCTTCCTCTCCGACCCTGTTGAGATATACGGCGTGGAGCCACTGGGAAGAGGCAGCGGCATCGGTGACCACGCAGCGACTATGGCATATGGAACAAAAGGTATCATTCACGGTTATACAAGCTATGTGCTTCAGGATGAAAACGGCGAGCCACTTCCCGTTTATTCTATTGCAAGCGGTCTTGACTACCCCGGTGTGGGGCCAGAACACGCACACCTTCGTGACAGCGGCAGAGTGCATTATGAAACTGTATCTGATGAAGAGGCAATGGAGGCATTCTTCCTGCTTTCAAGGTATGAGGGTATTATTCCTGCGATTGAAAGTGCACACGCAGTTGCATATGCAATCCGTTATGCAAAGGATCATAAGTCAGGCTCTATCCTTGCTTGTCTTTCAGGAAGAGGCGATAAGGATATTGACTATGTATATGAAAAGTACGGCTGCGGTGAGAAATTTAAGCTTGACTATAAAATATAACTGAAGGGACTAAAAATGATGAATAAGGAAAAAAAGTTGGTTGAAGAAATCACTTCGATGGATGAGGATTTTGCCCGTTGGTATACAGACATTGTAAAGAAGGCAGACCTTATTGAATATACAAGTATTAAGGGATGCTGTGTGTTCCGCCCTTATGCGTATGCACTCTGGGAAAATATACAGAAGGTGCTTGATACAAAGTTTAAGGAGCTTGGACACGAAAACGTATATATGCCGATGTTTATTCCCGAAAGCCTTCTTGAAAAGGAAAAGGACCACGTTGAGGGTTTTGCGCCCGAGGTTGCGTGGGTAACACACGGCGGAAATGAAAAGCTTACAGAACGTATGTGTGTACGTCCTACGAGCGAGACGCTCTTTTGTGAACATTATAAGAACATTATTCAGTCACACCGTGATTTGCCAAAGCTCTACAATCAGTGGTGCAGTGTTGTAAGATGGGAAAAAACAACACGTCCTTTCCTGCGCAGTATGGAATTTTTGTGGCAGGAGGGTCACACTGCACACGCAACGGCTGAGGAGGCACAGGAGGAAACAATCCGTATGCTTAATACATACGCTGATTTCTGTGAACAGTATCTTGCAATTCCCGTTGTAAAGGGAAGAAAAACCGACAAGGAAAAGTTTGCCGGTGCAGTTGCAACATATACAATTGAAAGTCTTATGCACGACGGAAAGGCGCTTCAGTCAGGAACAAGCCATAACTTTGGTGACGGCTTCAGTAAGGCTTTTGGTATTCAATATTCAGATAAGGACAATAAGCTTCAGTATGTATATCAGACATCGTGGGGTGTAACAACACGTCTTATCGGTGCTATAATTATGGTACATGGCGACAACAGCGGTCTTGTTCTGCCACCTAAGATTGCTCCTAAGCAGCTTATGATTGTTCCCATTGCAATGCATAAGGAGGGTGTGGCAGAAAAGGCGGGCGAGCTTTGCCAAAGACTTAAAAAAGCAGTTCGTGCAGATATTGACCTTAGTGATAAATCGCCCGGATGGAAGTTTGCAGAGTATGAGATGAAGGGTGTTCCCGTAAGACTTGAAATAGGTCCGAGAGATATTGAAAACAACAGCTGTGTTCTTGTAAGACGTGATAACGGCGAGAAGATTACAGCATCGCTTGATAATATCGAGCAAACAGTTACAGCTCTTCTTGATGATATTCAAAGTTCCCTTTATGAAAAAGCTCTCCGCCATCGTGAAGAAAATACCTTTGATGCACTCACCTATGATGAATTCAAGGAAACTGTTGAAAATAACGGCGGTTTCGTACGTGCAATGTGGTGCGGCGATGTAGAGTGTGAAAACAAGATTAAAGAGGACACAGGCGCAACGGCACGTTGTATGCCTTTCGAGCAGAAAACTCTCAGAGATACCTGCGTATGCTGCGGAAAGAAAGCAAAATCAATGGTATACTGGGGAAGAGCGTATTAATTTTAACTGCAAAATATTTTCAGAAGGAGGAAGATGTAATGGCTGAGAAAATCACCTATGCGTTGCTCTGTGTTTTATTGGTCTCCTTTGTGCCTGCCTCTGTAGCCGCGCTGAAAAAACGCAGTTTTTCAAGATGGTATTTTTATGGGCTTGTTCTTTTTCCTGTGGCGCTGATACATTCTTTATTGCTCAAAAAGCCATTCAACTGCATAGGAGTATATTTTTCTGATGATAAAAACCCGTCAGGAAGAAAACACAAGCAGTATAGGATTTTGCCCCGAACGCAGAAAAACGAAGCACCGACTGTGTCATATATGTGTATGGTTTTTGTGTCTAAGTTAGTTTTTGGTGCATTTACGGGGTTGGTGCTGTTTGCACTATTCAGAACATTTCAAAGGGATACGTATGAGCTTCGTGCTGCGTGTGTGGTTTTTTCGATTGTCTTTTCAATGCTTTTATCGGGTGTGGAGATTTTTGGCCTTTCCCGAATGCCTATGATAGCAGACGAAATAACAAAAAGGGCGTTTTTGATAGCAGGACTGTCTGTTACATGCTCCTTTCCGCTTTTTATTATTAAAATTATTGTGCTTGATAAGCTTTTGCCTGCATACTCCACCCCCTGGATGTTTGTATGTATGTGCATTGCTTTTGTAGCTTTTTTATTGATGCTTTTAAGTGTTCAGAGTTATTATTATTCAGTATTTTACAAGTTCTTTGATTACTGCGTGCTGAGTATTGCAGGATATGTAATCTTTTCGGCAGTAACGCTGATTTGTATGTCGCTTGAAGGTATAAGAAAGCTTGTTTATGTAACAGCTCTTCCGTTGCAGCTTTTTAATACGGGATATTTAGCAGGCATTGACTACATAGAAAATCTTTCATACATATATTCTGCGGCGATTGTGCATCTTATTGTTGCGGTAGTGTTGTTTGTATCGGGAATTTCCTGCCGAAATTATAAGCGCAAGGAGCTTGCACGCAGAGTTGAGTATCGCACTCAGGCTTTTCGTATATCGCAAAGACGGGTTCTCCGCAGGCATATTCCCAAAGCAGGAGGAAGACATATAAAACCTATTAATTATGTATAAGTAAAAGTATAAAACACCTGACAAACAAATTTGTTTGTCAGGTGTTTTTAGCTTTTATTCTATATTAAAGAATTTTTTCGCATTTGCCGTTGTAATTTCCTCCACCTCTTCAAAAGAAACGCCTTTAATTTCTGCTATTTTCTGAGCAACGAGGTGAATGTTAAGACTGCTGTTCCTCTCCCCACGGTGCGGTGTGGGGGAAAGGTAGGGGCAATCTGTTTCAATAACAAGGTTTTCAAGGGGGATATAACGCACCGCCTCTACAGTGCGGACATTATTTTTAAAGGTAACTGTCCCGCCCACTGCGATGGTAAGCCCCATATTAAGGATGATGCGTGCCGTCTCAACACTTTCGCTGAAACAGTGCCACAGTGCATTTTCGCCTACGCCTTTAGCCTTTATAATGTCAAGGACATCCTTGCATGCATCACGGCAATGAATTATAAAGGGAAGATTAACTTCACGTGCAATATCTATCTGCGTATCAAAAGCCTCTTTTTGAATTTCACGGTCATCGGGCTTTCGGAAATAGTCAAGACCGATTTCGCCGATTGCCTTAACCTTACTGTGGGCAGAGAGCTTTCTTACTGTGTCATAGTCGTCTGCGCCAATACCCTCTGTATAGATAGGATGTACACCTGCGGAGGAATAGATAAAACCATATTTTTCCGCAAGAGCAATGCTGTCACCGCTCGATTTTACACTGCATCCTGCATTTAAAATATAACCGACATTATTTTCCTGCATAGAGGATAAAACGGCATCTCGGTCTTCATCAAAGCGGGGGTCGTTATAATGTGTATGTGTGTCAAAAAGCATTAGCGAACTTCACTTCCTATTTCCATATCGTCAGACGGCGAAACAATAGAAAGCTGATTATCATTTGCCGCACACAAAATCATACCAAAGCTGTCCTCGCCGCAAAGCTTAACGGGCTTAAGGTTTGCTACAATAACAACCTTTTTCCCGATAAGGTCGTCGGGCTCATAGTACTGTGCAATACCGCTTACAACCTGCCTTTTTTCATAGCCGAGGTCAAGCTGAAGCTTGAGTAGCTTTTTCGCCTTTTTAATCTTTTCACACGCAATAACTTTTGCAACACGAAGCTCCGTTTTGCAAAAATCATCAATTGTGATTTCTTCCTTTGACTCAGGCTTTTCTATCTGTGCTTCTTTAGCCTTTGCCGCCTCTTCCTCGATGGCTTTAAGCTCTGCCTCAACATCAATTCTGGGGAATAGAACATCTCCCTTAGTAACTGTAAAGCTTTCCTGAATACCCCAAGTCTTGGCACTGTTCCAGCCTCTTTCCTTTGCGCCGATTTGCATAAGAATTGCAGGAGTGGTGCGTGTCATAACGGGTGCAATAAGCTCTGCCGCTATCCTGATAGCCTCACAAAGGTTATACATAACTGTCTGGAGGCGGTCTTTCTTTGCCTCTTCCTTACTAAGCGCCCAGGGCATAGTTTCGTCAATATATTTATTTGTACGGCTGATAAGCTTCCATATTTCGGCAAGTGCCTGAGAGAACTGGAATGAATCCATAAGCTCCTCTACCTTAGCAGGAGTTTCATTTGCAAGGGTGATAAGCTCATTATCCACATCCTCACAAACGGCTTTATTTGTAACAGTGCCGCCAAAGTATTTTTCTACCATACTTACAGTGCGGCTTACGAGGTTTCCAAGGTCATTTGCAAGGTCTGAATTAATGCGGTTTATAAGTGCTTCGTTATTAAATACGCCGTCAGCACCAAAGGGCATCTCACGCATAAGGAAATAACGGATTGCATCTACACCGTATTTATTTATAAGTGTGACGGGGTCAACAACATTACCCTTGGACTTACTCATTTTACCGCCGTCAAGAAGAAGCCAGCCGTGACCGTAAACCTGCTTGGGAAGAGGAAGGTCAAGAGCCATAAGCATTGCGGGCCAGATAATTGAATGGAAACGCACTATTTCCTTACCTACAAGATGAACATCTGCGGGCCAGTATTTCTTAAAATCTGCGTCATCATCACTAAATGCGCCAAGTGCGTTGATATAGTTTGTAAGGGCGTCAAGCCATACATATACAACGTGCTTGGGGTCAAATTCTACAGGAATACCCCAGTCAAAGCTCGTTCTTGAAACGCACAAATCCTCAAGTCCGGGGATAAGGAAGTTATTAAGCATTTCATTCTGACGGATAGAGGGCTGAAGGAAATCAGGATTATTTTTTATGAGGTCTATAAGTCTGTCCTGATATTTTGAAAGACGGAAGAAATAGCTTTCTTCTTTCGTCTTTTCAACGCTTCTTCCGCAGTCAGGACATTTTCCGTCAACTAACTGATGCTCTGTCCAGAAGGATTCGCAGGGGGTACAGTACCATCCCTCATACTCGCTTTTATAGATGTCACCCTTTTCATAAAGAGTGTTAAAAATCTTCTGTACGGCTTTCACGTGCATTTCGTCAGTAGTACGGATAAATCTGTCGTTGGTAATGTCAAGCATCTTCCACAAATCCTTGATGCCCTTAACGATATTGTCAACGTATTCCTGCGGAGAAACACCGCGCTCCTGGGCAATACGCTGAATTTTCTGACCATGCTCATCCGTTCCGGTGAGGAACATTACGTCATAGCCCTGTGCGCGCTTATAGCGTGCAATTGTATCCGCCGCAACAGTGCAGTAGGAATGACCTATGTGCAGCTTGTCACTGGGATAGTATATCGGGGTAGTGATATAAAATTTTTCCTTTGCCATTTTCATCATAGCCTTTCA
>JAEIGA010019557.1_pt1 | contig 10325 bp, 5 predicted proteins | sample 9270691 | NCBI WGS metagenome assembly JAEIGA01 (sample SAMN17057246, study PRJNA624740) | gut metagenome | biome: biome; isolation source: fecal sample | host: Bos grunniens | place: China: Xizang | collected 2019
CCCGAGGGATACCTGCTCCTTGAGCAGGATCTCAACGCGGGAACGGATGCGGACAGCAGAGTTTATTTCGCTTATTCCACCACAAATAATCCCGACGAGGCAGTCACCGACATCAAGATGATGAATATGAAGGGCGGCTTCGTGCTCTCCGACTACGAGGAGCAGATAAAGAACGTGAATGAAAACGTCAAAAATCTGGCAAATGACGTAAAAATTGCATCTGAGCTGTTCGCTGTCAACTACGTGAAGGGAACGTACGGTGCCATGGCGGCTTACCGCGCGTTGTCGGCATTCACGGTTGATGAGGCGGGCAAGAGCCTTGCCGACTACATCATCTATGACAAGCCGCAAGAGGATTTCTACATCAAGTTCGTTCTGAACGCGCATCAGGACATTCTTTCGGCGGTTATTTCCGCGCTTGCGATGGCGGTGCAGGGCGAGCAGGGCAACACCTGGCTGGATAGACTTTCCGCTATTGAAAATCCCTCCGCTATTCGCGAGAAACCCACCTATTGGGACAATTCCGTAAAGCTTTGGGAGCATTTCTACGGCTTCTACCGTGTCTACAACACCATCGACCACTCGCGCTATAACGGAAAAGTCCCCGAGAATCCCAATAGCCCAAGCGATGACAAGGATGCACCTCCCGCCGTTCCCGCTGTTGATCCCGAGACACAGCCCGATATCGAGTATAACGGCACTGAGGCGCTTTACGAGGTCGCCTACAAATTGCTCGAGACCTACAAATTCAAGAATGGCACGACATTCAGCAAGTGGTTCCTCGGAAACGACGTGTTCGCTTACGACGAGGAGCTCTTTGAGCACTTCTATTCCATTCTTGAGGTTATGACGGCTGAAGAGCTTGCGATGATGCGCCTCAGCGGCCCTCTCTACATGATCCTCGCAACCGGTATGGATGAGGCGACTTATAACGACTATATCGGAAGAATTGAGGAGATCACCGGAGGCAAGACTGCCTGCTCCATTTGGGAGGGCGTGAATACAGAGCTTTTCCACTCCTCTATCGGTATTACGGATGAGGCGGCACGCAAGATCGCAGAGACCAAGTTTGAGCGCGAGTTGAACAACGTGGGCGACAGCACCGGTATGGCAGGACTCAAAACAGCAGGTCTCATTGCGGCCTGCGGCGCGGTTTCCCTTGGCTTAGGTTTGGCTACCTGCTACACCTTCGGCCCGATGCTCGTCTCCTGCTTCATCGGAGGCACGTTCTCGGCGGTGAAGGCTGTCGTTTCCGTCTGTGCGACGATATTCGGCGCCGTGACCTTGACCTTGGGTATCGTGGTCGTCGCGGTCGCACTCGTGGTTGCGGTGGTGTTCCTGGTCATTTGGCTCAAAGAGCTTTACGAGGAAAAGCACCCCGAATACACCGAGATTCCCGAGTTTATGTACGATTACGTTGAGGACGGCGCGGGCAACTGCCAGTTCGTTCTCTACGAGGGCGTGAAATTCCAGGACGGCAGGGTAGCTGATGTGAACACCTGGGAGGGTAAGGAGTGGCACGCGATGTACGTCTCCTACGACAAGGCGGCAGGCGCTCCCATCGAGGCTGACGTTATCGTAAGATACGGTAACGGTAACATCGATAAGGACTATGCCGGACTCTCCAACTTCGGTCACATCAACGCGCAAAACTTTAACGCTTACGCTTTTGAGGACGATGTGAATGGAATTTACATCACTTATCGTCAGGAGGATCTTGACGGTGACTACGCGCGTAAGGACTATCTCTCAAAGGTCAAGCTCTTCAGCGGTGAGGATGCCGACAAGGTTGCGCTCAAGCTGAAGAACGAGGGTTATACTCTCTATGATATAAACCTCACGCCCGACTCGGGTTACATCACCTATCTCGGATATCAGACGACCAATAACGCAAGTCGTGCTCTTACGGATATCCGTCTGGCATACGCTTACAATTCAAAGCAATATACCACCGGCGGAAGCAGTGAAAGCTATGCGGCGTTCGGTAGCACCGGCGACGGCATGCTCACCATTTACGCTTCCTCGATCAGCCTGTTCGGTACGCCCATACGCTCCGACTTCTTGATCCTGAACGATCGAAATGCTCCCGCAGGCTATGAGCCCGTCAACCTCTTCAGCGGTGGCCATGCAGTCAATTTCAATCTGAAAGACAGCATGTATGTTAGTAATGTTGCGGGCTTCTACTTCTATTTCCTCCCCTCAGAGACCTACACCGGAGGCACAGAGTACCTGGGCGGTCTTGCGCTTGCGTATGATGTTCCGGGCGCAATCGGCACAAACGGCATCAACAGTGTGACCAGAGCAAACAACAAGACCCTCGGCTACAAGACGCTCTTTACCGCCAAAGGCACGGAAAATGCTGAGGCCGCCATTCTGTATACCACCACCCATAACCCCTACCGCGCGATCTATAACGTTACCGCAGTAGGCTCGGGCGGTGAGGTGGGTAATGCCTTCTCGCAGACGACCTCCTATGACGGCGTGGGATACTCTCTTGTTACTCGATATCGTGTAACACAGAAGGAGGAGGTTCGCTATGAGGGAGCCACCCGACTCGACGGCGACGCTCGTTTGTACGTAGCGGGCATCTACACCGGCGGCTCGCCTATGACTGTCTCGCAGCTTTACGCTTCGGGTAGTCAGGACGGCGCCCCCTCGGGTATGACTCCCGTAACAGCTCGACTTTCGGGTGATGGCAAGGCAGTGAACCTTGGCGGTGGATTCAACTTCAAATTCCATAAGCATGTCCCCAGTATTGCCGGCGCCGGTGTTACCAAGATCGTCGATGTCAATATGACACCCTTCTACCTCTTCGTGAGCGGAAGAGATTATGTTGAGGGCAACTACCTGACAGACATCTACCTCGCCAGCAAAGAACAGCTTTTGAACGCAACTGAAGGCAATGACGATATGGACTGCGACGACGTCGACAATGCGTACCTTATGGATCGACTGGCGGCGCTTGGAGCTCACACAGCCATTCTCAAGAATCTGAACCTTGCCGACGACGACAACGCAACCTACCTTGGTTATACCAAGAAGGCCAAGGAGGCAAACAGTACGACGGTGATTAAGCCCATAACCAATATTATCCTTTATTACGCAGGCGAGACCGATGTCCAGCCTTCGAATGCAGATAAGGTGTTCGGCAAAATCAGCTATAAGCTTGCAGGCAACCTCAACCTCTTCTGTGAGGAGGACGGCACAGACGATACGTGCGAGAGAGTTTATCTCTACTATACCACAAACCCTGCCGCAGGTGATCCCATTATCGATATTCAGATCGATCATACCGCTATCCTCAACGGCTGGGAAACCGCGAAAACCCAGAACGGCAAGGCACTTCACGCCGATATGGACGACTACTCCGACGATATGTGGTTCATTCACATGAAGCGCACGACCGAGGACCCCAAGTACATCGCTGAGGTCGTTATCGGTGTTGGCAGCAGCGATGCGGATGCAAAGGCTGCGCTCATCGCCGCAGGCTGCGACTATATGCTTGAGAAGGATCTCAACAACAACGTAGGCCTTCATAGTGACTACATTTATCTCGGTTACAAGAGAACCTCCGATCCGAACGAGTCGATCCGCGACCTGAAAACCACGCACAACAATGAGGTAGACAGTTTTGTAAAGAATGGAGCTACCTACCACAAGATTGAAGGCAACCTCAATTCCTACACCAATATCTTTGCCGACGATATCTTCCTGTATTACACAAAGGATGAGGCGGCGGGCACCCCCATCACCTCGCTGGGAACGAGTGGCAGTGTGGCAAATTGGTCTCACGGTGAAGGGAACAGATATGTTGTAAAAACCGTGCTTGATGAGAATGGTCAGCCATCTGACCTGAATGACGGAGCCGGCGGCGATTACATTTATCTGCTTCAAACCAAAGATACGGTGGATGAGAGCAGTGTAGTTGGATCTATGCTGGGCAATGGCTCGGTTGTAGCGATCACCACATTCGCAGTTGTTTTTGCAGGCGTTATTTTGTGGGTTTGTATCGCACAAAAGAAGCGTCAAATCAAGTTGACTACAGAGGCAGAGACAGCTTCGGAAAATGAATGATTAACCCAAGGGCGCCACTAAATTTTTAGTGGCGCCCTTAAAATGCTTGAAACCGAGGTTTTGGCTAACCTGCGGTCAGGAGCAAGCCAATGCGATTGTTTTTCATCATACATGGATTACGATAAAGGCGCAAAGGATAGCCAATCCTTTAATTGCCGCCAAGGAGATATGGTACAAGCTTTGCTTCATATACTTTGATGAAGGAGGTGTTGTACGCTGAAGTATAAGGATTTCGTTTACATCGGAGAGACGATACCGGAATTGAATGAAGCGGAGCACGCGGCGTTTCTTTTAGATGTTCAAAAAGCCGTCCTATTGTCTCTGAAAGAAAAAAGTCTGCTGACAACCTCTCAATATGAAAGATGTGTGAGCCGCCTGGAAGAAGAATATAGCGTAAAACAAAAAAACCAACGCCGAGTTTAACTGCTTGGCGTTGTTTCTATATATCAAAAAACTATATCATAATGAAAGGACGGGCCGAATGAACAGGTACGAACAACTGAACGAAGAGCGCAAATTGATCACGGTGAAAAAACGTGTGGCGGCATACTGCCGTGTTTCCACCGACAACGAGGATCAGGCAAATTCATTTGAAAGTCAACAGAGGTATTTCAAGCAGTACATCGAGCATCACCCCGACTGGGAGCTTTACGAGGTGTTTGCCGACGAAGGCATTTCAGGCACGAGCACAAAAAAGCGCAAGGAATTTAATCGCATGATCGCCTGCGCGCAAAACGGAGATTTTGATTTGATCATCACCAAAGAAATTTCCCGTTTCGCGAGAAACACGTTGGATAGCATTTACTATACCCGCGAGCTGAAAAAGTACGGTGTCGGCGTTATTTTTATGAATGACGGCATCAATACCTTAGATGGAGATGCCGAGCTGCGTTTGGCAATTATGTCCTCGATTGCGCAGGAAGAAAGCCGAAAGACCTCCGAACGTGTAAAATGGGGGCAGAAGCGCCAGATGGAACAGGGAGTGGTATTTGGAAGAAGTATGATTGGCTACGACGTGGAGGGCGGAAAAATGACCATCAACGAGGAGGGTGCAAGGGTAGTGCGGTTGATTTTCCACAAATTTGTTCACGAAGGAAAAGGGACGCACGTGATTGCCCGCGAGCTTCGCGAAGAAGGGATTCACCCCATGCGTGTCAAGGAGTGGAGCAACACCGTGATTTTGCGCTTGATACGAAATGAAAAATACTGCGGTGATCTGGTACAGAAAAAGACCTATACTCCGGATTTTCTTTCCCACGAAAAAAAATACAATCGGGGGCAAGAGAAATTTGTCATTATCAAAAATCACCACGAGCCGATTATTTCCCGTGAACTGTTCGAGGAGGCAAACCGTATTCTGGATGCGCGCTCGCTGTCACCCGATGGTAAAGCTAAATACAGCAATCGCTATCCGTTTTCCGGCAAACTGAAATGCGGTTGTTGCGGTTGCAGTTGCGTGGCACGCTACAAAAAGCGTACCGATGGAAGCGTATATAAAGCATGGAGGTGTCAGGAAGCGTCAAAGCATGGAAGCCCTCACAAGGATAAAGCAGGCAACCCGGTGGGATGTGTTGGACTCAGCATCCGCAACGAGGATGCAATTCACATTATGTATCTTGTGACAAAGAGCTTGAAATATGACACCGCGAAGGTGATTGGAAATTTACTCGCCGTCATTAAATCGGTCATTGATATGGATTCCACGGGGGCTGACGTTTCCAAGCTGCAACGTAAAATTGAAGAAGTCGAGAACGGACGCGCGAGGCTCCTTGATGTGTTTCTTTCGGGCGTTGTTACAAAGGAAGAATTTGCGGCTTGTCGGGCAAAATGTGACGCTGAGATTGCGGAACTGCAAGCTATGATCGACAGCGTTGACCGTCAGCGGGCGATGGCAGCCCAAGAGCAGGTACTCATGGAGGAAATCAAAACGGCGGTAAACGAGGTCATCGACGGAGTGGAATATGAGGATGTGTTCTACAAACAAATTCTGGATAAAATGGTCATCAATAGCCCCGAGAGTGTAGATGTGCACTTAAAATTGCTTCCTTTCAAGTGGAGTTACGCAATTTCAAAGGCTTCAAAATGTGGAAATGGCGCAAATCGGAACATTTTAGATGCTTCTGAACCGATGTCGGTCAGAAGCCCGACGACCTTCTTGTTCGGCATACTGTAGCGCTGGTGGAGGTAGCGCATGGCGGCGGCAAGCTCGCCGTCAGGCCCACCGAGCTGGGAGATGATGACCTGCGCCAGCTTGGGGTTGGGGTTTTTGATCTTAACGGGGTATTGCAGTTTCTTCTCATAGATCCACATAACGGTACCTCCTCAGTTCGCGCTGTATTCCCACGGGAAGGGCTTGTCGATCCAGTCCCACGAGGTGTGGCTCTCGTTGCTGAACGCGGTCAGAGGACCGCAGGTGGATTCATACTCGGCGGTCAGCTCCTTCTTGCGGCAGAGGAGCTTGTGGTACATATCCAAAGCGTCGTGGCAATCAGGATACGCATCCAGATACAGCACCAGCTCGTAAAGCGCGAAATCCACCGCGCGGATCTTGGCAAGCAGGCCCACGCACGCGCACGGATCCTGCCGATTGTCGTCACGGTTGCCGCACCCACATCCCGTGCGAGGCTCAACGACGGCGTTGCGGTTTGCACCGCACCCACATCCCGTGCGAGGCTCAACGACGGCGTTGCGGTTTGCACCGCACCCACATCCCGTGCGGGACTCAACGACGGCGTTGCGGTTTGCGCCGCATCCACATCCCGTGCGTGAGGCCATGGGGGTATAGCCCGAGGCGAGAGGACCGCCCGAGGTGCGGTTGGCGGTGCACAGAGAGCCCATGCGGTCGTTCGGGCAAGTGCTATGACGGTTCATATGACTCATGCGTGCATCCCCCTTTCGTTTTTGCAATGGGTGTTACCGTATTCGGTGCTCCCGTAGCCGCCCAGCGGCAGGTACAGCTCGGCAAACAGCGTGCCTTGACCGAGCGCCGTGTCGGTATCGTACAGATTGCGGAATGCCTGACAGGGGACGTACACCATTGCCAGAGGGTAATCGTTCAGCCCCCAACTGTTCTCACCGCAAGGCGAGCATCCGCAGGAAGCTCCGCCTGCATTGTTGCCCATTTCCATGCGGCTCTGTGCCCCGAGGCAGGAGCCCGCCTGCCCCGTGCGGGGATATGCGCATACGGAGGCACCGTATGCCTTGTGATCCATGTCCATGAAGCTTTCTCCTTTCAACCGGATAATTGTCAATATACCGCCGATCAGCGGTACACCGCGCAAGACCCGCCCGCGTAGAGCAGGTCATGAGCAGTATATGTCGCTGCGCGGCGATCCGTGTCGAAAAAGAAAAGTCCGTTTGGCCGTTTGAGGCCAAGCGGACTTGCTTTATGGATGATTATTTTTTCAGAACGGCGATGATGCCCTCATGCTTTTTGACAAGGGAGTATCCCAGCTTTTTGTAATACTCTATGTTGTAGTCCTCCTCGTAATCAAGCAACCATTCCTCGCGCAGATCCAGCACCACGTACTCGGTGTCTGCCTTTGCGGAAAGGGAATAAAGCTCACGCCGATCGGCAAGTGCGGAGCAGAAACGACCCGACGCGCTGACCGATGCCGCGGGGTCAACCGTTGCCAGCAATTCAGTGATTTGGGTGGTTTCCATGGGCTCGTTGATGGCGTAGTCCACCTGCAGACTCCAATCCGACACACGAAACGCGCCTACAATGACGGCAGAGCACACCGCAATCAGAAGCAGACGGGAGGCGAGCCTACCGTCGGGACGGCGGAGCTTGTACTCTGCCAGCGCATCGGCGCACAGGTAGAGAAGAAGCGCCGCCACACCGAACGAGTAGGGGAAATTCGTGTTGTAGTGATACGGAAAATCCGCCAGAAGATTCAAAAGGAGCAGAGGAATCAGAACCACGAGACCTGCCTTTTTGCGCGAGAGGAAGAGAATCAGTCCCAGCGGCAGAAGCAGGCAAAGCAGATACAGGAGCTTTGCCTCGGTCAGCATCTCGTAGAGGCAGAGCGCGGGATTGAAGATGATCTCTCGTGCCAGCGTACCGAAATCGGTGGCGTAGATGCCCGTCACGTTGTCAAAGCGGGTGATGAGCGTGCCCTTGCCTGCATAGGTGAGTGCGATCCATGCCGCGATCAGGTACACGAGCGCGACCGCCGAGAGAATGTACCCTTGGCGGCGCTCGCCGCGCTTGTCGTCTGCCGACTCTCTGTGCGAGAGTGCCCAATACAAGCCCACCGTGATGAGGTGGATCGCCGCCGTCTCTCGCACGCACAGGACGAGCGCGGCAAAGACCCATACAAGGGCGCGGTGTCCCGATTCCAGTGCCCACAAAAGCCACAGGAGCAGAGGCAGGAGCAGTGCGTATTCATGAAATCCGCCGGCTGCCGCGCTCCATACGGCGGGGAATAGGCACAGCAGAGCGCACAGGGTAGCCGTTGCCCCCACCGATACACCCTTGCGCCGTGCGATCAGCCACAGCGGGATCACCGCCGAGAATACCGCCAGCGTTTGCAGGACCATGAGGGTCGCGGGGGAGGGGATCAGCGCGTAAAAGGGGAGATAGATGAGGAAGATAGGGGAGACGTGCGCCGCCCAATGGGACACCGCTTCGCCGAATTCCAGCGTGGTGTCCATGGAAAATCCCTCGCGCAGGGAGGTCATCATTTGGACGTATACCCCCGTGCTTGTCGAGGGATTCAGGGTGTGAGTCGCGTATGCCGACAAAAGGAGAAACAATGTGCCGCCCCCCACTATGACTGCCATAGCGCCTGCCGCGATCTTGCCCGTGGTCGGGGAGCAGACAAGGGGCTTTTTCCACGTTACGTCACGGGCGACCAGCGCGGTGACCGCCGCGACGAGTCCGCACATGGCAAAGGTCAGGTAGTAGCTACCGCCCGATGCCGCGGCGTACACGGCGTACAGAACGGTTGCGAGCCACGCAAAGACCGCCACGACGGTGCGGCTGATGGTGCCGTATACCCACAGTATGGAAGTCACGACGACCAAGGCGATACCGTATACCCACGGGTTAAGATGGATAATGAGCTTGGGAGATATGACGGACACGTCGGTGTGCAGAAGTCCGCCAACCAGCAGAACCGAAAAATACGCGCCAATGGCAGAGAGCGCGATCAGACGGCCGCGCGAGGCGGAAGGGGTGGATGGCTGTTTCATAAGTGTGTTGGTTTCCTTTCGGTAGTAGGTGATCGCGTGTCTCGAGCGGTCACGGTATCAGGGCTTGCGTAGCCCCTTGGGGTAATGGTTTTTCAGAATGCCGTCGCTTGCCTTGCCCCATCCCAGCGGATGCCCCGAAAGGGTGACGAGGTGCCAGCCGCGGCGATCGGAAGCGGGAAAGGTCGCCCCACGCAGGTAGGCATTTGCGGCCTCGGTGGGAGTCATGCCCTCCACGGCTTCAAGCGGAAAGACCCGTTTGGCATCGGTGGCACGCAGAGCCAGTGCCAGCGCGTGGGAGGGCTCGAATCGCTTGCCCTTGATCTCGCCCACGCAGAGGCCCGCGCGGAGAACGCGCAAGCCCTCAATCGCTTGGCGACCGTCCTCAAGCAGTGTCGGTAATAGGTAGAGGTGATCCCCGAACAGGCATGGAATGCCCGTCGGTGCGGTGTTCAGTATTTCGTCAGCAAACGCCGCGTATGCCGACATTGCCATCGCTTCGGAGGAATTCGCCCCCTTGCCCGATGCCGCGGGCTTACCGTTTTTGCGCTTGTCTTTTGCCGGCTTTGAGGCGGTTGTCACGGGGGAGTCCCCCTCCGCCGTCTTGTGCAGAAGCACCGCAAAATGTCCCTCGCCGTCGGCGTGATGGGGGAACAGGCGCAGGGATTTGCCTACCTGCTCGGCAAGAACAGCCCGTTTTTCGTCGGGATTTTCCACGGTGTTCGCCCACTCAAGCCGTCCGCGGTCAATCAGCCCCGACTCGCACGCCGCCAAAACGGTGTTCGATTGCGGCTCGGCCACCTCAAACTCGGGGTGGGAGAGAAGGAAGCGAACCAAAGTCCCCTCGTTTTCCTCGGGGGCGAAGGTGCAGGTGGAGTAGACCATATATCCGTCCACGGCGAGCATGGTGGCGGCATTCTCAAGAATGTCGGTTTGTCGCGCGGCACAAAGAGCCACGTTGTCGGGACTCCACATGGTCACTGCGTCCTCTTCCTTGCGGAACATACCCTCGCCCGAGCAGGGGGCATCTACCACGATCATGTCAAAGAAGGCAGGGA
>JAEIGA010019558.1_pt1 | contig 10325 bp, 10 predicted proteins | sample 9270691 | NCBI WGS metagenome assembly JAEIGA01 (sample SAMN17057246, study PRJNA624740) | gut metagenome | biome: biome; isolation source: fecal sample | host: Bos grunniens | place: China: Xizang | collected 2019
AGGGCGGTTGCATCATCACTCAACTTATGCATAGCACGGTGCACATTGGCATTGGCCCCATTGTGCATTCTGTTTACCAAATCTATCACACACTGCGGCTTCTGCGATGTGGCACCGTTATCCAAATAAACCAACGGTTTGCCATACACCAGCTGCTGCAATGCGGGAAACTGCCCCCTTATCTCCTCTATTGAATTCATACTATACATATTAAACACGCAAAAATAACAAACTTATGGCTATAAAAGAAGACAAAAATTTAAGAACAGCTCCATTTAATGCAGATTTGGTGCGCTACCCTCCCAAACTAGAGGACAGCGCACCAAAATATACCTTCCAACACTTTTACTTTACCTTACACTAAAACTGATATCCCAGTTTTATACCAAAAAAATTACCCCACGAATCTTCATCATAAAACTCATTCATATATTCCAGAACCGGACCTATATTTATGCTCTTTTTCGCATTCTTCTTAAATTTTATTCCAATACCTGCAGAAACTGCCGTTGAAAAGAATGTATCATCAAAATTAGTCCTTACACCTCCATGGGCAGAAGCATATAAATTGATTTTTTCTTTCGGAATCATGAATTTAACCTTCAATGCAGGCAATAAGCAACTCATTATTGGGTCATATCCCAAACTTATTCCGGCAGCAAAATGCTCACTTACATTAATACCCCCTGTATAAGAAACAAGAACGGTTGGCACACCAACAGAATAATGTCCAATAGTGGCATCCAAAGAAATCTCATTACACATACTCATCTTTCTCTCCTGCGAGATTAACAATGTCGCAGAAAACATAATCAACAATACACATACAATCTTCTTCATACAAATACCTGTTTTTAAGTTATACACCCGTCGTAAATATACTGCACTCAATTGCTTGATACCGCATTTAAATTTTGTTGAAAAAGTAATCTTTAAAATTTCATAATCGTAAAAATAGGTTTTACCACAAAATAAACATTCCGATTTTTCAAAACCAAAAAAAATCTCTACTCCTATTATTTTATAATTAACTGTTAATCTGTATTTTAACCTTACATAAAAAGCAATAATTTAAAGCGATACCCTATATTTAACATTCACAAAACACTACAAATCAATTATTTACGACACAGTAAACTTTAACTGGCAAAAAACGCTATTGATAGAGTTCTTTCATTTTATTCATAAGAAATGTATCAATATTTACCGACTTGATTTCAAGCTTTTTACGTATAATAGAACTTTTTTTATAGAAATACTTTTCATTCAGATAATTTGATATTTCACTTCCATTAAGACCTATGCAATAAAGACAACAACATTGTATTTCCCAATTGGATAGACCCTTGCCAGCCAAATATGATATGAACTTTGGATGTGTTATTTCAAATGACATTCTTGTTGACTGCAAAAAAACTCCATTATTTTCCATAAACTTTTTTAACACCCGTATAGATTGCTCCATATTTACACCTGAAATATTGGAAACAATGAATCCGTTCAATATTGCCAATCTTTGCTCTATAACTTCTTTAATATTTGGATCCAATGATTTATTTGCGATGACATTACGTAATTTTTCCTGCTCAGCAAGTGCCTTTTCATATTCATTAATCAATTGATGCTTTTGCTCTTCAATTTCCTCTATCCTTTGAATCCTCCTCAAATTCATATTTTTTAAATACTTATATAAAAGGCCCATGATAAATAAAATGATAATTATACTCAAACCGAGTAATATTATGAGATATTTATCTTTTATATGTTTTATTTGTGATGCATACCTTTCTTCCAGAAATTTCGTATCACTGCGATGTATTTTATAATCTTTTCTATTGGTTAATTCTTGATAAACCTTCAAATTACTATATGCATTTTTAAAGTCATTACTTGAATTATATACTTCTGAGATATAATAGTAATACAAATCTGATGGTTTATGAGAAATTTGCTTGTAGTCATTCAAAGCTTTTAATGCCAACTCTTTTTCACCTGTTTTAAGGTAAGCCCTTGCAAGTATCAACAGATGTGAGGTACTGATTTTATTATTAAAACATTTCATATAATCCTCTATACTCATCCGCAAAGTTGAATCCGATACTGCTATTTTGTAATTAATCAAATTAGCATAATAATTATTTTTTTGCTTTACACTAAAATAATTTTCATATTGTTTTATCTTGTCAAAACACACTTTTAATGAATCAAACTTGTCTGCAGCTAATAACATTGATGAAAGATTATTTAGTGCAGTCATAAAACGTACTGTATCTTTTCCTTTCAAATAATAGCGGGCTGCGAGTTCTGCCGGCTCAATGGCTTTCTCCACATTAAATATTTCTTTATGCACCATCATCTTGGCATTATACAACCTGCCAACAGAAACATAATCCTCACAATCATCAACATACTCCTCTGCATGAATATAATTGTCCATTGCACCCTCATAATTTGCATCATTGAGGCATACTGTTCCATTGTAATAATACGCCTTAAGCTTTTCATCCGGTGTTCCATGTTTTTGGTAATATGCAAGGGCTATGGAGGTGAGTGAATCGTTTGTTACATCTATGTAGTTTTTATCCAAAGCCATTGATTTGAGCAGGGCATAACTGGCCCTTTCTTCCTTGTTTGTAAGGCTGGTCAATTTCAGAGAATTGAGAATGGAGAGGGAACTGTCGGGATGCTGCTCAATCATTTCTGCTGCACAGGCCAATGTCCTCGAATATTCCGTTTCATGTTTTGTGCATTGCACAAATGAAATTATAATGATGAGGGCAGCTATATATCTGTTCATGGTTTGTAAATAATATTTGATTTGTAAAGGTATATATAAATGCAGGCAGATTCAAATTCTCATTTTACAGCTGCCATTTTGTGTTAATAATGTTTCTTTTGATTATTTTTGGGTACGATTTAAAGGATTGGCTTAAAAGTTTATTGAGTAGTTATGTACAGTTACATTAAAGGGGAGCTTGTGGAGGTTGGCCCTACACAGGCGGTGATTGAGAATAACGGCATCGGTTATGAGCTGCAGATTTCACTGCAGACTTTTACAGAGATTCAGGGTCTACGCGATGTAATGCTTTACATCCACCATCATTTGAGGGAGGATGTAGAGCTTTGGTACGGGTTTGCCACTAAGGAGGAGAGGAACATTTTCCGCATGCTCATAGAGGTGAACGGCATTGGTCCGAACACTGCCAGGATGATGCTTTCTTCCATGAACAGTTCAGAGATAAGGACAGCAATAATAAGCGGTGATGTAAACCGCATAAAGAGCATTAAGGGTATTGGAATAAAAACTGCACAGAGAGTCATTATAGACCTTAAGGATAAGATTGCCAAAGGTGGCGAGGATACTGCATCTGCACTATTTGTACAGGAAACTACCTCTACAAATATGGAGGAGGCACTTTCTGCCCTAGTGATGCTTGGCTTTGCCAAAGCGCCTGCAGAAAAGGTGCTTAAAGGGGTATATAAAGAGAATCCACAGTACACTTTGGAGGAGCTTATAAAATTCTCCCTAAAACGGCTGTAATTTAAAATATTTTAATACTTTTGTAACAGAATCAAATTTTTTAAAATTTTATATACACTATGAATACTCCTACAAATCTAAAGTACTCTAAAGACCACGAGTGGGTTAAAGTAGACGGCAACATTGCAACTATCGGTATTACAGACTTCGCACAGAGCCAGCTTGGTGACATCGTTTTCGTTGACATCCAGACTGAGGGTGAGGATCTTGAGGCTGGTGAGGTTTTTGGTGCTATTGAGGCAGTAAAAACTGTAGCTGACGGTCTTATGCCAGTTTCTGGTAAAGTTATTGAGGTAAATGCTGATCTTGAGGGTGCTCCTGAGTCAGTTAACTCAGATCCATACGGTGCAGGTTGGATGATTAAAGTTGAGATGAGCAACCCTGCTGAGGTTGATGACCTTCTTGACGCTGCTGCTTACGAGGCTGAGTGCAAATAATTTGCCACATCCAGATAAAGAGGGAGAGTTCCGCCAAAGGAGCTCTCTTTTTTGTTTGGCACCAAATGTGTTGTATTTTTGCAGGGATGACTCCCTGTCGGGAAGAAAACTACATGACTATGAGAAAATTTTTAATATGCACTACAGCGGCTATATTGGGCTTCTGTGCCACAGGTAACCTGACTGCCCAGACAAAAGCCGAAACCAAATTGTACAATACTGTTATTGCAAAAGGGGATTTGAAAAATGCCAACAAGTTCCTTGCAAAGTTTCCACAATCCGTTTATGCCCCTAAGGTTCAAAGGCTGAAGGACTCCATTGTTTTCCATAAGCTTGATGCCAATGATGTGGTGGCTTACATGAATTTTGTGGAGCAAAATCCAAAGTCATATTTCACAGCCGCTGCAAACACAAAGATTGAGCAGCTGAACAGAAGCTCAATTTCCGATGCACAGGCAATGGAAGCCGCATTACAGTGCGGAATCTCCAAGGAATCCATTCTTGGCGCCAAAGGGGCTAAAAACCGCAACAAAGAGCACATTCTTGTTATCCTGGCTCCACAAAACGGCAGCTATGCTTTGGCAACATTAACTCAAGAGGGGGACAATTGGGTGGAAACATCCCGTCTGAGTGAACAGGTTTATACCAATGATACGGAACTTTCCGGATTTGCATTGCAGGGTGAACCTGATGTTGTAACTGTAAACGGCAAGCAGTATCTGTTTTTCAGCTACACCAACAGCAGTTCTTCTACAGACAAGAGGAGCAGGATTCCGAACAACAACTGCGAACTTGCGGTAAATCTGTACTCTTTGGATGACAATTCAATTTACAATGCCCTGTTCAGCGGCAAAATGAAGGATGGCATCCTTTACGGAAGCACAATGGAGAGTACCCAGAGCGGACTCATGGCCTCTGCAGAGCAGGCATACCTGCTGAGAACCCTCAAAGGAATGGAGCACTTGAAACCATACGACAAAGAATTGTTCCGCACACAGGAAACCATTGCATGGTGGTATGAAAACAATCCACAAAATGCAGGAAATCTGCAGTTTGGCATTATTCCCGACAATTCGGAACTTGTACAGGCATTCAAGGCAAATGACCAGAAGGAAGATGTGGGCCAGTATACAGTTGCAATGTTTGATATCTGCCACAATACAGTTGTTGCAGTTTTCAACAAAGAGGACAAAGTATACTCACTGGCCCTGTGCCAGGCTACGCCACTAAGCGATAAAGACTTGGAACTCAATACTTTCTACGGAGAAAAAGGAAACACCTTAGTGTTATATTACTACCAGGGCAAGAATGCCATAAAGAAAAGGCTCAATCTGGGCAGCAAAAGAATGTACTAAATTAACTCTGGAGCACCCTGCGTGAGCAGTAAACCTCATAAGGCATCATCAGATGCCCGGCGGAGGCCGTGTGAAACGGAAGACCGGGAGCCGCACCCTGCGTGAGCAGTAAACATAGAAGAACCGCCATCCTGGCTATGAGGCCGGGCGATGGCGGTTTCTGTCTATAAGTGTGTGAGTTCAAAATTATACAAAAAATATCACATATTCCATCAAAGTATATAAATTTGTAACGGTAGCCTTCTAAAAAAGTAAAAAAGAGAGGCACAAACCATATTGAATACACAAATAAAAAACACACCAGTTATGAAACACAGTTTTGGCAGCGACAACCACTCAGGAGTACACCCCATTATAATGGAAGCCATCCAGAAAGAAAACAATAATTTTGCAACAGCTTACGGAGAAGACCAGTACACAAAAAGTGTCCTCAACAAACTGGAAAATCTATTGGGTGGAGATTGTACAGCATATTTTGTATTCAACGGCACAGGTGCAAACATTGTAGCCCTTCAGGGATTTCTAAAAAGCTTCGAATCGGTTCTGGCACCTGCCACAGCACATATAAATGTAGACGAATGCGGAGCAGTGGAAAAAGTATCTGCATCCCGCATAATTCCACTGGAAGCCCCTAACGGAAAAGTCTCCCCTGCCGAAGTAATGAAAGGCCTTACAGGATTCGGATTCCAGCACCACGCACAACCAAAGATACTCTCCATTTCCCAGCCTACAGAATTGGGTACAAACTATACTCCCGACGAGATCCGCGAACTGGCAGAACTGATGCACAGCCATGGATGTTATCTGCATGTTGACGGCTCCAGAATCTCCAATGCTGCAGAATCTTTAGGTCTACCTATCAAAGAATTCATTGCAGACTGCGGTGTTGATGTACTCTCTTTTGGCGGCACAAAGAATGGCCTGCTCATGGGTGAAGCTGTAGTAGTTTTCCACAGACCGGATAATACCCGTCCGGGAAGAAACGGCCTTCCTATGAACAATCTGAATATTGAGGTTGCCAATACACTGCAATACTACAGAAAACAGACTACACAACTATATTCGAAAAGCAGATTTATAGCAGCGCAATTTGATGCCTATCTTAACGATGGCCTATACCTGAAATTGGCCGGACAATCCAATGGAATGGCAAAATATCTTGCAAAAAGTCTTGAGGGTATAGATGAAGTTACAATCTCAAAAAGTGTTGACAGCAATGCCGTATTTGCCATCATCCCTGAATGGCTCGGAGAAGAATTGCACAAAAAACACTACTTCTATGTATGGGATGAAGAAACAAATGAAGTAAGATGGATGTGCTCCTTCAATACCACTAAAGAAGACATAGATGAATTTGTAGAAGATGTAAAGGCCATCATTGCTGCACATAAACAGTAAACAAACTCACATATGGAAATAAAAATAGCTTCTGCAGAGAAGGATTTTTTGGATATCAGGAACATCTGGAAAGAAAGGTTTACATCAGATGAGACCTATCTGGATACAATATTCAAATACATTTTTCCCCTATGCAGAAGCTATATTTATATACTGGAAGGCAAAGCGGTCTCTGTCATATCCCTTATGCCTATGCTCTATTTCCATGAACAGAACGGAAGCAACAACAAACCTCTAAATGGTTTTTACCTGTTTGGCGTTGCCACCCTCAAAGAGCATGAAGGGAAAAAGCTTGCAGCCAAACTTATCTCATATGCCTCAGAATATCTGAAAACAGAAAATTATGATTTCATATTTGAAAGGCCTGCAAATCAATCATTAAACAAATACTACTTTAATCTAGGGTTTACAGTTTCCACATGTAAAATTCCACACAAATTCAAAATTACAGGAGGCATTTGTTCCTCAAGGAACATTCACGAAAACCCTATATTGAAAGACCTTTCTACGCAGATTCTGAAGGATATTCACACCTGCCACAGAAGGAGATTTGAATGGGCCATACCCGAATTATTATATGGTTTATTGGCCCTGGGAGAACTTGATGAGCACAATAAAGGGTATTCGGAAACTTATACAGAAGAAACATATATTGCTATAAATCCTCTCTCCCATCCAGATCCATCAATTTTTAAAGAAGCATTTTTTTGCTTTCCAATGGAATAAACAAATGTAGCTCCAAAAAAGATAAAGCGTCTTAACTTATTAAATTTTAATAGTTAAGACGCTTTTAAAATTACCTATTCTACACTAAATGTTCCACGTGGAACATTTATGACTATCTGCCAAAATATACTAGAAGCACTGAGACATCTGCAGGAGATACTCCAGGTATCCTCGAAGCTTGAGCAATTGTTGTTGGTCTGTGTTTTTCCAGTTTCTGCCTGCTCTCTATGGATAGGGAGGTAACTTTTAGAAAGTCGAAATTTTCAGGGATACGTACATCCTCAAGCTTTAGTATTTTCTCTGCTATTCTCTGCTCCCTTTGTATATATCCTCTGTATTTTACAGCAATCTCAACACTCTCCAGAATCTCATTATCCATAATGGACATTGCACCATCTGTAAACCCATTAGTAGGAGTCTGATAAGGAATGTCTATATATTTATCTTTACCGGTTGAGGAATTATTAAACTGTTTCGACAACGGAATCTGCTTGCCCACTAAAGCTATCTCCGCTCTGATATCAGAACATTGCGGAATATTCTCCACTAAAGAATCTATATCTATTTGAGGTCTTGAAAGCAATTCACTCAACCTTCTCTTTTGCGTTAATGGAGAAGACCCTTTCTCTTCCAAATAAGAATTCACTTTGGCCGGATCAGCAGACGTATTGTCAAACATCTGCTCCAACGAGTCAACAGTAGAATATTTTTGATCAACCAACCGCATCCTGTCATCAGACACCAAACCTATTTTATGACCGAGATGCGTAAGTCTTCTATCTGCATTATCCTGCCTCAAAAGAATTCTATATTCTGCTCTTGATGTAAACATTCTATAAGGCTCATCTACACCTTTAGTAACAAGGTCATCTATTAAAACACCAATATAGGCCTCATCTCTCCTCAGCACAAACGGCTCCTTACCATCTGCTGCCAAAGCAGCATTGATACCAGCCATCAAACCCTGGGCTGCAGCCTCTTCATATCCGGTAGTTCCATTAACCTGACCTGCGAGATAAAGACCCTTGAGAAACTTACATTCCAAAGTATGTTTCAATTGGACAGGTGGGAAATAATCATATTCAACTGCGTAAGCAGGACGGAAAATCTCAACCTTCTCCAAACCTTTAATGTTTCTCAATGCCTCCATCTGGATACGAAAAGGGAGTGATGAAGAAAAGCCTTGCAGATAATACTCAAATGTATTCCAGCCTTCAGGTTCCAAAAACAACTGATGGGTATCTTTACCTTCAAATGTTTTTAACTTATCCTCAATACTTGGACAATACCTGGGCCCAATCCCATGAATCTTTCCGGAAAACAAAGGAGATTCACTGAAACCGGATTTGAGAATATCATGAACTGTCTTGTTAGTATGAACCATATAACAGCTCATCTGCTCAACTCCGTTCTGTATAGGTGAAGGTACATTCAAAAATGTAAACCTGGCTGGCTTTTCATCGCCAGGCTGTCTCTCTAATTTTGAGAAATCGATAGAACGGGCATCTATCCTTGGAGGTGTACCTGTTTTCATTCTGCCGGTTTCCAAACCCAAACTCGACAACTGCTCTGTTATACCATAAGAAGAGAGCTCTCCTACTCTACCTCCTTCTGTAGTCTCTTTGCCTATAAATAATTTGCCATTTAGAAACGTTCCTGCAGTAATAACTACCGAGGGAGCTTCAAATATTGCACCCAAAACGGTTAAAACACCTTTAACTTGCTCGTTCTCAATAAGTAATGAATTTACTACGTCTTGCCAAATAGAAAGATTTTCGGTATTTTCCAGAATATACCTCCAGTTGAATGAATAATAGACCCTGTCACACTGGGCTCTGGGGCTCCACATGGCAGGACCCTTTGAACGGTTAAGCATTCTGAACTGAATTGTGCTTGCGTCGGTAACCAGACCGGAACAACCACCCAAAGCATCAATCTCACGCACAATTTGTCCTTTGGCAATACCGCCTATTGCCGGATTGCAGGACATCTGTGCAATTTTATTCATATCCATTGTAACAAGTAGTGTCCTCTTCCCCATCTTTGCAGCTGCAGCTGCAGCTTCACAACCTGCATGCCCCGCCCCTACTACTATTACATCAAATTTATTGTCCATATAATATTAAGGTATATCTATAACATAGTTGACAAAAGATCTAGAGCTGAATTTTCTGCGTCCCTCATCTCTTTAATATCTTCCTCACAATGGTCATCCAATCCACACAAATGAAGTGCACCATGAATGATTACCCTATGCAATTCGTCGGGAAAACTTTGACCATATTCTACAGCATTCTCCTTTACAGTATCTATACTTATATATAACTCACCGTTAATTATATTATCCTCGCTGTAATCGAATGTAATGATATCTGTATAATAATCGTGTGACAAAAACTGACGGTTGATCTCAAGAATATACGGATCATTACAAAATATTACATTAAGGTCACCTACTTTACAGTCGTACTGTTCTACAACTGTTTTAATCCACTTCTTGAACACCAATTTTTTTTCAAGATCAAATTTGATGTCCTTATTGAAAAATCTAATCATAAAAGTATGTGAATGTTAAGAAAAGTAATTAACTTTGCTATGTTCTAGCAGCAAAGCTACAACTTAGAAATCAAAAATTAAAACCTTTAAAATAATTATTATGGCTAAAGTAAGTGTTATTGGCGCCGGTAATGTAGGTGCTACTTGTGCAAATGCTATGTTGCACATGAAATTCTGCTCTGAGATTGTTCTGTTGGACATTAAAGAGGGTGTTTCAGAGGGTAAGGCAATGGATATGATGCAGACTGCTAACCTTTACAAATTTGACACTAAAGTTACAGGCGTTACAAATGACTACAAAGCTACAGCTAA
>JAEIGA010019559.1_pt1 | contig 10325 bp, 10 predicted proteins | sample 9270691 | NCBI WGS metagenome assembly JAEIGA01 (sample SAMN17057246, study PRJNA624740) | gut metagenome | biome: biome; isolation source: fecal sample | host: Bos grunniens | place: China: Xizang | collected 2019
AAAGGATTATCAACAAGCGACACCTTCAACACATTAGGTCGCACCTCGAACGCCCCTGGCTCAACATCGGGCAAGGTGTCCACAACACCCCAGGTAGCATCCACAGGAATATTATTTATATCCTTGAAACTGAAGTTACTGACTTCACGCACTATAGAGAATACAATTTTATCGCCATCGGTAACATCACGTGGCACTGCAAAAATCCTGTGCGAAGCATATTGAGCCGGGGGGAAGCTTTTACCATTGTAGGTCCAGCACTTCATCGATGAATTGTATATAACCTCGTGAACACCAACCTTGTTTTCAAATATCTCAAGCACATATTCATCGGCCACTGATGCCACATCGCCTCCATTGGCAAACACAGCTTGCACCAATACCGTATAAGGTAAATACCATTTATGCAAATAATACGCAACATTAAGATATCTGTGGGGTGTGAGTTTAAAAGCCTTGTGATATATGACACCACCCATAGAGATATATACCTGCATCTCCGTAGCCCTGGCATCGGGATAGGAGAGAAAGGGAGGCAACTCCACCTCGTAGCCGTTCCAGCAAAGAGACGGTTTATCAATGCGTCTCACCACCACCTCATCTCCGCCCGTTGTAGAGAGCTTTGTGCAGATGCACACATAGTCGGCCTCACGCACAGCAGCTCCACAAGAGAAGAGCATACCGGCTCCATAGCCACAGAAAAGCATTTCGCGGAGCGATGCCACGTGTAACCTATTGTTATACACATAGGAGCATCCGGCCGCAATGGAATTCAATGACGCAGGCATATCACCGGCGTCAAGCATCTGCTGCAATGCAAGATTGACATCCGACACATCACCAAGCTCGCTAAGGAGATTACCGTCAATATCAAACTCGGCCACCTTGTAGAAAAGTGATGCGCCGGCAACCTCTTCATATAGTTTCTCAACACCCTTGAAGGCATAACCCTCCAACTGCCTTGCACGCCCCACAAGAGAAATCCCATTGCCTGGTATTGAAGGAGTAGAAAAAACATCTACACCAACAACAATATTCCTCCACGCTTGCAGTGCGCTGCAATCCAATTTGAATTTCACCTTAAAGCCCCTTACACTTACCGTGTATTTAGACGACGTTGTTGAAGTGTCCAAAGCCTTGGACAGCATATTCCTTGCATCGCGCCCCACACCTTTGTCAAAAGTGTTGTCGCACAGATAAATCACATTGGAACAGTTGATATACGTACCGTCAAACAGGCGCAATGCCACACGAAACAAGGTGCGGTCAATGTAATACCCCTCCTTGTTTAACAGATGTATGCACTCATCAACAAAACCTTTCTCATTGTAGCCCCAGGTGCTCTCTTCATCCACATCATAACCCGAAGATACAAACTCATTTTCTGTTGTAACCGACTGCACTTTAGACTCCAGTTCAACTGTAAAGACGGGAACAGAAGGTCTCTCGCCCAGCCAAATATAACTGCCGCTATTAAAAAGAAGATACCTCATTCCCCTCTGCGTAAGGCAGCAGGCAATATTTCCAAGAAACTCAACCCCCTCTACCCCATTGAGCTCGGGAAACTCCAACACCACGCGCTTCCACTCGGCATCATAGAAATGCACACCACGCTCACTGTCATTTACAACGCAAAGATAGTGCTTTGTATGCGGGTGCCAATAGATGGCGAAATACTCAGTCTCAAGCTCCGCCACTTGCCCAAGGGCCGGCATCGGCTGCAACACACCGTTGTTCATACGCAGATTAACGACATCCATACACTCGCCATCGGCCGCCAACGACACATCACCGCTGCGGTTCAACCCCTTAAACGAAAAACTCTTATGCATAATCCAACTCCTTTGAGAATAAAGTTAAACAAACGGCGCAGAAGACCACTGCGCCACATCTGGTACACCAGAAGAAAAAATGTAAGAGCACGCCAAATGCGCAAAGCACTCTTCTTGCCATTCTCATCATCGGCAACCACCACGTTTCGTTCCAGGAACAACGTATCCTGCCTAATGAGAGTGTCCACACGCAGCCTCTCCCTGTAAACAGTGCGATACTTGGTATAGAAAACCGTATCGGCCTTTTCGCGTATGAACACACTGTCGCGCAACACAATGCTGTCGGTGCGCACCCTCTCTACATATTCGTTTCTGCCGTGCAGCTCCACATTCCCCACACTGCGGGGCGCAGTGCAAGCTGCAAGACAAAATAGTGCCACACACAACCCCGACACACTACTTCGCCTTGCCATAATGAATATAATCTTTAAGACAACTGCTGCGTTCAAGCATACGCAAACTAAAAACATAGTACAGAAAATCGAGCACACGATAGAGCGTACTCTGCTCGTGCGTTATAAGACGCGCATTGCGCAAGATATTTGTACCATAGAAATATATGGCAACATAAATCATAAACGACACACAGTGCACGGCTGCCTGCTCCTCGCCTTTGAGATAGCCCAAGAGATAGATGCAGGCAACCATCGCAAAATAGATTCCGGCGTCCCTGAAAAAGCGGAAAGCCTTTCTAAAACTCCATTCGCGACGGTTGCACACATCGGCAAGCATTCCAAAAACAAAATTGGCTGCGAAAAGCAGGACAAGCCCGAAAATATCGTTCCTTATCGGGAACAACAGCCCCACCACATTGGCAAGCAGCGAGGCCATAACAAATCTCAAGCTATCCATAACATAATAGAACAAATAAATTATGTAGCGGCTCCACGTCCACAAGCTGCAAGCGCAAGTGAATGAAATGTATTTGCAGCATCATAGCGCTCAAAGAGAGTATAGAGCAATGCAGTGCACTCATAGAGTACAGCATCCAACATCTCGTTGTCATAGCATTGCAGCCCTTTAGAAAAATCAAAGAGAGCCTCATAGACAAAGCTATCGGGGGCAATCAGCGTTGTGAACGGAGCCGGAAACAGCAACGCCACCTTTCTTCCCTCCACGTCAAGAGCCTCCACTGCCACCGGTTTGGAAACCCCTGCACGTGTATGCGCGTTGAACTGTCTCATTGCCAAGCGAGATGCAGCAGGCTGCAACGCCGTTATGGAGCGCTCCCACGCAGGGAGTTTAAAATGCACCAAAGAGACAAAATCATTGGGCAACAACATACGTCCCCCACCCGAATCATCTTTTTCAACCAACTGCACAGTCGAGACTGAGACTGTGTTTACACGCCTGCAAGCACTGCTTTTGTTCCTCTGCACAAACGCCACCGCCTGTGGCAGCAACTCCTTTATACTATCATCGAGCGAACGAGTGTCTGGCGACAACAACGAAACATCGCTGCTGTCATCGCTCTCATTCACAAGAAGCCGCACCTTTTTCACAAGTTCTTCCCCGTTCATCACAACCAATTAGGAAAAGATACACCCATAGCCTGTGCAACACCCTTCACCGCACTCTTATTCTGCAACTGTGCAAGCTGGCAATTATAGGGCTCGGCCATAAGGAATGTGCGGGCCTGCTGCAAATTGGTAACCTCGGGCGCAACATTCTGTTCAACAACCGGCGCCTCGCCCTCGGGTGCAGCATCGGCAGTAACAGTTGTAACAACATCCACGCGCCCACGCTTAATTTCACCGCAACGGAAAGCCTCGCTGTTCTCTATTGCACGCTGAAAGAGCGGATTATCGGTAGTATACTGCGCCGGGTAGACCCCTGTTGAGTTTATGGCACCGCCGGTAAAATCAATTCTCACAAGCGCTTTTCCTATTCTGAAATAACTGTTACGTTCAATCTGTCCGTGAATCTCGTATGTAATTTTCTTTTTCATAGCAATAATCTTTTAAAATAGCCCATTGCAGCCACCGCCGCAATGGGCACAAAACTGAATGTCAGACAATGATTTCTCCTGTATATTCCACCCAAGTGATGCCGTTGTAGGTTACCACTGTGCCGGCCGAGAACCACAATTTCTGCTCATCGTTCACAGTGTGCTTCACATCGGCAGTGAGAATAACCACATCATTGAGGTTGGGCTCTGCAGGAAGTGTAGCAGCACTCACCACACGCGAAGCACCTGGTATATCACTTTCGGCTGCCGAGCCATTGACCCAGATGTGTGAATAACCCTTCAAGCAGAGACAGTCAATTGTCATCACCACCTCGCGCTTTGCCTCCTCACCATCAACATTCTCGGTCTTGGCATCCTCGTTCTTCATATAGTAGCGCACAAGGCCGTTCTCATCGATGAGACCACCACAGTGGGCATAGCCAAGAGCATCGAGCGTGGGGTCGTGAATGAGGTCAATATCGCCAAACACGGTATGAATCTTGGTACACTCAATACCAAACACCTTGTCGCCACCAACAGTAATATTCTTGTGCAGCGTCAAGTCAATCTTCTGAATATCGTTGAGCAACTGCTTGCCCAGCAACCATATAGCCCTCTTGGTGCAGTTGAAACCTGTGAACTTAACCATTGACAGGTTAATGAGATCGGCAAAAGTGATCTTTGAAGAGAGGTCATACTGGCGCTTGAACTGCCAACGAATACCCTTTGAGAAGTAGTCCCACTGGTAGCCCATTGCATTGTCCATTGCCTGCACCTTGAACTTTCCGGGCTGACCTACCCACGCAGTGCGACAGCTCTCAAGACGGAACTGACGCAGCACCGCCTCGGCAATCTGCGACTCGCTGAACTGTATGCGCTTCTTCTGCGCAGCGAAATAGTCGCTCACAATGCTGTTGCAAAGCTGCTTTTGCAGATACATACGCTCGGGCACAGGAACAATGGTAGAAGGAGCAATGAACTTCTGTGTCTCATAGGCCGCCGATGAAAGCAGTATCACCTCGGTACCCGCAGGAATGGTAGGCACCACGCAATAGTCATCACTTGCATTAATTTTAGGACCATTGACAGCCATTGCGATGGGAGCCTCTGAGGTGCTGTTCTTGCCCACGAAGAAGAGCATCAAATCAACGCCGGGAAGCTCAATCTGCCCTGTGGGGTCATAGCCGTTCACACCCTTGCAAATGGCAGTGTAATACTCCTGAAAAATCTTCCTCTCGCCTGTTGTTGAGAAAGGAATCTCGGCACGCGTTGCCTTGATGCCGTTGTAGACCTCATTGGTGTAGGCTTTGGAACGCTTGTCGTCGATGAGATAGTGATCTACCTCGAATGAATTGACACGCACCTGACGACGAATCTTGCGCTTGATGGTGTCAATAACGCTCTCATCACTTGCGATGTTAATTATCTGCTCATCAGCGTCGGCATCGATAAAATCGCCACCAAGCTCACTCGCATTGGACACTGTTGTTGCCTCGCCTGCACCGTGGGAGTTGAGTCCCGCAATGCCCTTCGATGTCTTGGGCACACCGGCAGGCACCACATTAACGACGGCAAGCATCATTCCTGCCTCGGCATTGTCAAACACCCAAAGCAGAGCCGACACAGCGGCAACAATCACAAAGAGGGGATTTTCCCTCAAAAAACCAATAAATCTTTTCATAGAGAAAATAATTAAAAAATGGATAAATAGAAAAACAAAAAATTAATCAAAACAATCAGGCACCAAGCGCCTTCTCAATAAGCGAATTCTTGGGACGTTTCTGCTGCGCATCGGGTGCCACACTGTTCATCCCCTTGGGCAAGCCGTCGCCAAAATCCTCTTTCATACGCTGTATGCTGGCATTGCGCCCCTTTATATCACCGGCTGCAAAGGCATCCTCCACATCGCGGTCATAAGTGATAGCGTGGTCGAGCATAGTGCACACATCGGTGCTATACACCCCTGCCATAATGGGGAAGATGAGTTTCTCCCAAACATTGTCCATAAAATCGGAAGAGTCATACCCCTTCTCCTTGCAGAAAGCCTCAATCACAGGCAGGCTCTGCTGTAGATTATTCTCATACTCTCTGCGATCATTGGCCAGACGCATCACCTCGTTCTTGCGTTCCTCATCGGCCATCATCATCTCTTCAAACTCGGGACTATCCTCGTCCACATTCACAAAGCCTCGGCCAAAGTAGCGCGCCACTGCGCTGTGGGCATTGCGCTTGCCTTCAACCATATCCACAAGCATCTGGGCCAGGCGAGGGTCTTGCTCAAGAGCCGAAGCCAAACGCTCGTTCTGCTCTCTGTTGAGCGCAATGTGTCTCACCAAAAGGTCCTGCGAGAGTTTGTCGTTAATGTCAAAGTCCTCGCCAAACTCTGCCTTCAACATCTTGTTAAGATTGTCGGTAGATGAAGTAACTTCGGGAGACACTGCATCACCCATAACAGCAGCACCATCGGGTGCCGCGGGCTCCTGTAGAGCCGGAGCCACCGCATTCTTTTTAAAATTCTGTTCCATACTTGAATATTTATTTCGAGAGCAAAGGAACAACACAAAACCGCCTACAAGGTTGCTGAAATGCCACTTTAGAGAAAAATAGAGGCAAAAAACAGATAAACTGCATTGCTTCACATCCGCACGCATCATATATAAATAGGAGGCTACTTGCATCGTGAGTTTTTTACACAATAGAAAAAATTTATGGCAAAACAGCAAACAAAATAGCCATTTTTGACTATATTTTTGTACTCAAAAAAGCAGAATGAAAAACAAGAGAAACGGCAACATCCGCGAGCTCAGGAAGCAGGATGTTGTGAACTCATTTTTTGAGTCGGTGAAAGAGTTGAGAAAGACACGCCCTTATGCAACACAGAGCGAAGTGATTGAATATGCAGCCAATGGCAAAGCACCACGCTTCTACGTAACATTCGAGAATGCACGGCGCTTCATCTCACTGCTGTCGCGCAAGAAACGGCTGCCAATCATCAACCCCAACAAACTTGCAATGTACAAGGAGATATACCGCCGCTACACACAGAGAGTGAAGGATTGTAGCAAACGCTATCGCTACCTTGTACTTGAGCAGATTATAGAGGAGCCGGCACCATCGTTCTACCTCGACCCCGAAACATTCCGGGGAATAGTCTACCGCAGCCTTAGAGAAAGAGAGATAGCATTTCAATAGCAAAGTGTTAAAACAACAACCTTAAAAACAACCAAAGCACATAACTTTGCAACTATGGAAAGAGTTACAATAGAGATAATGAGTAAAGACATATTGGATGGCATTGAGAGATTCAGCGCCTACGCATCACGTTCGCGCGAGGCAATGGGAGCGCCGCCCCCACTCAGCGACACAATGCAAGCCACAGGCGACGACAGCCGCATACTCACAACAATAATAGACAGTTGTGCCGACGAGGCATTTCTCATCATAGCACGCTATCTGCCGGCCAGCAGCAAGAGCAGCAGCAACGGAACGCACTGCTATTCGATAGCATTGCCGGCCAACTACCCCACCGGGCGCATTGAAGCAATAACCCAAGCCCTTTCGGGCTACATCAGGGAACGCGCGTTGCAACTGTGGTACACCACAGTGAAGCCCGATGAGAGCGGCATTGCCGGCACAAGAGCCGAGCTTCAGACAGCCAATCTAAGACAACTGCTCACGCAACGGGAAAAGCCAACCAAAGGCCCAGACCAATAAACCAAAGATACCACTATGAAAAACACAATAATTATAAAGAGGAACGAGCTGCAACAGCAGATTAATTTAAGAAACCATTATATGGGAGATGCGGCCAAGCGCAGGGATGCCGATGCCGACACCATACAAAGTAGCAACGATGATGAAGAACTGCTCCTTGAATTCACGCACAGAGCGTGCAACGAGCTTATAACTGCTGTTGCGCTCCGTTTCCCTTCAATAGCCTACACCATTGATGAGAGCGAAATAACCTTCACCTTTGAAACCAATGAGAATATTCGCGCACATCTGTTACCAATGCTGAAGCAGGCAATAACAGACTACCTGACAAACGAAGTGATACTGCACTGGCTGCTACTGCGCCAGCCCTCAATGGCACAAACAAACATTTCGCTGCGCAGCAGCCTCTACAACAACGTGCAGTTCACCTTCGCCAAACTCTACAACACACACCGCCCACGACGGCGTTGCACCGACCTTGCAGGCATTTGAAATTATGAAGAAAGAGGAGATAATAACCGAAAACAAACGACGGCTGGAAGAGATTTCAGCCGTTTATAATCCCATAACGGGTGAAGGCAGCACGTCAATAGAGAGGGAGAAAGTGGAGATTAGCGGCTTTCCCATAGAGGAGCTATACCTTCCCACAACAATGTGCAGCGACCCCTTTGTGCAGCAGCTCGCGGCACTTGGAGCCGAGGGGTACATCAAAGAGATATTGCACGCAGAAGCCACCGGCCGCAACATCATCAAGCTGTGGCTCAACTTCTGCCTCAAGCGCATAAAGCACGACTTTGAATACTGGGCACGCACAATGACCACAATATCGGCCAAAGGCAAGGGGCGCGACACCCCCTTCATCCTCAACCGCCCGCAACGCATCTACCTGAAGGCTATGGAGCAGCTGCGTCTGCAGCAAAAACCCATAGATATTATTCTGTGCAAAGCACGCCAATGGGGCGGAAGCACACTCACCCAGCTCTATATGCTGTGGATACAACTTGTTCACAAGCGCAACTGGAACAGCGTCATCTGCGGCGACATAGAGAAACAGTCGTCCATTGTTGCCGGAATGCTCAACAAGGTTATCACGCGCTATCCTCAATGGGCCTGCGGAGGAGAGAAACTCACCACCACCCCCTATCAAGGAGCACAAAAGACCCGCGTAATAAGCTGGAGCAACAGCCGCTACTCCCTGGGCTCGGCCCAAAAGCCCGACTCACTGCGCAGCGAGGACATAAGTATGGCCCATCTCACCGAAGTGGGCCTTTGGAAAGCCACGCAAGGACGCAAGCCCGAGGACCTTGTGCAATCAATCTTCGGCTCCATTGCAGCCGGACCATACACGATGAAAGTGATAGAGTCTACAGCAAAGGGAGTGGGCAATTTTTTCCACCGCACCTGGCTCGACGCCACAGAGAACCGCAACAATTTCACCCCGGTATTCATCCCTTGGTTCACCATAGACCTCTATAGCAAGCCACTCAACGAAAGCGACTATGCATCCTTCATTGAGAGTATGGACAACTATGAACACCATCTTTTTGAGCTTGGTGCCACACTCGAAGCCATTGCCTGGTATCGCAGCAAGCGGCGCGAGATGCCCGATGAGTGGCGTCTCTTCAGCGAGTTTCCCTCAACAGCGGCCGAGGCATTTCAAAGCAGCGGCCGCCGGGTATTCCGCATCCCCTATGTGAACGAGATGCGTAAGGGGTGCATACCACCTGTTTTCATTGGCGACATCACCGGGAACAGCAACGGCAAAACGCAGTTCACCCCACTTGCACCGGGAGAGAAGAGCGACTGCAACGTGCTGAAGGTGTGGCTTATGCCCGAGTGTGATGAACACCTGCGCGACAGATACATTGTAGCCGTTGATGTTGGCGGCACTGGCGACAAGGCCGACTATTCGTGTATTCTTGTAGCCGACCGCCTTGCAATGCCCAATGGCGGTGTGCCCGAGATTGCAGCCTGCTGGCACGGACACATAGAGCACGACCAACTCGCCTGGAAGGCTGTTGAAATTGCGCGGGCCTATGACAACGCCCTTCTTGTCATTGAGAGCAACACACTTGAGACCGAGGGGACCGAAGGCGATAATTTCGAGTATATCCTTAACGAGATTGCAGGGCGCTACAGCAACCTCTATTGCCGTACCTCACAGGTAGAGATAAAACAAGGCCGCCCGCGCCGTTGGGGCTTCCACACCAACAGCTCCACAAAGCCAATGGTAATAAACTTCCTTGTAAAAGCACTGCGCGACGGGCTCTACATAGAACGCTCCATAGAAACCACCTATGAGCTCGATCTCTATGAGTTCAAGGAGAACGGCAAAGAGATGGGAGCAGTGGAGGGCAACCACGATGACCGGGTTATGGCAACCGCCATACTCATTTGGGTGTGCTACAACCACCCACTGCCCTCGGCAATATGCAAGCCTGCAGGGCACACCAAAAAAACACGCATCATCTCCGAAGCAAGTCTTTAGAATGATGCATAATATATATAATGTAAAAAAGGGGCTTCACAAACGTGAAGCCCCTGACTATTAGAAATTGTTTGCTACAATTACTTAGCAGCGATAACGCGAGCCATTTCGCAAACCTTGTTTGAGTAACCCCACTCGTTGTCATACCAAGAAACAACCTTAGCGAAGTTAGCATCCAAAGAGATACCGGCCTTTGCGTCGAAGATTGAAGTGTTGGCGCAGCCACGGAAGTCTGTAGAAACAACAGCGTCCTCTGTGTAGCCAAGGATACCCTTCAACTCGCCCTCAGAAGCCTCCTTCATAGCAGCGCAGATGTCAGCCATTGAAGCTTCCTTCTCCAATA